>Ga0079306_1000486_pt1 | contig 36327 bp, 29 predicted proteins | sample Methanotroph_Enr_FD_79181 | JGI IMG/M metagenome (GOLD analysis project Ga0079306, IMG submission 79181) | Enriched soil microbial communities from Old Woman Creek wetland in Ohio, USA - Methanotroph_Enrichment_5 | ecosystem: Environmental > Terrestrial > Soil > Wetlands | place: USA: Ohio... | reverse complement strand
CGAACACGGCAGTTAAGACCCGGAGGGCCGATGATACTGCTCCTCACAGGAGTGGAAAAGTAGGTCGCTGCGACGTTAAATCATGATCGGGCCATCCCTTTGGATGGCCCGATTTTTATGTCCGGTCCCCCACCTCGTTGGGGGATTTTCGCGTACCGATCCGGATACACTGGGGATTCCGCGTGGAGGATATCGATGGGCAAAGGTGTTTACACCTTCGGGGGAAACCGCAATGAAGGCAGCGCAGCGATGCGCGACCTGCTGGGCGGCAAGGGCTGCAACCTGGCCGAGATGGCGGGATTGGGGATCCCCGTGCCGCCCGGCTTCACCCTCACCACGGAGCAGTGCAGCGCCTACTATCAGAATGGGCGCCAGCTCTCCGAAGCGGTCAAGAGGGAAGTGCTGGATTCCCTCCGCTGGCTCGAAGGCGTGCGCGGGTGCAGTTTCGGAGCCGGCCCCAACCCGTTGTTGCTGTCCGTTCGCTCGGGCGCCCGGGTGTCCATGCCCGGCATGATGGACACGGTGCTGAATCTTGGTCTCAACGACACCACCGTGGAGGCCCTGGTCACTGCCAGCGGGAATCCCCGCTTTGCCTGGGACTCCTACCGGCGCTTCATCACGATGTACAGCAACGTGGTGCTGAGTGTGGAGCACGCGCTTTTCGAGGCCGAGCTGGAGCGCGCGAAAGAGCGCCTCGGCATCCACCAGGACACGGACCTCGGTGCCGATGACTGGAAGGGGCTCGTGGCCGCCTTCAAGGAGATCGTGCTGGAGGAGACCGGGAAGGCCTTCCCGCTCGATCCCATGGACCAGCTCTGGGGCGCCATCCGGGCTGTGTTTGAAAGCTGGAACACGCCCCGTGCCATCACCTATCGTCGGCTCCACCGGTTCTCGGACGACTGGGGCACGGCGGTGAACGTGCAGAGCATGGTCTTCGGGAACATGGGCGATGACTGCGGAACGGGTGTGGCCTTCACGCGGGATCCGGCCACCGGCGAGAAGCTGTTCTACGGCGAGTACCTGATCAATGCCCAGGGGGAGGATGTGGTGGCGGGCATCCGCACGCCCCAGCCCATCACCCGCAGCCAGGCGGAAGGCACGGGGCTGAAGAGCCTCGAAGAGGCCATGCCCGAGGCCTTCGCCGAACTGGATGCCACCTGCAAGCGGCTCGAGACCCACTTCAAGGACATGCAGGACATCGAGTTCACGATCGAGCGCGGGAAGCTGTTCCTCTTGCAGACCCGGACAGGCAAGCGCACGGCGATGGCCGGCATCCGGATCGCCATCGACCTGGTCGACGAGGGGCTCATCGACAGCCGGACCGCCCTCAAGCGCATTGATGCCGACAGCCTCTCCCAACTGCTGGCTCCCGTCTTCGATCCGAAGGAGAAGGATCGCCTCCGCAAGGAAGGGAAGCTGCTGACCAAGGGCCTGAACGCTGGACCAGGCGCGGCCACGGGGCGCATCGCTCTCACGGCCGAGGATGCCGAGCGGATGGGCAAGGAGGGTCCCGTCGTCCTCGTCCGGGTGGAAACCAGCCCCGAGGACATCTCCGGCATGGTGGCCTCCCAGGGCATCCTCACGGCCCGGGGCGGCATGACCAGCCACGCGGCGGTGGTGGCCCGTGGCATGGGCAAGCCTTGCGTGTGCGGAGCCTCGGCCATCCAGATCGACACGGCCCGCGGGGTGATGCGGGTCGGTGATCGCGAGTTCAAGGCCGGCGAGGACTGGATCTCCATGGATGGCTCCACGGGAGAAGTGTTCGCTGGCAAGCTGAGCGCCCATCCCTCTGAAGTGAACCAGGTGCTGGTGGATGGCCGCCTGAAGGCCGAGGAGAGCGAGCTCTACCAGCGGTTCGCGAAGATCATGACCTGGAGCCGGGAGGCCAAGCGCCTCAAGGTGCGGACCAACGCTGATACGCCCCACGATGCCGTCGTCGCCCGGGCTTTCGGCGCCGAAGGCATCGGCCTCTGCCGCACCGAGCATATGTTCTTCGAGGGCGACCGCATCATCGCGGTGCGCGAGATGATCTTGGCCACGGACACCGAGGGCCGGAAGAAGGCCCTGGCCAAGCTGCTGCCCATGCAGCGGGAGGACTTCGAGGGCATTTTCAAGGCTATGGACGGCCTGCCGGTGAACATCCGCCTCCTGGACCCCCCGCTCCACGAGTTCCTGCCCCAGGACGAAGCCGGCCAGAAGGAAATGGCCCAGGTGCTGGGTGTGGACTTGGCCACCGTCCGGCGGCGCGTGGCGCAGCTCCACGAGTTCAACCCCATGATGGGCCACCGCGGCTGCCGCCTTGGCATCACCTACCCCGAGCTCATCCGCATGCAGACCCGCGCCATCGCCGAGGCGGCCCTCAACGTGGCCACCAGGGGGGTGAAGGCCGTGCCCGAGATCATGGTGCCCCTCATCGGCACCGTGCGCGAACTGGCCTACACCAAGGTCGAGATGCTCGACGAGATCGCCCAGCTCAACCGGGAACGCGGCACCGCCTTCGCCTGTCCCATCGGTACCATGATCGAGATCCCCCGCGCCGCCATCACCTCCGATCGGGTCGCCGAGGAGGCCGAGTTCTTCAGCTTCGGCACCAATGACCTCACCCAGATGGGCTTCGGCTTCAGCCGGGACGATGCCGGGAGCTTCCTGCCCGAGTATGTCGGGAAGAAGATCCTGGATGACGACCCCTTCCAGAGCCTGGATCAGGAAGGCATCGGCGAGCTGGTGCGCATCTCCTGCGAGAAGGGCCGCGCGACCCGGCCGGGCATCAAGCTGGGCGTCTGCGGCGAACACGGCGGCGATCCGCGCAGCGTGGTCTTCTTCCACAAGGTGGGGCTCGATTATGTGAGCTGCTCGCCTTACCGGGTGCCCATCGCCACCCTGGCGGCGGCCCAGGCGGCGCTCGGATAGGCCCCGGCCTGAGGTATCCTGGGAAGGCCGCGCCCCGCGCGGCCTTTTTGTCGGATCCCGCCATGGCCAAGACCTCCAGCGACCAGCCCGAGATCATCTATTCGATGATGCGGGTCTCGAAGATCTACAACGGGAAGCCTGTCATCAAGGACATCTCCCTCAGCTACTTCTATGGCGCCAAGATCGGCGTGCTGGGCCTGAACGGATCGGGCAAGAGCACGGTGCTGCGCATCATGGCGGGTGTGGACCACGATTTCAACGGCGAGGCCGTGCTGAGCAAGGGTTACACCACGGGCATCCTCGACCAGGAGCCGAAGCTCGACGAGGCCAAGACGGTCCGCGAGGTGGTGGAGGAGGGCGCCGCCGAGAAGGTGGCCTGGCTGCGGGAATACAACGCGATCGCAGAGCAGTTCGCGGACCCCGACGCCGACATGGACGCGCTGCTGGCCCGACAGGGCGAGCTGCAGGAGAAGATCGACGCCCACGACTGCTGGGACCTGGACACCCAGCTGGAGCAGGCCATGGATGCCCTTCGCTGTCCAGATCCGGAAACGAGGATCGGTGTCCTCTCCGGTGGTGAGCGGCGCCGGGTGGCCCTGTGCCGGCTGCTGCTGCAGAAGCCCGACATCCTCCTGCTGGACGAGCCCACCAACCACCTGGACGCAGAGACCGTGGCCTGGCTGGAGAAGCACCTGCGGGACTACGCGGGCACGGTCATCGCCGTGACCCACGACCGCTACTTCCTGGATCACGTGGCCGAGTGGATCCTCGAACTGGACCGCGGCGAGGGCATCCCCTGGAAGGGCAACTACTCCAGCTGGCTTGAGCAGAAGCAGGGACGGCTGGCCAAAGAGGAGAAATCGGACCAGCGGCGCCAGAAGACCCTGGAGCGCGAGCTGGAGTGGATCCGCATGTCGCCCAAGGGCCAGCACACCAAGAGCAAGGCCCGCATCGCCAACTACGAACGGCTGGCGGGCGAGGAGGGCCGCCAGAAGGAGCAGGAGCTGGAGATCTACATTCCCAGCGGTCCCCGCCTCGGCGACCTCGTGGCCGAGTTGACGGGCGTGACGAAGGCCTACGGCGACCGGGTGCTCTTCGAGAATCTGAGCTTCGCCATCCCGCGGGGCGGCATCCTCGGGGTCATCGGGCCCAACGGCGCCGGCAAGTCCACCCTGCTGCGCCTGCTCACGGGCCAGGAGGCGCCCGACGCCGGGACCATCCGCCTGGGCGACACGGTGAAGATGGCCTACGTGGACCAGCTGCGCGCCGGACTGGATCCGGAGAAGAGCGTCTTCGAGGCGGTGTCCGGCGGCTACGAGCAGATCGAACTGGGCGGCAAGCAGGTCAACGCCCGGGCGTGGCTCAGTCGCTTCGGGTTCTCCGGCGACAGCCAGCAGAAGAAGGTGCGCGAGCTGAGTGGCGGCCAGCAGAACCGCCTGAACCTGGCCCTCACCCTCAAGAGCGAGTCCAACCTGCTCTTCTTCGACGAGCCCACGAATGACCTGGACGTGAACACCATGCGGGCCCTGGAGGAGGCCATCGAGTCCTTCGCCGGGAGCGCCGTGCTGGTGAGCCACGACCGCTGGTTCCTGGACCGTCTGGCCACGCACATCCTGGCCTTCGAGGGCGATTCGAAGGTGGCATTCTTCGATGGCAACTACACCGAGTACGAGCAGTACCGGAAGGACATCCTGGGACTCAAGCCCTTCGACCCCCACCGCATCAAGTATCGCAAGCTCACCCGATGACCGGCATCCCGACCTCCGCAGTCCGGCTCGCCCTGCTGACGGCGGGTGTGGGCCTCGTCCTGGGCGGGGTGGCGGTCGTCCAGGGCGTGTCTTCCGACATGCCCATGGCCTGGGGATTCGGCCTCGCCTGCCTCCTCCAGGTGGCGCCGTCGCTGGCCGTCGGGTACCGCCTCCGGGAGGGGCTGGGCAACCGGGGGCTGGACGGCGAGCGCCGCACCCTCCGGATCACCAGCCACCTCGCCCGGCTGCTGGCCCTGGGACTGGCCATCGCGTGCGTCCTGGCCTGGACCGGGGGTAGGTCTCCCCGGCCCGGTGCCTGGGATTTCGCGCTCGCGGGAGCCGCCCTCGCATCCTGGCTGGGGCTCTGGTTCGGGAAACGGCGGTTCGGGCCCCTCCATCCGTCCCTGGGCCAGGATGCGGCCCGCGCCCGCACGCTGGCGGGACTCGCCGGGCTGCTGCTCGCCGGTGGCCCGCTGGGCCTGGCCTTCCCCTGGGGGGGGCCGGCGGCCGGGATGGTCATGGCGGCCTGGATCTTCGTCGAGGGCCGCACCCTGGCCAAGGCCACGACAGTCTCCCTGGTGGGCTGCGGAGGATGCGGGAGCTGCGGCTGCGGATGATGCGCGTCCTAGAGCTGTTCTCGGGCCTGGGGGGCTGGCGGCTGGCCCTCGGGGACCGGGGTACCGTGGCGGCGGCCTACGACGTCAGCGAGGCGGCCAATGCCACCTACGCGCTGAACCACGGGGATCGGCCGAAGCCCCGAGAGCTGGCCACGATCCCGCTCCAGCAGTTGGCCGCCCACGGCGCCGATACGTGGCTCCTGAGCCCGCCCTGCCAGCCCTTCTGCCGCATGGGCAACCACGGCGGTCTGGCGGATCGGCGCAGCCGGGCCTTCCGTCACCTCATGGACCTCTTCCGGGAAGCTCCGCCGGAGCGGCTGGTGCTGGAGAACGTGGGGGGCTTCCTGGGGTCGGACGCCCATGCCCTCCTGTCGGAGCGCCTGCGGGCCCACGGGCTGCACCGCCTGGAGCTGCAGGCCTGTCCCAGCCGCTTCGGGCTGCCGAACCAGCGGCCCCGGGTATTCGTGGTGGCCTCGCGGAGGCCCCTGGCCGCTCGGTCGCTTCCGGACCTGGTTCCGCGGCCGATCGAGGCCTTCCTGGATGAGGCCGAGGACGAAACCCTGTATCTGAGTCCGGAGGTCCTGGCGCGTCACCGCCATGGCCTGGACATCGTCGAGGCCGAGGACCGGCGGAGCACCTGCTTCATTGGCGGCTACGGTCAGCGCTTCGTCGGCAGCGGCTCATTCCTGCGCACGGCCCGCGGCATCCGGCGCTTCTCGACGGCCGAGGTGGCCCGGTTCCTGGGCCTGCCCGCCAGCTTCCGATTCCCGGTGGAGGTTCCCCTGGAGGCCCGCTACAAGCTGCTGGGCAATGGCCTGTCCATTCCCGTGGCGGCCTGGGTCCTGTCCCACCTCGACGGATGAAGGCCATCGGGGGACCATGGCGCATGGGCCTCATCCTCGCCGCCTTCCCGCCCGAACTCGGACCCTTGGCCGAGGCGCCGCCCCGGGGCTGGGAGACGGCCTGCACGGGCGTGGGCGCCCTCACCGCTGCCGCGATCACGACGAGGCTCCTGGCGGAGCGTAGGCCCCGCGCGGTGGTCTTTCTGGGCACCTGCGGGCGCTATGACGGACGGCTGGGGCTCTTCGAGTGTCTCTGGGCCACGGAGGCCATCGCCACGTCCCTGGAGGAGCTTCGGGGCGGCGCCTACCGGCCCGCCATCGAGCGCACCCGCTGGACCGCCACCCTGGAGGGCCCGTTGCCGGGCCGGGTCGTGGCCGTGCCGCCAGCCATCACCCGCACCTTGGAGGGGGCGCGAACCCTCGCCACTGTGGCCCCGGTGGAGCACCTGGAACTGACAGGGGTCTTCGCCGCCTGTGAATCCGCCGGCGTGCCCTTCGGGGCGGCCCTGGTGGTCGTCAACGACGTGGGGCCCGATGCCCAGGCCCAGTGGAAGGCCAATCACGCGGAGGGCAGCCTGCGGCTCATCGCGGCACTCCGGGGGACGGGCTTCTTCGAAGGGGCGTGAAAGCCTCGCCTCCCTCGCCGGTCGTGATGCGCCAGCCACCGTCCACCGCCTCTGCCCGCACGCCAGCGCAGGGGCCCGAGACCCAGGGCTGAACGCCATGGGAGGCCAGGGTGCCCAGTGTTTCGGAATGGGGGTGCTCGAAGCGGTTCCGCAGCCCAGCCGGGATGATGGCGACTTCGGGATCCAGGGCGGAGATCCAGGCGGGATCCGAGGCGTTGCGGCTGCCGTGGTGGCCGACCTTCAGCACGCGGTGGGGCGCCGGGCCCGGATCGCCCAGGTCCATCAGGTCCCGTTCCTGGGGCGCCAGGGCATCGCCCATGAGCCACAGTTCCCGGTCCTGCCAGCGTACGCGAAGCACCAGGGAGACCATGTTGGGGTCAGAGAGGGCGAAGGGTTTCGGAGGCCAGCGGACGCTGAAGGCCGCCGGGCCCCGCTGCCAAGCGTCGCCGCGGAGCAGGCCTTCGGCCTCGTACCGGGCCGGGGCGAACGGGGCCCACGGATCCTCATCGTCGGCAGTGGCGGGTACGCTCGTGGAGGCGAGGGGCCAGAGCCGGGCGAACGTGGACCAGCCGCCAGCATGGTCGCCGTGGGCGTGGGTGATCACGAGGTGGACTGGCTCCCGGACCCCCCGTCGGCTAAGGGCGCGAATCATGCGGCGACCGCTCCAGGGCAGGGGGCCCGTATCCACCACGGTGGCATCGCCGCCGGGGACCCGCAGGAGCAGGCCGTCCCCCTGGCCCACGTCCAGGGCCTCCAGGCTGAGGGTGGCGGGGGCCCGGCCGGTGCCCCGGGTGGCCATCAGGGCCAGCGATCCGACTACGAGGAGAAGAGAGAGGGCCCGGGTGCGCCGATGCAGGGCCTGCCGGTGGGCGAGGGCCAGCCAGCCCAGGGCCAGGGCGATCCAGGGCCAGAGGATCCCGGTGGCCAGCGGCGCGATGCCCGTGAGCGCGGGCACGAGCCGGTCGCCCATCCAGGTGAGGATGGCCGCGGCCGCGGGGGTGAGGCCCGGAAGGGGCACCAGGATCAGCAGGAGGCAGACGGGCGTGAGGAACGCCACCAACGGCAGCACCAGCAGGTTGGCGAGGATGCCCCAGCGCGGCGCCCCGCCGTGCAGCAGGGCCAGCAGGGGCAGGGTGGACAGCCAGGGGGCCGCCAGCCGGGCGAAGGGCAGGGCCATGCGGCCCAGGAGTGGCGAGACGAGGCCCGCCAGGGGCTCGGCGCCCCAGAGCAGGCCCAGGAGGGCCCACCAGGCGAGCAGGAAGCCGGGTTCGGCCCCGGCGGCCGGGTGGCCCAGCAGCCATAGGAGCAGGGCCAGGTGCAGCCCTGCCACCGGCGGCAGCTTCCAGCCGCTCGCCCGGCTCAGGGCCCAGGCCACGCCCATGAAGAGGCCGCGCCACACGGGGGCGGAGAACCCCACCAGGCCGCAATAGAGCAGTCCGGCGGCGATGGAACCAGCCGAGGCCCGGCGCAGCCGCAGGCGGCGGAGGAGGGCCTCCACGGCCACCATCACCAGGGTGACCTGCAGCCCCGAGACCACCAGGATGTGGATGGTGCCGCTCTCCGCGAAGACGCTGAAGTGCGATTCTTCGGCGGGAGGGATGCCCAGGGCCAGGGCCCCCCAGAGGTCCTTCGCGGTGGGGTCCAGGGGCAGGGCCTCGAAGCGGCGGCGGGCGAAGACCTGGAGTCGAAGCAGCGGCGAGGGGGCCGGGGGTCCGAGAGATTCCAACAGCTGGGCGGAGGCGAGGTGGATGCGGCGGGGGGCCTCGTCGCTGCGGGCCCGCCAGAGGGGGCGTTCGGCCAGGAACACGGGTGCGGGCGCCACGGGGCGCAGTTCCGCCCGCAGCCGGACGGGCGTGCCGGGTGCAGGAGGCGGCTGCTCTCCATCCGCGGGCACGGTGAGTGGCAGTTCCAGGCCTCGCAGAGTTGCCGGTGCCTCCACCGCCAGGCGGGTGACCTGGCGTTCCCCCTGTAGGGTCCAGGGGGCGGCAATGCGGCCCACCACGGCCTGGAATCCGGTGGGGAGAGCCGATTCCCAACGGGCCCGCTGGCGTAGGCCAAGGAAGGTGATCCAGACCAGGATCGCGGCGATGGGCACGACGGCCCAGCGGCGGTGCCGCACCAGCAGGAGGGACAGGGACAAGCCCGCCCAGCCCAGGATCAGCCAAGGGCCCGCCACCCGGCCGTCCCAGCGTTCAGGCAGGAACCAGGGCAGGGCGCATGCGGCCACCAGGGCCCAGGCGAGGGGCCAAAGGGGCGCCCCGGACAGGCGCTGCCACAAAGCAGATCTGGAGAGCATCAAAGGAGTCTAGCCGACCTGTCCAAACCTTGACAGGGGCCTCGGAGCCAGGGGACAGTGACAGGCATGAACCCGGCTCGGGCCCTGCTGGTGGATGACGATCCCACCATCCTGGAGGTGGTGGGGACCCTGCTGTCCCGGCACGGCCACGAGGTGGTCGGGACGGGCTCCGGGCTCCGGGCGGCCCAGTGTCTGCGCAGCGAACACTTTGATCTGGCGGTGGTGGACCTCATGCTCCCCGACCTCAGCGGCCTGGAGCTGGCCCGGCAGGCCGTGGCCAAGCCGGACACGGTGGTCGTGGTGCTCTCCGGGTCCACCTCGGTGGAGACGGCCCTCCAGGCCATGAAGATGGGCATCTATGACTACGTACCCAAACCCTTCCGGACCGAGGAGTTGGAGCACACGCTGCTCCGGGCCATCGAGAAATCCCAACTGAACCAGGAGAACAAGCGGCTGCGAGAGCAGATCCAGGGCCAGACATCCGGGCCTCAGATGGTGGGCCGTTCCGCGGCCTGGCAGAACCTCCAGGCCCTCCTGCGCCGGGTGGCCCCCTCGCCCTCGACGGTGCTCATCACCGGGCCCTCGGGCACGGGCAAGGAACTCGCGGCCAAGGCCATCCATCAGTGGAGCCCCCGGGCTCACGGGCCCTTCGTGCCCATCCACTGCGGAGCCATCCCCGAGACGCTGCTGGAGGACGAGCTCTTCGGCCACGTCCGGGGGGCCTACACGGACGCCCGGACGGACCGCCCCGGCCGCTTCCAGCAGGCCGACGGGGGCACCCTGTTCCTGGACGAGATCGGGACGATGCCCCTCAGTCTGCAGGTGAAGCTGCTGCGGGTCATCCAGGAGCGGGAGTTCTCCCCCCTCGGGTCCACCCGGACCCTGAAGGCGGACTTCCGCCTGGTGGCGGCCACGAACGAGGACCTGGGCGGGCTGGTGGGCGAGAAGCGCTTCCGGGAGGACCTCTACTACCGCCTGAACGTGATCCCCATCCAGCTCCAGCCCCTCAAGGAGCACCCCGACGACATCCCGGTGCTGGTGGCCCACTTCATCCGGAAGTTCGCGCGGGAGCTGGGGCTGCCCCTCAAGCAGGTGGAGCCCTCGGCCCTGCAGGCCCTGGAAGCCTACGGCTGGCCGGGCAACGTGCGCGAGCTGGAGAACGCGGTGGAACGGGCCATGGCCCTGGGCTCGGATCCCGAGCGGCTCCTGCTGCAGGACCTGCCGGCCTCCGTGGCGGGCGTCGTGCCTTCCGTGGCCTTTCCCAGCCTGCCCCAGCACCGGGACCTGGGCCGATTCCTGGAGGATCTCGAAAGGCACCTGATCCTCGAGGCGCTGCAGGGAACGGGCTGGAACAAGAGCGAGACCGCCCGCCGCCTCGGCATGCGTCGCACCACCCTCCTGCACCGCCTCCGGGCCCTGGGCATCCCCCTGGATCCCCTCCACGAGAAACCTGTCCCCCACGAGGTCCCATGAACCGCAGCCTGGTGGCGTTCCTCCTGGTATCGGTCCCCCTGGCGGCCTGGTCGCCCCGCATGCACGAGGCCCAGACCGCCAAGGCGATGAGCCTCATCCCCCGGCGCATGGCCGCCTACCTCCGGGCCCATCCCCAGGCGCTGCTGGAGGGGGCGCGGGGCGTGGCGAATGACGAACCGCCCACCGCGGAAACCGTTGCGGCCGAGTTCCGGACGGTGCTCCGCCTGAGCGACGAACGGCGCAGCCCGGAGGACATCGTCCGGGAGCTGGGCGTCCTGGCGCACCAGGTGCAGCTGTTGGTCGATCCCTCGGCGGTCCAGGGGCTGAGCCCTCTCCGGGAGAGTTTCGAGACCTACGCGGATGAGGAATTTCCCCACCTGGTGGTGACCCAGGAGTCCTTCTGGGCGGTGCGTGGCAGCCTGGATCCCGATCCGGTCCTCCGCCGGTTCATGGCCACGAAGCTGGACCGGAACCGCCTGCTCCAGGATCACCTGGATCCGGCCACCGGCCGGCGGATCGGCCCCTGGGACGAGCTGTCCGTGCCCTTCGCCCAGCTCCAGCTCTCCTTCTCCAATGCCGTGTATGCCACGGCTAACCTGTGGATCCTCGTCTGGCGGCAGGCGGGGGACCAGTGGGACCTTCCTCCGACACCCTAGAATCCAGCTCGCCCTGAATCATGACCCAGCCCCGGGTGGCCGATGGGGTAGGCGAATCACGACTTTCCGGCTATCTTTCCAAGCAATCCATTGGAGTCAGTCATGGGCACCTACACTCGCCTCGGGTCCTACCTGCTGGCCTCGGAACTGTCCGCGGATCCCCTGGGCGGGATCCATCGCGGCGTCATGATCGCGGGGAGCAACTTCGACCGACACGTGCTGGTGCGGACCTTCTCCGAGGAGATGTTCCAGGCGGGGATGGGCACGCGGCTGGCCGAGGCCGGACGGGTGGTTCCCCTGCTGGGCGGCGCCCGCATCTTCGGCCTGGGCTATCGCCTGGAGGGCGGGAAGGGCCCCCACGTGGCCTGGGACTATGTGCCCGGCCGCAGCCTTGCCCAGCTGATCGAGAAGGCCCGGCAGGAACAGATCCCCTTCGGCGTGGATCATGCGCTGACGGTCATCCAGGGCGTGGCCCAGGGCATCGTCCAGATGCAGGCCAAGGGCGTCAGTCACGGCATCCTGAGCCCCCATAGCGTCTGGGTGAGCTTCGAGGGCGCCACCCAGATCGTGGACGCGCCCTTCGCCGCCCTCGCCAAGAGCATGCTGGCCAAGGCGCCCACCGCCCGACAGAAGCTGGCGGCCTACCTCCAGGGGCCGGAGAACGATCCGCTCCAGCAGGACTTCTTCTCCCTGGGCGCCCTGCTCTATGAGCTGCTGACCTTCGAGCGCGTACCCGTGGGCGGGGACCTCCAGAGCGCCCTGGACCGGGCCACCCTCAAGGCCGCCCAGGAGGAGGCGCCCCTGCCTGGCGAGATCCGCGCCTTCATAGGCCGCCTGATGCTGGGCCGGCAGCCCTTCCCGAGCGTGGAGGCCTTCAGCGCCGAGCTGGAGCGGGTGCTCTACGACGGGGAGTACAGCCCCACCACGTTCAACATGGCCTTCTTCATGCACACCCTCTTCCGGGAGGAGAACGATCGCGACGTGATGGCGATGAAGGCGGAGCAGGGCGACAACTACCTGGCCTACACGGCCGCCGGCGAGAGTCTCCGGAGCGGCGCCACCCGGGTGGAGCACATCGACGGCCACGCGGAGGAGCAGGCCAGCCAGAAGAACAAGACCCTCCTCATCGGCGGCGGTCTCGTCGCGGTGGTGATCCTGGGCCTGGGCTACATCCTCTTCGGGCGCAAGACGGATCCTGCTCTCCAGAAGCAGCTGGCGGACCTGCAGCTCCTCAAGGTCCAGATCGAGCAGCAGAAGGCCGACCTGGACGCCAAGGCCCAGGCCGAGGCCCAGAAGACGGCCCAGATCGAGAAGCAGTTGACCGAGACGAAGTCCGCCGACGAGAAGGCCAAGCTGCAGAAGCAGCTGGAGGAGGCCCAGCAGCGGAAGGCCGAACTCGACCGGCAGCGGCAGCAGGCGGAGCAGCAGCAGCAGCAGCTGGCCGAGCAGAGGAAGGCCGCCGAGGCCCGGGCGGCTGCCGTGGCCAAGGCCACACCCCCGCCGCCGCCCCCGCCGCCGCAGCCGGAGATCCCCAAGGCCGTGCCCATGCAGGAGGCGCCCAAGCCGGCCGTCTCGGCTCCATCAGCCCCCGTGCCTGCCGCGCCCCAGGTCGCGGCTCCGGTCGTGGAGGAACCTCCCCGGGTGGTGACCCAGGTGGCTCCCAGTTTCCCCCTGCGGGCCCAGCAGATGCGCTGGGAGCTCAACAAGGAGCATGACGTCTACCTGCGGGTCTTCGTGGGCGAGCAGGGCCAGCCCCTGAAGGTCACCGTGAAGCAGGGCGTCTCCGGCCCCTACGGTTTCGACGAGGCTGCCATCGAGGCCGCGAACAAGTCCACCTTCGCACCCGCCACCCGGGACGGGAAGCCCATCCGCGCCTGGGTGGAGATCCTCTACCGGTTCCCCAAGCGGCAGTAGACGTCAGAGCGAGCGGGCCGCCTCGTTCGCGAGGCGGTCCACCCGTTCGTTCTCGGCGTGTCCTGCGTGGCCCCGCACCCAGCGGGCCTCCACATGGTGGCGGGCCAGCTGGTCGTCCAGGGACTGCCACAATTCGGCGTTGAGCACGGGCTTGCCATCCGCTTTCTTCCAGCCGCGGCGCTTCCAGTCCTTCAGCCAGGCCTGGATGCCCTTCACGACGTACTGGCTGTCGCTGAAGAGCTCCACCAGGCAGGGCTGGGTCAAGGCCTCCAGCCCGCGGATCGCCGCCATCAGCTCCATGCGGTTGTTGGTGGTCTCCGGTTCGGCACCGGAGGCCTCCTTCTCCTTGGCACCCGCGGTCGAACGGACGCGCAGCAGGTAACCCCAGCCGCCTGGGCCGGGGTTGCCCAGGCAGGCGCCATCGCAGTAGAGCTCGACCCTCGGTCTGGGGCTCATCCCACCGTCGCCGGGGCGGTGCGGGCCACTTCGGCCACAGACTTGCGAAGCAGTTCCACGCCCAGGTCCAGGTCCTCGGTGGTCAGGTTCAGGGCCGGACGGAAGCGCAGGCCCTTCACGCCCGTGGAGAGGATCATCATGCCCAGGTCGTGGCCCTTGGCCACCACCGCATTGCGGAGTTCCGGCGTGGCGATGTCCAGGGCGCAGAAGAGGCCCCGGCCCCGGGGGTTGGCGGTGAACTCGGGGAAGTCGCGGTGGATCTCCTGGAGGCCCTTCAGAAGGCGCTCGCCCTGGCGGACGCCGTGCTCGAGGAGCTGCTCCTCCTGGATGACCTCGATGATCCGGGTGCCCCGGACCATGTCCACCAGGTTGCCGCCCCAGGTGCTGTTGATGCGGCTGGGCACCTTGAAGACACTGTCCACCTCGTCGAGGCGGGGCCCTGCCGCAATGCCGCAGACCTGGGTCTTCTTGCCGAAGCTGATGATGTCGGGCTGGACCTCGAACCACTGGTGGGCCCACCACTTGCCCGTGGCGCCGAAGCCGGTTTGCACTTCGTCGAAGATGAGCAGGAATTCATGGCGGTCTGCCAACTCGCGCAGCTTCCGGAGGAATTCGCCGCGGAAGTGGTTGTCGCCGCCCTCGCCCTGGATGGGCTCGACGATGAGGCAGGCGATGTCATCGGGGTTCGCGGCCACGGCGGCCTCGATGGCGGCCACGGCTTCGGCCTCGGCGGCCTCGGCCTTTGCGATATGGGCCGCGTCCTGGGGGAACTCGATCTTGGGGTTGGGGATGCGGGGCCAGTCGAACTTGGGGAAGTACTGGTATTTCCGGGGATCGGCCGTGTTGGTGAGGCTCAGGGTGTAGCCGCTGCGGCCGTGGAAGGCCTCCCGGAAGTGGAGGACCTGGGAACCCTTCTCGCCCTTGCCCTTCGCCAGGTTCTTGCGGACCTTCCAGTCGAAGGCAGCCTTGAGTGCGTTCTCCACCGCCAGGGAGCCCCCGTCGATCCAGAAGAGGTGGGGCAGGTAGTCCGGAGTGGCCTGGGAGCCGAAGGCCTCCACCCACTCGGCGAAGGCGGTGGTGTAGATGTCCGAGTTCGCCGGCTTGTTGACGGCGATGGAACCCAGACGGGCCTGGAAGGCCGGCTCCACGAGGCGGGGGTGGTTGTGGCCCAGGGGGGTGGTGGCGAAGAAGGTATAGAAATCGAGATACTTCTGGCCATTCCGGGCGTCCACGATCCAGGACCCGTGGGATTTCTCCAGGTCCATCACCAGGTGGAACCCGTCCACGAGCATGTGGCGGCCCAGGGTCTCGAAGACGGCATTCGGATCGACGTGGACGGAATCGGACATGATCAACCTCGCTATTGATCCAGTGTAGGGTTGGGAATGCATGGGAGGCAGGCATGATTCCCTGGGTGGCGGTGCTGGACGGGCCCCTGGACGCAATGGCTTTACGAAGTGTCATGGAGGATCCCCATGCGGGGGCCCTGGTGCTCTTCGAGGGCCGGGCCCGCGACCACCACGAGGGCCGCCCCGTCCTGCAGCTGGCCTACGAGGCCTACGTGCCCATGGCCGAGAAGGAACTGGGCCTCCTGCGGGAGCGGGCCATCGAGCGGTACGGCCTCACCCGCTGTGCCATCCACCATCGCATCGGCATCGTCCCCCTGGCCGAGGCCGCCGTCGTCGTGGCCACCAGCAGCGCCCACCGGGCCGAGAGCTTCCAGGCTGCCGCCTGGATCATGGACGAGATCAAGCAGCGGGTGCCCATCTGGAAGCGCGAGCGCTACCGGGACGGGTCCGAGAGCTGGGTGGAGTGCACGCACCGTTTCCAGATGTAGGGCCGTCCCGAGGTCCGAGGATTGCGTTGGCCGGGGTTCGGTTCTCTCAGGTCCGGAAGCGATCCGCGGCCAATGAACCGGCGTTCCCCCGCCCACGGAACAGCTCCGCCGCCAGAGAGCCCACGGCCAGGCCGCTGGTCATGCCGTGGCCGCCGAGGCCGGCCACCCAGAAGAGGCCTTGCACCGAGGGGTCCCAGCCCAGCACGAAACGGCGATCCGGGGCGAAGGTGCGCAGGCCCGTCCAGTACCGGGTGATGGGGCGGTCCGCCAGGTCGGGCGCCAGCTCACGCAGGCTGCCGTAGAGGCCCTCCAGCACAGAGGCATCCGTGTCGGGCTGGCGCCCGCGGGCGGGCAGGGGCACCGACGCCTCCTCACAGGGGCACAGGAGGAGTCCGCCGCTTTCGGGCCGGAGGTAGAAAGGGCGGTCCACCCACCAGGCCCAGGGGCGGTCCGCAGGATGCGCCGCACCGCTCCACACCAGGGAACGCCTCAGGGGCGTGAAGGCGAGGGCCGATCCGGCCCAGCGGCCCATTTCGCCCGCCCAGGCGCCGGCCGCGATCACGAGGGCCTTCACCTCCAGGGGGCCCCGGTCCGTGTCCAGGCGGAAGCCCATGGGGCGGCGTTCAAGGCTGCGGAGGGCGCACCCGAAGCGAAGGTCCGCGCCCCCGGCGCGGGCCCCTTCGGCGCAGTGGCGCAGGAGTCCCTGGATGTCGATGACGCCGTCGCCGGGGATGGCCAGATGCTCCGCGGCGAGAAGGCCAGGCAGGGGGCAGCCCTGGCCCCGCCGGACCTCCACGCCGAACCGCCGGGCCTCCGCCTCGAAGGGATCCAGGGCCCCAGGCCCTGCGGAGAGCAGCAGCCCGCCGGCGTCGCCCAGGAGACCGGCCTCGCCCAGCCGCCGGCGGCCCTCCACCGTGAGGGTGGAGTGCTCGAGCCGGCCCGTGAGGCTCCGGGCGATGGCGGCGTTGTGGCCGCTGGCGTAGGTGCCCGGCAGGTCCTCCCGGTCCAGGAGGACGATCCCGGTCTGGCCGGACTGGGCCAGATGGAAGGCGGTCGAGAGGCCGGCGATGCCGCCGCCGATGATTGCAACCTCTGCCCTGTCAACGTCCAAGGGTGCCTCGCTGCCTCCATCCTAGCGCGGCGGGGACCCGGAGCCTGCCCCTGTGACGGTTGTCAAGGATGGCCGGGCTTGATTGTGGCCACAGGGGGTGGGGCCTATGATGATGCATCGGAGTCTCGCTTGCGGACGCTTCTGCGCACCCTGCTCGCCTGCACGCTGCTGATCGGCGGCTGGGGGCTGGATTGGGCGCCGATGATGGCCACCGGGGCGGGGACCCACGAGTCCTGCTGCTGCGGGATGGTCCCGGGCCCTCACGATTCCTGCCCCTGCCCGAAGCCGGAGGGCCCCCTGGGCCCTTCCCAGAGTGGATGTGGCGTCCGGTCCATCCCGCTGTCGGCACCCCTCGCCCTCCTGCGACGTGCGGAGCAGGGAGAGGCCCGGCGCTTCGAGTCGAGTCCGGCACCCCTTCAGGTGTGCGCATCCCGGGCATTCGACACAGGCGAGAGGGCCTCGGCCGGGAACCACGCCCAGACCCGGGATCCGGACCTGGGACGGCACCTCGCGCGACTGGGCACCCTCCGGATTTGAGGGCGGTCCTGGCGTAGCTCTGCCTGCCGGCCTTTCCGGCGGGCCCCGTATCCCGCTTCCCTCCGGAGATTCCCATGCGCACGCCGTTGCGCCTGGCCCCGGCCCTGGTGCTCCTGGCACCGGCCGCGGCGCAGGCTCCCAGTCCCCAGCCTGATTCTCCGATCCATCCGGTGGAGGATCCGGTCCTCGAAGGTCTGCTTCGCGAGACCCTGGAGCGCAATCCCGAGGCCCAGAAGGCCGCCGCCCAGGTCCGCATGGATGAGGAGAAGGTGCCCCAGGCCAGGGCCCTGCCCGATCCCACCCTCTCCTTCGGCATGCAGAACGATGGCTTCAACCGCATCCAGGTGGGGCGGATGGAGACCAGCTTCTACAGCGTGGCCTTCACCCAGCCCTTTCCGTGGCCGGGCAAGCGCGGGCTTCGCCAGGACGTGGCCGTCCTGGGGGCGAAGGTCTCGGCGACCGTCCAGTCCCGCACGCGGATCGGCATCCAGTCCGATGTCCACCGGGGCTACACGGCGCTCCTTCTCGTCCGGGGCCAGCTGGCCCTGCTGAAGGACCAGGCCCTTTTTCTCGATCAGGCCGAGCGTCTGGCCCGCACCCGCTACGAGGTGGGGCAGGGTTCCCAGGCGGAGCTGCTGAGGGCCCAGCTGGAGAAGACCCGCCTGGAGCAGACGCGGTTCTTCCTCGAGGCGGAGGAACGCTCCACCCTGGCGGCCCTCAACCGCCTGCGCCAGCACGACCCGGAGGATCCCATCCCCACCACCCTGGCGCTGGCGGACCTGCCGGAGCCGGAGGTCCTCACGCCGGAGCAGGTGGAGGCGCGGAGTCCCGAACTGGCCGCAGCGCGGCTGGGCGTGGAACAGACCCAGCGCCAGCTGGACCTGGCGAAGCTGGACCGGCGGCCGGATTTCGCCATCACCGCCGGTGTCATGCCGCGGGGGAGCTTCGAACCCATGTGGCAGGTGGGCGTGAGCCTCTCCCTGCCGATTTACGGCCGCAGCAAGCAGCAGCGGGCCGTGGCTGAGCACGAACACCACAAGCAGGCCCAGAACGCCGACGTGGAGGCCGTCCGCAGCCTGCTGCAGCAGCGCACCGAGGAACGGCTGGCCCAGATCGATGCCCTGCACCGGTCCAAGGCCCTCTACCAGCAGGGGCTGCTGGTGCAGAGCGAGGCCAGCTTCCGGGCCACCCTGGCCCAGTACGAGGCGGGTCGCGGCTCCTTCCTGTCCGCCCTGGAGGCCCTCAACGGCTGGGTGGGCGACCGGGGGGCCTACCTCCAGACCCTGGCCCAGCTCCAGGCCCAGATCATCGCCCTGCGGGAGGGCTCCCTCGCCCCCACCACGCCCGTCTCGGGCGGTTCCATGGGCTCCGCCAGCATCGCCGCCGGTGGCCCGTCGGGCGCGCGGCCTTCCGCCTCGAGCGCCGCCGGGTCCGCGAAGACTCAGGACGCCGGCCCCGCCTCCATGTCCCGGATGTAGGAGATTCCCATGAGCCTCGACCTTCCGACCCCGTCCCGCTCCCCCCTCCGCGCCGCGGTCCTCGTCCTCCTGAGCCTGGCCACCGGCGCCGGCGGCGCCGTCCTCCTGCTGCACCGCCACGAACCCGCGGCCCAGCCCGACGACCGCGACCAGTCCGCGGTCCAGGCCGGCGCGAAGAAGCAGCTGTACCAGTGCCCCATGCACCCTCAGATCCTCCAGGACCACCCTGGCACCTGCCCCATCTGCGGCATGGAGCTGGTGTCCATCGAACAGGCTGCGGGCGGCGGACCCTCGGAGGGGCAGGGACGGATCCTGTTCTACCGCTCGCCCATGGACCCCAACCAGACTTCGCCCACCCAGCGCAAGGATGAGATGGGCATGGACTACGTCCCCGTGTACGAAGGGGATCTCCGAGGCGGGGGGGCAGAGGTCAAGGGCCTGGCCACCGTCAGTATCGACACGGCCCGCCAGCAGCTCATCGGGCTGCGGACCGCCAAGGTGGTGGCGGGCCCGGTGGGGGGCGATCTCCGCACGTTGGCCCGGCTGGCGCCCGATGAGACGCGCATCCGGAAAGTGAACGTGAAGGTGGAGGGCTTCGTGGAAAAGCTCTATGCGGGGTTCGTAGGTCAGCCCGTCGCCAAGGGCCAGCCCCTGTTCAGCCTCTACAGCCCGGACTTCGTGAGCGCCCAGCGGGAATACCTGCTGGCCCTGAAGACCCAGCAGGCCCTCGCAGGGGGCTCCCTGCAGCAGAGCGGGGGCGAGCTGCTGGAGGCTGCGAAGCGCCGCCTGCTGCTGTGGGACATGCCACCGCAGGCGCTGGAGCGGCTGGAGAAGAGCGGCGAAGTGCAGAAGGACGTGACCCTGCGCTCCCCCATCTCCGGCGTCATCACGGCCAAGACGGTGGTGGAGGGGGCCCGACTGGCCCCCGGAGACATGCCCCTGGAGATCACCGATCTTGGATCCCTCTGGGCCCTGGCGGACGTCTACGAGACCGAGCTGTCCCGAGTGAAGGTCGGCCAGCCCGCGGAGCTGACCCTTCAGGCTTTTCCGGGTCGGACCTTCCCGGCCCGGGTGGCCTTCGTGGATCCTGTGCTCGACCCCAAGACCCGCACCGCCAAGGTCCGCCTCGTGGTGGCGAACCCGAAGGCGGAACTGAAGCCCGACATGTTCGGGGACGCGGTGCTCCGCGCCGGGCAGCGGAAGGGATTATCCGTGCCCCTGGACGCCGTGCTTGACTCCGGTACGCGCAAGGTGGTGTTCCTGGCCCTGGGAGATGGGAAGTTCGAGCCCCGCGAGGTGGAGACGGGCCAGGCCCAGGGCGACCGGGTCGAGATCCGGAAGGGGCTCGCCGAGGGCGACGAGGTGGTGACCGGGGCCGCCTTCCTCGTGGATTCCGAATCGAGCCTGCGGGCGGCGCTGGCCCAGGTGGCCGCCAAGGCGGGTGCGAAATGATCCGGCGCATCATCCACTTCTCCGCCGAGAACCGGTTCCTGGTATTGGCCGCCAGCCTGCTGTTGCTGGGCCTGTCCTGGTGGTCCATGCACCGGATACCCCTGGACGCCCTGCCCGATCTCAGCGACACCCAGGTGATCGTCTACTCCAAGTGGGACCGCAGCCCGGACCTGGTGGAGGATCAGGTCACCTACCCCATCGTCACCAGCCTCCTGGGGGCGCCCAAGGTGAAGGCGGTGCGCGGCCTGTCGGACTTCGGCTTCTCCTACGTCTACGTGATCTTCGAGGACGGCACGGACATTTACTGGGCCCGAAGCCGCGTGCTGGAGTATCTCAGCAAGATCACCGCGAGCCTGCCGCCGGGCGTGAAGACCGAATTGGGGCCCGACGCCACCTCCGTGGGCTGGGTGTACCAGTACGCATTGGTGGACCGCAGCGGCCAGCACCGCAGCGACGAACTTCGCAGCACCCAGGACTGGTTCCTGCGCTACGCCCTCCAGAGCGTGCCCGGCGTGGCAGAGGTGGCCACCGTGGGCGGCCAGGCCCGGCAATTCCAGGTGCAGGTGAACCCCAACCGCTTGGCCGCCTACAAGATACCCATCGACGCGGTGATCGCCGCCGTGAAGGCCGCCAACAACGAGGCCGGAGGCCGCCTCGTGGAGTTGTCAGGCAGGGAATACATGGTGCGAGGCCGGGGCTATGTGAAGACCCCCCAGGACCTCGCGGACGCGGTACTCAAGGCCGACAACGGCATCCCCGTGCGCCTGGGCGACGTGGCCACCGTCACCCTGGGCCCGGAGATGCGGCGCGGCCTCGGGGACCTGGACGGGCAGGGCGACGCCGTGAGCGGCATCGTGGTCATGCGGCAGGGCGAGAACGCCCTGGATGTCATCTCCCGCGTGAAGACGAAGCTGGCCGAGCTGAAGGGATCGCTCCCCAAGGGCGTGGAGGTGGTGCCGGTCTACGACCGCTCCGAGCTCATCGAGAAGGCCATCCACACCGTGACCTCCAAGCTCGTCGAGGAGATGATCATCGTCTCGCTGGTGATCCTCATCTTCCTGTGGCACATCCCCAGCGCGGTGGTGCCCATCATCACCATCCCGGTGAGCGTGGCCCTGGCCTTCATTCCCATGAACGCCATCGGGCTCAACGCCAACCTCATGTCCCTGGCCGGCATGGCCATCTCCATCGGCGTGCTGGTGGACGGGGCCATCGTGGAAGTCGAGAACGCCTACAAGAAGCTGGAGGAATGGAACAGCTCGGGCCGCCCCGGCGACTTCCACAAAGTGCGGCTGGATGCCCTGCTGGAGGTGGGCCCGTCCGTGTTCTTCAGCCTGCTGGTGGTGGCGGTGGCCTTCATGCCCGTGTTCACCCTGGTGGACCAGGAAGGCCGCCTCTTCAAGCCGTTGGCCTACTCCAAGAACCTGGCCATGGCTATCGCCGCCCTTCTGGCCATCACCCTGGATCCGGCCCTGCGGATGATGTTCGCCCGCATGGACCCCTTCACCTTCAGGCCGAAGTGGCTGGCCTGGGTATCCACGAAGGCCCTGGTTGGGACCTACCTCCCGGAGGAGAAGCATCCCATCTCGGTCTTCCTGCACCGCATCTACGAGCCCCCCTGCCGCTTCGTGCTGCGCCATGCGAAGGCCACCCTCGCGGTGGCGGCGCTCCTGGTGCTGGCCACCGTACCCGTGTTCCTGAAGCTGGGCAGCGAATTCATGCCGCCCCTCAATGAGGGCACGATCCTCTACATGCCCTCCACCCTGCCAGGCCTCAGTGAGACCGAGGCCCAGCACCTGCTCCAGATCCAGGACCGCCTCATCCGGACCGTGCCCGAGGTGGCGCGGGTGTACGGCAAGGCCGGCCGAGCGGACACCGCCACGGACCCGGCGCCCTTCTCCATGATGGAGACGGTGATCCAGCTCAAGCCCGAGGACCAGTGGCGCGCGGTGCCGCGCTGGTACTCCAGCTGGGCGCCGGACTGGGCCAAGGGGCTGCTGCGGCCCTTCTGGCGGGACCGGATCACCCAGGAGGACATCGTGCGCGACCTGGACCACGCCGTGCGTCTGCCCGCCATACCCAACGCCTGGACCATGCCCATCAAGGCCCGTCTCGACATGCTGAGCACGGGCATCCGCACGCCGGTGGGCCTGAAGGTGAACGGTCCCGACCTGGCGGGCATCGAGCGGGTCGCCGTGGAGGCGGAGGGCATCCTGGCCAAGGTGCCTGGCACCCGGAGCGCCTTCGCCGAGCGGACGAACCAGGGCTACTTCCTGGACTTCGACCTCAAGCGCGAGGCCCTGGCCCGCTACGGCCTCAGCGTGGAGCAGGCCAACATGCTGGTGATGACCGCCATCGGCGGGGACAACCAGAGCACGGTGTTCGACGGCCGGGCCCGCTACCCCATCAACGTGCGCTACCAGCGGGACTACCGGGAGACGCCGACGGCCCTGGACCGCGTGCTGGTGCCTCTTCCGAGCGGAGGTGCCGTCCCCATGGCGGAGCTCGCCGACCTGAAGTGGACCACCGGACCCGGCATGATCCGCGACGAGAACGGCCTCCTGAACGGCTATGTGCTGGTGGATTTCGACACTTCCGCCGTGGATGTGGGCACGTATGTCCAGCACGCCAAGGCCGCCATCGAGAAGGACCTGAAGCTGCCTCCCGGCTACAGCCTCACCTGGAGCGGGCAGTTCGAGAACATGCTCCGCGTAAAGGAACGGCTGAAACTGGTCCTCCCCATCACGCTGGTGCTGATCTTCGGGCTGCTCTATGCCAACACCAGATCGGCCTTCAAGGCCTCCATCGTCATGCTCGCCGTGCCCTTCAGCGCCATCGGCGCCTTCTGGCTGCTGTGGGCGCTGGGCTACAACATGAGCATTGCCGTGTGGGTGGGCCTCATCGCCCTGATGGGCCTGGATGCGGAGACGGGCGTGTTCATGCTCCTCTTCCTGGACCTCAGCCACGGCGAGGCGCAGAAGGCCGGCCGCCTGAACACCCGGGCCGACCTGGTGGAGGCCATCATCCACGGCGCCGTGAAGCGCGTCCGCCCCAAGGCCATGACCGTCTTCGCGGCCTTCATGGGCCTGCTGCCCATCATGTGGAGTACCGGCACCGGCGCCGATCTGATGAAGCGCATCGCCGCGCCCATGGTGGGCGGCCTGGCCACCAGCTTCCTCCTGGAGCTGCTGGTCTACCCGGCCATCTACTACCTTTGGAAACAGCGCTCCCTTCCGGCTCAGGCCTCTGTCGAAGCCTGAGATAATGAAACCCTCTCAAGGAGTTCCCATGCTCTCCGCCTTCCTGCTTTCCCTCGCCGTCCTGGCCGCTCCCGCGCCTGCGAAGGCCAAGCCCGCCACCAACGTCAAGGATCCCGTCTGCGGGATGGCCGTGCCCGCCAAGGCCCCCACCGTGGCCGTGCATGGCCGCGAGTACCGTGTCTGCAGCAAGGAGTGCGGCGACAGCCTCCAGAAGCACCCCGAGAAGTACCTGGAGAAGGACGGCACGCCGAAGGTCGAGAAGAAGAAGTAGGCCCGCTCAGCCGACCGGGCTCGTCGACCGCAGCTCCAGGCCCAGGGTGCGCATCAGTGTTCCCAGGGCCTGGACGGCGGGGTGCCCCGGATCGCCAGTGTCCTCCACGAGGAGGCAGGTCGAGGCGTGGCCGGGGCCCAGGGCCTCCACCTCGTAGCGCACCCCCTCCTCAGCCGAGGGCTCGTGGCTGCTGGTGAGATCCGCCAGCGCCTCCAGCTGGACGGAGAGCCGGTGCCGGGTCTCCGCGTCCATCGGCGTGGCGTCGATGGGTCCCAGCACCTCGTCGGTCCCCGCGGGACCGCCGGTCTTCCGGATCGTGAGGATCATGGCCACCTCCTGCGGGTGCCCCGCGCGGGCGGGACGCCGCGGCCCTGGAGCCGGAGCAAAGGTGGGGCCGGGCTTCGCCCGTGTCAATCGCGCGGGGTGGGGCAGGCCGCCAGCACGTCCAGCCAGGCCTTGAGGACGAAGGCGGTGGCGCCCCAGAGGGGGGCCTGGGGCAGCTCCAGCCTAGGCACGTCCAGGGCCAGGCCGTGGCGCTCCAGCCGCTCGAGGGTCCACGGCGCCCCCAGCAGTGGCACCAGGGGCAGAAGGAGGACCTGCTCCACCTCCCGGTCCAGCCGGAAGGCAGGGGCGGGCGCCTCCCAGCGGAAGAACACGGGCGTGAAGCGGGTTCGGGCCTTGGCCACGCCGTCCGGGAAGCAGCCCAGCTCCCACAGCCCCTCGGTGATGCCCACCTCCTCGGCCACCTCGCGGCGGGCCGTGGCGGGGAGGTCCCGGTCCCCGGGTTCGGCCATGCCGCCGGGGAAGGCGATCTCGCCCGGGTGGTGGGGGGCGCCGTAGCCGCGCTGTACCAGCACCAGTTTCCGGGCGCCCGTCGCGTCGCCCCAGAGCAGCACGCCCACGGCGGCCCGGCGGGAATCCTCGGGAATGCGCAGGCTCAGCTGGTGGCAACGCGTCCAGCGCTGGGGGAGGCGCAGGCTCTCCTCGATGCGGGCCCAGGGCACGGGCGGCGCCTCGACGGGGGGACGCCAGGCGCTCATTTCACCTTCCCGAACACGGATCCCTTCACGCGTTCCACGGTATAGACGCCGCGGATGCGGCGGAGACCGGCCATCAGCTCCACCAGGTGGACCCGGTCCCGCACCCGCAGGGCGATGTGGAAGAGGCCCGCGCCCTCCTCGGTGGCCGAGCCGTGGAAGCGCTGGACGTTGATACCCACCCGCTGGATGCCCTCGGAGATGGCGGCCACCATGCCGGGCCGGTCCTCGGTGGTGAGGGCGATCTCCGTATCGTAAAGTTCGAGTCCGTGCTTGCCCCAGGCCACGTTCACCCGGCGCTCGGGATGCAGGGTGGCGGTGTTCAGCTGGGGGCAGTCGGCCCGGTGGATGGCGGTGCCCCGGGTGCGGGTGACGTAGCCCACCACCTCGTCGCCCCAGATGGGTTTGCAGCAGGCGGCCAGCGTGTAGAGGATGCCCGTGGTGTCGCCCACCACCACGGCATCCATGAGGTTGCTGGCCACCTCCTTGGGCTTGGCGCGCTCCGGCTCGGGCACGAGAGGTTCGATGAGCTTGTGGACGGTGATGCGGCCGAAGCCCAGGGCGGCGTAGGCCGCCTCCCAGTTGGCCAGCTTCAGTTCCGCCAGCCGGGCTTCGAGCTTGGCCTGCGCCTCGGGCTCATCCAGGCGCACCCCCATGGACCGGGCCTCCCGCTCCAGGCGCTCCTTGCCCTGGGTGATGGCGTGGGTACGCTCCTCCTCCCGGATGAAGGCCTGGATTCGGCTCTTGGCGCTGGCGGACTTGACGAAGCCCAACCAGTCCCGGCTGGGCTTGTGGTCGGGCCGGGTGAGGATCTCCACCCGGTCGCCATTCTGCAGGGTGTGCTTCAGGGGCACGATGCGCCCGTTTACCTTGGCCCCCACGCAGTGGTGGCCCACCTGGGTGTGGATGGCGTAGGCGAAATCCACCGGAGTGCTGCCCTCGACGAGGCTGCGCAGATCGCCTTTGGGGGTGAAGACCTGGATGCGGTTGAAGGTGAGCTCGCCCTTGAGGTTGGCCACCAGGTCGCGGCTGTCCTGGGCATCCTGATGCAGCTCGACCATGCGGCGGAGGAAGGCCACCTGGTTGATCTCGGACCGGTTGGCGATGCGGCCGTCCTTGTAGGTCCAGTGGCTGGCGATGCCGGCCTCGGCGTGCAGATGCATCTCCGGCGTGCGGATCTGCACCTCGAAGATGTCGCCGGATTTCATCAGCACCGAGGTGTGGATGCTCTGGTAGCCGTTCTCCTTGGGGAGGCTGATGTAGTCCTTGAACTTGCCGGGGACGGGCTTGTAGAGCGCGTGGACCAGCCCCAGGGCCGTGTAGCAGCTGGCCCGGTCCGGGCAGATGATGCGGTAGGCCAGCCAGTCGTGGATATCTTCGAAACCCTTGGCCTGGACGCCCATCTTCTTCCAGATCCCGTAGAGGTGCTTCACCCTCCCGTACACCTGGGCCTGGATCCCCTGCTGGCGGAGGATGGCCTCCAGGGAGCCGAGAATCTCCTGGACAGTGCCAGCCAGCTTGGCCCGCTTACCCTCCACCGCGCCCCTGAGCTCCGCGTACCGCTCGGGCTCCAGCTGGCGGAAGGCCAGGTCCTCCAGCTCCAGGCGCACGACGCCCATGCCGAGCCGGTTGGCCAGGGGCGCGTAGAGCTCCAGGGTCTCTCGCGAGATGCGGCGGCGCTTCTCCTCGTCCATGACGTCGAGGGTCTTCATGTTGTGCAGCCGGTCCGCCAGCTTCACCAGAAGCACCCGCACGTCCTTGCCCATGGCCACCAGCAGCTTGCGGACGTTCTCGGCGTTGAGCAGATGCTTGTCCGTGAAGGCCAGTTTGCTCATCTTGGTGAGGCCGTCCACGATTTCGGAGATTTCCTCGCCAAACTGGGCCTTCACCTGGGCCTGGGTCATGAGGGTGTCTTCCACCACGTCGTGGAGCATCCCGCAGGCCACGCTCACGGCGTCCAACCGCCAATTGGCCAGACTCTCGGCCACGGCCAGCGGATGGAAGAAGTAGGGCTCCCCGCTCTTGCGGAGTTGGGTCCGGTGCATCTCCCGGCCCACGGTGTAGGCCCGCATGAGGAGCCCCACATCGCCTTCGGGATGGTGGGTCAGGAAGGCCGCCTTCACACGGCCGAAGGCCCCGTCCAGGGTGAGGCAACTGTCCCCGTCGCAGGCTGAGCCTTCCCCCTCTCGGAGGACGGGCTCCGGACTGGTCCCTGGGTCGGCCATGGAGGGAGTGTGGCGCAGCCGGGCCACCGGCGCCAGAGCGGAAATTCGGAAGTGCGGGAAAGACCGGAGCTAACTCCCTCGTCTCGGAGGTTTTTCCTCCCGGGGCTACGGCCTGGCGGCCCCTCGATCCAGGTAGTCGAGGAGGACGCCGCTCATGGCGCGGACTCCGACCACGAGGCTGTCCTCGTCCAGGTCGAAGTCGGCGGTGTGGACGCCGGCGGTGATGCCCCGGGTGGCATTGGTGACGCCCAGCCACAGGTAGGCGCCGGGAATGCGCTGCTGGTAGAAGGAGAAGTCCTCGGCCCCCATGACGGGTTTCGCGTCGGTGACGAGGTGGGTTCCCAGGACCCGCCGCAGGGAGGGCAGGGTGGCGGCCACCAGGGCGGGGTCGTTCACGGTGGCGGGGTAGGCGGCGTTGGCCTGGAAGGCCAGCTCGGCGGTGGCGCCGTTCGTCCGGGCCACGCCGTCCAGCAGTTCCTTCATGAGCGCCTTGGCCTGGGCTCGCACGGCGGGATTAAGGGTGCGGAGGGTGCCGGTCAGCTCCACCTTGTCGGCGATGACGTTCTCCCGCACGCCGCCGTGGATGGTGCCCACGCTGAGCACCAGGGGCTCCAGGGGATCCACGCGGCGGCTGCGGATGCTTTGAAATGCCTCGATGGCCTGGGCGGCCACATAGATGGCGTCGATGCCCTTGTGGGGCGCCGCGCCCCCGTGGGACATCTTCCCGTGGATGGTGGCGGACCAGGTGTCCACGGAGGCCAGCATGGAGCCAGAGACCAGGGCCATGGTCCCGGCCGGGTAGGCGTTGGTGACGTGCAGGCCGAAGATGGCGCGGGGCGAGGGGTTCTCCAGCACGCCCTCCTTCACCATGAGGGCCGCGCCGCCCTCCTCGCCGTCCGGTGCGCCCTCCTCCGCGGGCTGGAAGATGAACTTCACGGTGCCGGGCACCTGCTCGCGCATGCCCGCCAGCACCGCGGCCACGCCCAGGCCGATGGTGGTGTGCGCGTCGTGGCCGCAGGCGTGCATGACGCCGGGGTTCAACGACTTGTAGGGCACGTCGTGGGTCTCGGTGATGGGCAGGGCGTCCATGTCGGCCCGGTAGGCGACCACGGGACCGGGTCGGCCACCCTTCAGGAGGGCCACCACGCCGTTCCGGGCGACGCCCGTGTGGACCTCCAGCCCCAGGGCCCGCAGCCGCTCGGCCACCACGCGGGCTGTGCGCACCTCCCGGTTCGACAGCTCGGGGTGTTCGTGGAAGTCCCGACGCTCCGCCACCAGGGTGGGGCGGAGCGCCTCGGCGGCGACCGCCACCTTCGCATCCCGGTCCGCTGGTCCGGCGGCCAGCCAAACGCTCATACAGAAAAGGGAAGCCACGGTTCGGCGCATGGTCGGACTCCGGGAGTGTGGGAGCCAGTCTAGGGCCATCCGGCGGATCGGGACTTCCCGGCCCGTGCGGGATCTCTGGACGCCGGGAAGGACCCTGTTCCCCCCGGGCCATCGATTTTTTGAAAATCTTCGGACGAAAGGGCGCATACTCGGAACAACCCGCAAGTCGTGCGGGCCACCAAAACGCGTTGCTGCCTCGCCTGGAAGGAACAATGCTTCAGAATCCAGGATCAGGAAAATAGGACATCAACATGGCTCAGGGCACCGTCAAGTGGTTCAACGCCGAAAAGGGTTTCGGATTCATCACCCCCGATGATGGGGGCGCGGATCTGTTCGTTCACCACTCCGCCATCGAAACCACGGGTTTCCGCACGCTGGACGAGAACCAGCGCGTCAGCTTCAACGTGGGCCAGGGCCAGAAGGGCCCCCAGGCGACCAACGTCACCAAGCTGTAGGAATCCCCGCACGCACCGAACCGGCCTCCCCTGGGAGGCCGGTTCCTTATGTACTGCCCGCTCCGCTCCCGATGCTAGGATCCTGAATGTTTTCCTGTCGGTTCCTGCGGCGCCTGGGGGTGGGTCCATCGGTGGCGGTGGGCCTGCTGCTCCTGAGCGCCTGTGCCAGGGCGCCCCGCCCGGTGCCGCAACGCCCCGGGCCTTCGCCCCGGGTCGCCCGGCCCCTGCCGCGTCTGGGCTACACGCTGCAGGCCGGGGCCTTCGCGAAGGTGGAGAACGCGGCGCGGTTCTCGGAATCCCTGCAGTCCCATGGGCTGGAAGCCACGTACTACGCCTCCCGGGATGGCCTGTACCGGGTGCGCTTCGGGGATTTCCCCTCGAAGGCCCAGGCCCGGGCCCGGGGGGAGGCCCTGAAGTCCGCCGGGGTGATCGAGGCCTTCTGGGTGGTGGCCCCGGAGGAAGGGGCGCCCAGCGCGGTGGCCGGTCCGGTCCGATCCCGGCCTTCGGACGAGGAGGGGCTGAGGGCCAGTCTGGTCGATACGGCCCGGGGCTACCTCGGCGTGCCCTACCTCTTCGGCGGTACCACGGCCCGGGGCTTCGACTGCAGCGGCCTCACGGGGGCGGTCTACCGGCTGAACGGCCTGAGGCTGCCGCGCTCGTCCGAGGCCCAGTACGAGGCGGGCAGCCCCGTGGACCTGGACCGGGCCCGGGCGGGGGACCTCCTCTTCTTCGCCACGATGGGAGGGGGCCGGATCAGCCATGTGGGGCTGTACCTGGGCCACGGCACCTTCATCCATGCCCCCAGCGAGGGCCGGACCATCTGCGAGGACCGGCTGGACGAGCGGTACTACCGGAAGGCCTTCGTGGGGGCCCGGACGTACTTCTGAGGACTTGGCATCCCTTTGGCGCTAGCCCCTCTGTCCCCAGCGCTCGCTGGGCGAGAGGTGCCCAATGGACCCCGGATACTATGTCGCCGCAGGCAGCCTGAAGGCGCGGTCCTTCCAGCTGGACGTGGTGGCGAACAACCTGGCCAACTCGGCCACCGTGGGCTACAAGCCCGACCAGCCCTTCTTCGCCATTTTCAACAAGGCCGGCGCCAGTGGGCGGGGGCTACCCCTCACGCCCTACGTGAACGACGGGGTGGTCTTCGGCGAGACCGGCGTGGTGAACGAGCAGGGCTCCCTGCGGGCCACGGGCCGTCCCCTGGATCTGGCCATCGAGGGCAACGCCTTCTTCACGGTCCGCACGGCCCAGGGCGACCGGGTCACCCGGGACGGCCGCTTCCAGATGGGAGCCGATGGGGAGCTCCAGGCCATGGATGGGTCCCCGGTGCTGGGCAAAAATGGCCAACCCATCAAGATCGACCCCAAGCAGGGCAACGTCACCCTTTCCGCCGACGGCACCGTCCAGCAGGGGGGCCAGGCCCTGGGGCAGGTGGGGCTGACGGCCTTCGAGAAGCCCGGCTCCCTGAAGCGGGTCGGCTCCCTCCGCTTCGATCCCACCGGCCAGGCCTCGGCGCCGGTAAAGGCCACCATCGCCCAGGGCCACGTGGAGGAGAGCGCGGTGGATACCGCCTCGGCCATGGTCGAGATGATCCGCCTCAACCGGCTCTTCGAGCTGAGCCAGAAGGTGGCCTCCACCATCAGCTACGACCTGGATTCCCGCTCTATCAACGATGTTGCCATCAGCAAGTAGCCTTCCCTCCCCCTGTCCCTGAAGGAGTCCCCCCATGATGCGCGCGATGTGGTCGGCCGCTGCCGGCATGGCTGTCCAGCAGTTCAATATGGACGCCATCTCCAACAACCTCGCCAACGTGAACACCACCGGGTTCAAGAAGGGCCGGGCGGAGTTCCAGGACCTGCTCTACCAGACGGTCAACCTGGCGGGCACCAGTTCCAGCACGAGCACCACCATCCCGGCCGGCATCCAGCTGGGTCATGGCGCCAAGCTGCAGAGCGTGATGCACGACTACAGCTCCGGCAACCTGAAGCAGACGGGCAACCGCTTCGACCTGGCCATCGAGGGCGATGGCTTCTTCCGCGTGACCCAGCCCGACGGCACGCTGGCCTACACCCGGGACGGCAGCTTCTCCACGGACCAGAACGGGTCCCTGGTGAACGCCGCGGGCTACACCCTGGATCCCCAGATCACCATCCCCCAGGACGCCCTGAGCGTCACCGTCGGCCCGGATGGAACCGTGACCGTGACCCAGCCGGGCCAGACCCAACCCCAGCAGGTGGGCCAGATCACCCTTTCGCATTTCGTGAACCCCGCAGGCCTGAACCAGCTGGGCCGCAACCTCGTGCAGCCCACCCTGGCCAGCGGCGATGCCATCGATGCCACCCCCGGAACGGATGGCCTGGGCACCATCAACCAGGGCTTCCTGGAGGTCTCCAACGTGGACGTGGCCGAGGAGATGGTGAACATGATCATCGGCCAGCGGGCCTACGAGGCGAACTCCAAGACCATCCAGACCGTGGACAACATGCTGAGCCTGCTGAACCAGCTGAAGCGGTGATCCCATGCGCGCCCTGTCCCTCTTCCTGACCGCGGCCCTGGCCTGGGGCCAGACGCCGTCCCCGGCCAAGCCGCAGGCCCCGGCCAAGCCGAAGGTCCAGGCGGCCGCCGAGACGCCCGTGGAGCAGATGGTGGACACGGCCCTCGCCTTCGCCCAGAAGGAGGCCGAGGCGGCCGGGGGCACCCACCGGTTCAAGGTGGCCCAACCCCCCCAGCTGCCCCTGCTGCCATCCGGTCGATTGACCTTCGAGGCCTCGCACCTGAGCAAGAAGGACCCCGTGGGCCGGTTCTTCGTGGTGGTGGCGGTGAAGGTGAACGATCAGCGGGTGGCCATGGTCCGGGTGGACCTGGATGGCAGCTGGGTGGGCCAGGTGCTCCGCGCACGGCAGGACCTGCCCCGGAAGACCGAGCTGACCCTGCAGCAGCTGGAAGCCAGCCCCTTCGAGGGCGTGCCCCCCGAAGGCGCCCTGACCGAACTCCCCCCGGGCCAACGCCTGCGTGGCCCGGTGTCCGAGGGGCGGATCCTCACCCGCGGGGACCTGGAGCCCATCCCCCTGGTGCAGTCCGGTGACCGGGTGCGCCTGACCTCCACGATCGATGCCCTGAGCATCTCCATGGAGACCCTGGCCCGGAGCCGCGGCGGCCTGGGCGATCATGTGCGACTGGAGGCCCCGGGATCGCGCCGGACCGTGGTTGCCGTGGTGACGGGTCCCGGCGAGGCGCGGCTCGAGAATTAAGTCCTGGATGCCCCCCCGGTTCGATCGTAATCTGGACCCTTGCGCGAGGAGGAGCCCATGGCTCACGAGGGTCACGAACACGGACCGGATTGCAACCACGACCATGACCATGACGAATCCTTCGAGATTGAAGTCGTAGAGCTGGAAGACGAGAACGGCGAGAAGGAAGAGTTCGCCATTCTGGAGGAGCTGGACTTCGAGGACCGCCGCTTCGCCATCCTCGCGCCCCTGGCCGAGCTGCAGGCCCAGGAGGAAGGCACCGCCGACCCCGAGTCCGGACTCTCCCTGGAGATCTTCGAGGTGAAGGACGACATGTTCACCCCCCTCGAGGACGAGGCCGTGGCCGAGCGCCTGATGGCCCACCTGGATGCCCAGGAGGCCAAGCTCAAGGCCGAGGAAGAGAAGGACTGACCCTGATTCCGGGCATTCGCGAGGCCCCCTCACCGGGGGCCTCGCCGTTCCAGGAGTGATCGTGGCGCACCTCTGGGTGGATCCCTTCAGCGGCTTCTCCGGTGACATCTGGATCGGGGGTTTCCTGGGTCTGGGAGTGCCGGAAGCGGAGCTGCGGGCCGTGCTGCGCCGCCTGCCCTTCCCGGAGCTGGACCTCCGGGTGGAGACGGTCATGCGGTGCGGCCTCCAGGCCACCCGGGCCAGCGTGCTGGTGGGCGGGAAGGTGGACAGTGGGGAGGCCCCCCACCTGCTCCTGGAGCCGCCGGCTTCCGGCAGCCGTCGTGTGGTGCGCCGCCGGTCCGTGCGCCCTCAGGGCCATGCCCACGGCCTGCGCTGGCGCGAGGTGGACGACCTCCTGAAGGCCTACCTGCCGGACCGCATCGGCGAGACGGCCCGGGGCGCCTTTGAGAAGCTGGGAGGGGCCGAGGCCCTGGCCCACGGCATCCCCCTGGCCGAGGTCCACTTCCATGAAGTCGGCCTGCAGGACTCCATCGCGGACGTGGCCCTGGCCGCGGCCGGCTGGGTGCTCCTGGGTGAGCCCGAGGTGTGGGTGGGTCCCGTGGCCGTGGGCCAGGGCCGGGCCCGCATGGCCCACGGCGAGTACCCCATCCCCGGTCCGGCGGCCCTGCATCTGCTGGCGGGCTTCGAGATCAGGCCGGGCGTGGCGCCGGTGGACAAGGAACTGGCGACGCCCACCGGCGCCGCCCTGGCGGCCCAACTGGCCTCGGTCCGGCATGCCCCGACCCGGTTCATCCCCAGCCGTGCCGTCTTCGCGGCCGGCAGCTACGATTTCGCCCACACGCCTGCCGCCTGCCGCTTCGTGCTGGGCCGCATCCCCGAGGCCGCGCCGGACCTGGTGCAGCTGGAGATCAACCTGGACGACGCCACGCCCCAGCAGGTGGCCCACGCCCAGGCCCGAGCCCTGGAGGCGGGCGCCCTGGACGTCTGGGTGATCCCGGCCACCTTCAAGAAGGGGCGCAGCGGCTGGGTGCTGGGCGCTGTCTTGCCGGCTCCCCGGCTGGAGCCTGTGGCCGCCGTCCTCACCTCGGAGCTCCCCACCCTGGGCCTGCGCTGGTGGTCCCTGCAGCGTCTGGAGGCCGAACGGACCTTTTCGACAGCGGATGTCCAGGGCCAGCCCGTGGCGGTGAAGGAGGGGCGCTGGCCAGGCTCCACGGTGGCCCAGCCCGAGTTCGAGGACGCCCGGCGGGCTGCCGAGGCCCTGGGGGAACCCCTGCGGAAGGTCCAGGCCCAGGCGGCCCCGAAGGCGGGGAAACCCCGGCGGTCGTGACCCCGGCCACACGCGATTCCGAGGACTTCTGCAAGACTGGAGGCCGCGCGGAACCCGAGGCGGTTCCGGGTCACGGAGTCCCCCCATGAGCAAGAACGCCACCCTGAATTCGGATGTCCGCATCGAGCACGACCTGATCGGCGAGCGGGCCGTTCCCGCGGACGCCTACTACGGCGTGCAGACCGCCCGGGCCATCGACAACTTCCATATCTCCGGGGTGCCCCTCTACCACTACCCTGAGCTGATCAAGGCCAATGCCATGGTGAAGCTCGCCGCGGCCCGCGCGAACCGCGACTGCGGCCTGCTGACCGATGAGATCCTGCGGGGCATCACCGGAGCCTGCGAGGAGCTCATCGCCGGGAAGCTGCACGACCAGTTTCCCCTGGACGTGTTCCAGGGCGGGGCGGGCACCTCCACCAACATGAACGCCAATGAGGTGATCGCCAATCGCGGCCTGGAAATCCTGGGCCACCGCAAGGGCGAGTACGAGTTCTGCGATCCGCACAACCATGTCAACTGCAGCCAGAGCACCAACGATGCCTATCCCTCGGCGCTGAAGCTGGCCATGGCCCTGGCCAACCGCGACCTGGTGGCCGAGATGGCCGGTCTGGTAGCGGATCTGCGGGCCAAGGGCGCCGAGTTCCGGCACATCATCAAGATGGGGCGCACCCAGCTCCAGGACGCCGTGCCCATGACCCTCGGCCAGGAGTTCGACGCCTGGGCCGCCAGTCTGCACAACGAGATGGAGGCGCTCAGCCAGATGAGCACCCTCCTGCTCACGGTGAACATGGGCGGCACGGCCATCGGCACGGGCCTGAACGCCCCCGAGGACTACCCGGAGCGCTGCGTGGTGCACCTGGTCCAGATCACGGGCATGCCCATCCGCCTGGCCACCAACCTCATCGAGGCCACCCAGGACACCCAGCCCTTCGTGATCTACAGCGCTGGCATGAAGAGCCTGGCCATCAAGCTCAGCAAGATCTGCAACGACCTGCGCCTGCTCAGCAGCGGCCCCCGCTGCGGCCTGCACGAGATCAACCTGCCCCCCATGCAGCCGGGCAGCAGCATCATGCCCGGCAAGGTGAATCCGGTGATCCCCGAGGTGGTGAACCAGGTCTGCTTCCGCGTCATCGGCAACGATCTGACGGTGACCATGGCCGCCGAGGCCGGCCAGCTCCAGCTGAACGTGATGGAGCCCGTCATCGGCCTGGCCATCCTCGAGAGCATCAAGCTCTTCCGGAATGCGGCCCGGACCCTGCGCCAGAACTGCGTCCAGGGCATCACCGCCAACGAGGAGCGCTGCCGCCTGGGGGTGGAGCACAGCATTGGTGTCGTCACGGCCCTGAACCCCTACCTGGGCTACGACCTCTGCACCGACCTGGCCGCCGAGGCCCTGCGCAGCAACCGCGGCATCGTGGAGCTGGTGCGTGAGCGCGGGCTGCTCACCGAGGACCAGATCCGCGACATGCTGAACCCCGAGAGGATGCTCGGGCCCATGCGGCGGATCTGAACCGCGGCACCTGGATACCCGCAAAAAACGCTAACCGCGAATGAGCGCGAATGAATACGAATCGCCCCTGCTTCGGGCTGACGAATGGGATCTGAGGGAGCCCACGCGACTCCGCCCAGTGGCACAAAGCCGTACCTCGCCGACCTGACGAAGGGAGCATGGAGGCCCCCCGCCCTTCGCGCTCATTCGCTCCATCCGCGGTTCAAGGTTTTTTTCAGTCGGAACCGTATCCTGGAGGGATGTTGCCGGACCGGATCGCCTTCCATGGACGCGTGCTCTTCCTGTCGGAGGACCCCGACAAGGTCCGCCGCCAGCTGGAGGGCGGGGACCTGGCGCTGCCGGAGGCGCTGCCCCTGCGGGACCAGATCAGCACCGACGAGATCACGCCGGCCTGGATCTGCTACCACTACGACGAGGCCCTCGGCGAGTTCCCCTACCTGGGCCTGAGGTGCGGCGAGGCCTTCCCGGTGAAGGCCGGATCCGTGCGGGCCGGGGGCTTCGCCGTGAGCGTGGCGGGGAAGCGGCGCGGCAAGGGCAGCAGCCGCGAGGCCAGCCCCTATGCCGAGTGGTGCGCGGGCATCCGGCTGGTGATCGCCGAGAGCTTCGAGCGGATCTACCGCCAGAACTGCCAGAACCTGGGCCTGCTCACGAGCACCGACCTGGGCCTGGTGGCCCGGATCCGCGCCGGCGAGGCCATCCCCCTGGCGGAGTTCACGGAGGGCCTGGATCCCATCACCGCCGGCCTCGTGCGCCATGGCGGTCTCTTCGCCTACAACGCCGCCCGCCTGCGGGGCGAGGAGGCGCCCCCGCTGCCGGATCACGGCCCGCGGCCCCTGACCTACGCCGAGAAGCTGCTGGCCCGGCATGCCGTGGTGGACGCGGCGGCCGGCCGCACAGGGCTGCCCGCTGTGGCACCGGGGGATGGCCTGTTCGTGAAGGCGGACTGGCGGTTCTCCCACGACTACGTGACGCCCATGGCCGCCAGCTTCCTGGAGAAGGCGCTGGGCCCCGATGCCAGGCTGCGGGAGCCGTCCACCATCCTGGCCTTCCGTGACCACCTCACCTTCCTGCACCACAGCATGCGGGCGGAGCACCGGGCCCAGGGGCTGCTGGAGGTGGCCCAGCGCCTCAAGCCCGCCCAGGAGGCCTTCTGCGCCCGCCACGGCATCCGCCTGCATGGCGAGCTGCCGGACGGCAGCGGCAGCGAGGGCATCTGCCACGCGATCATGGCCGAGCGG
>Ga0079306_1000485_pt1 | contig 36343 bp, 30 predicted proteins | sample Methanotroph_Enr_FD_79181 | JGI IMG/M metagenome (GOLD analysis project Ga0079306, IMG submission 79181) | Enriched soil microbial communities from Old Woman Creek wetland in Ohio, USA - Methanotroph_Enrichment_5 | ecosystem: Environmental > Terrestrial > Soil > Wetlands | place: USA: Ohio... | reverse complement strand
CGTCGGAAAGCCCGAGTTCGGCCCGCTTCGCCGCCCGGTCGGCCCTGGCCGGGTAGCCGGAGAGTTTCACCCCGCTGCGGATAAGGCGGTATTTTTCCGGCGAGCCTATGCCGGCTTCGCGCGCGGTCTCCATGTTGGCCCTTGAAACGAAGACGAGCGCGTCGGTGAAGCGGGCGCAGAACTTCTCGAGCAGCACGAAGAGCCCGCGCTTGAGGAAGCTCTGCCGCGGGTGGAAGCCGAAGCCGTGGAAGGTGTGCACCACCACCGGGACCCCGGCGGCGGCGGCGGCGAGGCGCCCGAGGATGCCGGCCTTGGAAGAATGGGTATGCGCTATGGCGGGCCGCAGCCCGCGCAGGAGCCCGCGCAGCTCGAAGAACGCCGCCAGGTCCTTAACCGGATCTATTTCCCGGACCAGCTTGCGGGCCGCCGTGAGCCTGCCCGGTTCCGCCCTGCTTTCGAGTATCCCCCCCGGCCCCGCAATTATGACCGCGTCGAAGCGGCCGCGGTCCAGGGCGGAGACCGTGTAGAGGGTATTGGCCTGCGCGCCCCCGAAATCGAGGCGGGTTATTATATGGGCGACTTTGACCGGGGTACCGCTGTTGGCTTTGGTTTCCATTAGTTTGTCGGGCTTGCGGGCGGCGGCGGAGTTCGGCGGCGGGCCGTTCAGCGGCTCCTGGGCCCGCTTACCTTATATAAGGGGAAATAATGCTTCAGGATATCGCGGTACTTCGCTCCGCGGCGTTTTGCGAGCCCGCCCGCGCCCAGTATGCAGAGCCCGTCCCCGTCCCCCGTGCCGATCCCGCGCAGGATGAAAAACCTCGGGTATTTACCCCTGAAGACCGGGCGGATGCTGAAGAGGGTAGAGCGCAGCGCGCCCGCCCCGAGGACGGCGGCGATCGGGCCCTCGCCTTCCACTACCTTGGAGCCGGCGGTGCCCTCCACCCTTATCGACTTAAGTCTGCCGGAGGCGTCGCGGGCCAGCGGGATTATGGCGCGGATGTAGCCTATCTTGGCGGTACGGTTTACCCGGGACTCGATCCAGCGGGGCTCGAGCAGCAGGGTCCAGTAAACGTCGGAACTGGCGGTCTTGTCCTCGGAGAGACAGAGCAGCCCGTCGGGCGGGCCTTTGAGGGTGTACGCGTAGAAATTAAAAGGGGTAAGGCGCGGCAGCGGCCTGCCGCCGTCGTTCACCCCGGAGCGCGTGAAGCCGCCGCAGGCGCGCTGGAAATCCGCCGGCGCCAGGGCCGGGCCGGTCATCAGGGTTTCCCCCCTGGTCTCGGAGGCGGCCGCGGCCGAAACGGCGCTTTCCGCCTGGAGGCCCGGGAACGGCAGGCAGTGGGCGGAATCGCAGAGGTTGTATTCCCGGCTTTCGTGGGAGATCAGCGCCGCCAGGCGTGAAAGCCGGGTGCGCGCGGTCACCGCCAGGGCCTTCATCTGCTCGGGCAGCCTCGACCCGTGGGCCAGTTTGGACGCCACGGGGCTTACCAGGTTCTCGAGCGAAGTTTCGTTTATCAGCCAGAAGCCCTTTTCCCGCACCAGCGCCAGCAGTTCGCCGGAGATCTCCTTGTCCCCGCGGTCCACGCCGTGCGCGCCGGGGAGTTCGGGATTCTTGATAAGGATGACCCCGCCGGGGACCTTCGGGACGATGCGGATGCTGTTGACGGTCGTGTGGGCGATCGATCCCATGCTGTCGCGGATCTCGTAGATCCGGTTCATCTCGTCGTAGGAAACCGTCCACTGCATGCCGCCGCGGCCGGCGGAGATGGTGCCCAGGCGCGTATCCACCAGGGTGAAGTCCGTGGCGGCGATGAAGCTGAAGCTCCTGACCAGCGAGGGCACGCCGTTCTTTTCCGCGTAGAGGCCGACCTTGACCTTCGGGCCCTTGTCGACGGGGAGCGGGTTTTTATGCTCGGGCCAGGCCATGCGCATCCAGTAAAGCATGTTGTCTATTCTTCCCTTCACGTACTTGCGCAGCTTCTGTTCCTTCTCTGCGAAGACCTTTTCGTCAGGGTCCATGTCCGCCAGGGTGTAGTAGGTCTGCCAGGCGGGCACGTAGAAATCCGACGCCTCATAGAGGCGCGCCAGGTCGAGCTCGGCCTGGATGTTGCGCGGGTCGTAGGTGAGCGCTTCCTTTATGAAGTTCACCGCGTGGGGCCGCTTCTTAAGGCGCTCCAGGTTGGCGCTTATAAGCTGCGCCGTCGGGGAAAGAAGGTACGGGTAGCGGGTGTAGAGCGAGGTCAGGTCCTCCACGGCCGCGGCGGGGCCCGCCAGTTCCGCCTCGGCGATGGCCATGGCGAAGCGCGCCTGACTGGAGAGGTCCTGGTCCGCGGTGTATAAAAGGGCCTTCTCGAACGCCGCGCGCGCGTCCTGGTATTTTTCCAGGCTGAGCAGGTTCCAGCCTTTTTCGAAGTGGATGTAAAAATCTTCGGGGCTGAGTATTTCCCCCTTCATAAGGTAGGCCAGGGCCTCACCGTTCTTGCCCGCTTCGGCGAACAGCACCGCCAGGTCCCGCAGCGCGGCCGCGTTCAGGGTCTGGTCGGAAGACCGGTAGATGACGTACTTGAGCGCCCCCGCCGCGTCTTCGGGCCTGCCGTCGAGCCACTGGGCCGAGGCGTCGGAATATATCTTGGCGAGGTCCTCTTCGGCGCGGAGAAGAACGGGCACGGAAAGGAGCAGCAGGCAGAGCAGCGCGGTTTCCCTCTTGATCATAAAACAAATTTAGCAATTATCACGGCCGAAGGGAAGTACGACGCAGAAATGAGGAAAGTATTTTGAATTTAATTTGACTTTATGTATAATAAATAGCGACGGGCCATTAGCTCAACGGTAGAGCAGGCGCCTCTTAAGCGCAAGGTTACAGGTTCGAATCCCGTATGGCCCACGTCGATTTCTCGGTCCGGAGTAATGAGTAATGCAGGAGAGTAAAAGGGAGAGGCGGAGCCTCCCCGGTTTATTCAACGCTCTTACTCATTACTCTTTTTTTTTGTGCGGCCGCTTTAATTAACGTCGGGATGGCGGAATTGGCAGACGCGCATGGCTTAGGACCATGTGGGGTAATTCCCGTCGGGGTTCAAGTCCCCGTCCCGACAATTAAGGAACAAGATTTAAACTACAGCGGAGGAAACATGAATATCACATTAGCGTTCGGAGACAAGATAAAGAAGATCAAGCAGGAAGGCTGCGTGCACGTGTTCGGGGTCAACCTGGACGCCAAGGCGCTGGCCGAGGCTTCGCAGGAAGCGCTGGTCCACCTGCAGAGCGTGGTCAGCCTCCCGGGCTTCCGCGTGGGCAAGGTCCCGCTGGCGATGATCAGGGACCAGTTCCCCTCCATGGTCAAGGACGAAGTCCTCGATATCGCCGCGAAGTCCTCGCTGCCCGAGATCTTCAAGGGCTCGCAGCTCAACCCCGTGGTGGCCCCGCTGCTGAAGAACGTCAGCTACGAACCCGCCAAGTCGCTCTATTTCGAGATCCAGTTCGAGTGTTCCCCCTCCATCGAGCCGAAAGGCTACGAGAAGATCGCCGCCACCCGCAAAGTGCACAAGATCTCCGACGCCGAAGTCGATAAATATATCAGCCAGGTCCGCGAATATAACGCCTACCTGAAGCCGGGCGCCGAAGGCGAGGCCGCCACTAAGAACCACTTCGTGATAGTGGACTACGACACCTTCGAGAACGGCGCGCCCGTGGCCGACGGCTCCGTGAAAGGCGAGATCGTCGACCTCTCCAGCCCCCAGACCATCGCCGGGCTGGCCGAGGCCGTGATAGGCGCGAAAAAAGGCGAGAGCCGCGAATTCGACGCCCCCTTCGGCGACAAGAAAATGCATTTCAAGGTCACGGTCACCGAGCTGAAGCAGAAGGTCGTGCCCGAACTGGACGAGAATTTCCTGAAGGAAGCCGGCGTGAAGACCGTCGAGGAGCTGAAGGCCAACGTGCGCAAGCTCCTGGAGCAGGGCGCCGCCGAGAAGACCGAGAAGGACATGCTGGGCCAGATCGAGGAGGCCCTCCTCAAGAACAACCCGCTGGCGCTGCCCCCCACCCTGGTGAAGGAAGAGACGCAGGAACTGCTGGAGCTCTTCAAGAAGCGCGCCCCGCAGGAGCAGCATCTTCCCGACGACTCCCTCCTCGAGCGGCTCAAGCCGGTCGCGGAGCGCAACCTCTCCCTCACTTATATCTTGCACCATATCGCAAAAAAAGAGAAGATAGAGGCCACTGACGCGGAACTGGACGCCGAACTGGAAAAAGTGATGGCCCGCCTCAACACCGAAGAGGAAAAAAAGAAGGGCCGCGAGCTTTTCGAGAAGCGCAAGGAATATATCAGGGCTTCCATGGTGGAGAACAAGACCATGACCCTCGTGAAGGATAAGGCCGTGATCAAGGAAGAGCAGGCTTAAGCCGTTCGCAGCGGGACCGTCAGCCGTTCACGGCCCGCGTCTTAGCAAGGAGGATAAATGATAATACCTACAATTCTAGAGAAATGGAATCAGGGCTCCATGGTGTCCTACGACATCTTTTCGCGCCTGCTGAAGGACCGGATCATATTTTTCGGCGACCCGGAAGGCGCGGTTTCCACGGCTTCGGCGAACACGGTAATAGCCCAGCTGCTTTACCTCGACGCCGAAGATCCCGAAAAAGAGATCAACCTCTACATCAATTCCCCCGGCGGCATGGTCACCGCGGGCCTGGCCGTTTACGACACGATGCAGTTCATCAAGGCCCCCATCTCCACCATCTGCATGGGCATGGCGATGAGCTTCGGCGCCGTGCTGCTGGCCGCCGGCTCGAAGGGCAAGCGCTACGCGCTGCCTAACTCCCGCATCATGATCCACCAGCCCCTGATCTGGGGCGGCGGCATTTCCGGGCAGGCGACCGACATCGAGATCGAGAGCCGCGAAATGCAGGAGAGCAAGACCCGTCTTATCAATATCATGGCCAAGCACACCGGCCAGAAAGCCGAGAAGGTCCGCGCGGACATGGAGAGGAATTTCTACCTCTCCTCGGCCGAGGCGAAGGAGTACGGCATCATCGATTCAGTGCTCGAGCACCGCAAGCTGTAAAGCCGGCCGGCGCGGCCCCCTCCCTTCCGGGGCGGGGCCGCGCCCGGCTTTTTCAGAGGGGCGTGCGAAATCCACCTTTTGCAGGAAATAAATAATGGAAGAAAAGTCACCTACCGAAATCGCTTATCCGTCGGCTCTGCCCGCTATCGCTATCCGGGACGTAGTGATGTTCCCGTACATGGCGCTCCCCCTCTCGGTGGACCGGCCCAAGTCGGTGGCCGCCATAGAGGCCGGCCTGGCCGCCGGTAAATACATCCTGGCCCTCGCCCAGAAAAAACCCACCATCAACGATCCCGCCCCCGAAGACCTTTACGAATACGGGGTCGTAAGCTCCATTTCCCAGTCCCTCAGGATGCCCGACGGCACCATGCGGGTCTTCCTGGAGGGCAGGCGGCGCGCGCGCGTGAGCAAGCTCGCGCTCGACAAGGGGCAGGCTTACCTGCTGGCCGAGGTGGACTACCCCGAGGAGACCGTAGAGAAGTCCTCCGAGGTCATAGCCCTGATGCGCCACGCCGGCGAGATCTTCGAGGCCTATGTGAAGCTCAGCACCCACATAACACTGGATGCCACTTCCTTCCTGCAGCAGCTGGACAATCCTTCCAAGCTCGCCGACACTATCGCCGCCAACTCGATGTTCAGCCTGGCCGACCGCCAGGAGGTCCTCGAGACCGAGGATCCCCGCGAGCGCCTGGAGAAGCTGATAAAATTCCTGGCCAAAGAAGTGGAGATCCTGGATATCGAGCAGAAGATCCACGGCCGCGTCAAGACGCAGATCGAGAAGTCCCAGAAGGAATATTATCTTAACGAGCAGATGAAGGCCATCCAGAAGGAGCTTCACCAGAAGGACGATTTCTCCAAGGAGATCGACGAGCTCAAGAAGAAGATCAAAGCGGCCAAGATGCCCAAGGAAGCCGAGGCCGCCGCCGAGAAGGAACTGGCGCGCCTCGCCAAGATGATGCCGTTCTCCCCGGAATCCACCGTCAGCCGCTCCTACCTGGACTGGCTTACCGCTCTCCCGTGGTCGGTCGAGACCAAGGACCAGATCGACCTGGTAGAGGCCAAAAAGATACTCGACCAGGACCACTTCGGCCTGAAAAAGCCGAAGGAACGCGTCCTCGAATATCTCGCCGTCTGCAAACTTACCGAGACGCTCAAGGGCCCCATCCTCTGTTTCGTCGGCCCTCCCGGCGTGGGCAAGACCTCCATCGCCCGCTCCATCGCCCGCTCCATGGGCCGCAACTTCGTGCGCATGTCGCTGGGCGGCGTACGCGACGAGTCCGAGATCCGCGGCCACCGCCGCACCTACGTGGCCTCCATGCCCGGGCGCATCATCCAGAGCATGAAGAAGGCGAAGAGCCGCAACCCGGTCTTCCTGATGGACGAGATCGACAAGATGGGCTCGGACTGGCGCGGCGACCCCGCGGCGGCCCTGCTCGAGGTGCTCGACCCGGAGCAGAACACGGAGTTCAGCGACCATTTCCTGGACGTCCCCTACGATATCTCTAAGGTGATGTTCGTCACCACCGCCAACACGCTCTGGGGCATCCCGGTCAGCCTGCGCGACCGCATGGAAATAATCGAATTCAGCGGCTACACGCACGACGAGAAGATCGAGATAGCAAAGAAATTCCTCATCCCCCGCCAGCTGAAGGAGCACGGGATCAAGGCGGACTCCCTGAAGCTGGACGACAAGACCATCGACGCCGTGATCCGCGGCTATACCCGCGAGGCCGGCGTGCGGAACCTGGAGCGCGAGTTCGGCTCCATGTGCCGCCGCGCGGCGCGCATGATAGTCGAAAAGAACCTTTCCACGGTGTCGGTCACGCCCGACAACCTCGGCGACTATCTGGGCATCCCGAAGTTCCTCGCGGCGCAGTCCTCCTATAACGCGGTGGGCATCGCCACCGGCCTGGCCTGGACCGAGAACGGCGGCGAGGTGCTCGCGGTGGAAGCCGTGGCCGTGCCGGGAAAAGGCGCGCTTACGCTCACCGGCAAGCTCGGCGACGTGATGAAAGAATCCGCGCAGGCGGCTTTCTCCTACATCAGGTCCAAAGAACTGGCTCCGAATTCTTTCGTGAATTCCCATAATTTCCACGTGCATATCCCCGAAGGCGCCATCCCCAAGGACGGCCCCTCCGCCGGGATCACGCTGGCGACGGCGCTCGCGAGCCTTTTCACCGGCAGGGCCGTGAAGCAGAACCTGTCCATGACCGGCGAGCTGACCCTCACCGGCAGGGTCCTGGCGATCGGCGGCCTCAAGGAAAAAGTCATCGCCTCTTTCCGCGACGAGATAAATACCGTCGTTTTCCCGCGCGCCAACCTCAAGGACCTGGAGGAGATCCCCTCCGAGATCCGCGCGAAGCTGAAGCTTCACCCCGTAGAGAGGATGGAAGAGGTGCTTGAGCTGGCCCTGGAGCCGGCGGTCACCAGGAAAAAAGCCGCCCGCTCCCGGAGCAAGGTGAAAAGCCGCGGCTAAGGCCCGCTCCGAGGTATCCTGATATGAAGACTTTGCTTTGTCGGCGTAAGTTCTCCATAGCGGCGGTCTTCCTCGCCTGCACCCTCGCCCCGGCGCTCTCCGCGCCCCCCCTCGGCGCCTTCGAGGATAAGCTCACCACCGCGGAAATAGAGGGCGCTCTCGAAGGCACGAAGCTGAACGAGGTCTTCTCCCAGTACCTCGCCACCATACAGATGTACGACCCCGAGCGGGCCACGCGGCTGGGCCTGCACGGCTCCGACGCCATGCTCACCGCCCGGACGCAGGAGCGCGTCACGCGGGAGCTGGAGGCCGTCAAGCGGCTCCGCGCCAAGCTGAACGAGATCCAGAAAGACTCCATGTCTTCCAGCCAGAAGAGCGACTATGAGGCGCTCGACCACATGCTGGAAGTGGATATTTACGAGATGGAGAACCTCAACCTGCTGGCGCGGCGCCCGCAGCAGTACCTCGAACCGCTTTTCCTCGTCTACCAGATGATGAGCAAGGACTACGAGGATTACAATACCCGCGCCTCCAACGCCATCTCCCGCCTGGGGCAGTTCCCGGCGGTCCTCGAACAGGCGGAGCGCAACCTTTCCCGCCCGCCGGAGATCTGGACCCGCCAGGCCATACGGCAGGCGAACGACGCGCTCGGCAGCTACGTCTCCGACTCCGCCCAGATCTTCCGCGGCTACACCCGCTACGACCCGACGCTCAAGGGGCAGGTCGACGAGGTCATGGAAAAGGTGAAGACGGCGCTGGCGCGCTACCAGGAGTTCCTGCAGAAGGACGTGCTGCCCAACGCCGACGGGGATTTCCGGTCCGGCGAATACGCATACGGCTTCTATCTCGAGCGCCTGCATTCCCTGGACATGACCCCCGGCTCGGCCATCAGCTATTCGAAGAAAGCTTTCAAGAACGCCATGAAAGACCTCCAGAAGGAGGCGCTCAACATCGACGCGATGGTGGCCAAGGAAAAAGGGTGGAAGGGCGTGCTGGACAAACTCCCCAAGGAGCACCCGCCGGCCGACGAAGTGCTGAAGGTCTTCCAGGACGAGATGGACCGCGCTTACCAGCATTTCGACGAGCACAAGGTGGTGGAATTCCCGCGCCAGCGCCTGCTCATCAAGCGCATGCCCGGCTTCATGGCCTCGGTGCTTCCCTACGTTTATTACGCGCCTTTCTTCTCGCTGGACGACGTCCGCGTCTCGGAGCTCTTTGTGCTGCTGCCCCAGGAAAGCCTTCCCGAGGCTTCGCGCGAGAAGGTCCTGGCCTCCGGTTTCAATTACGCCCAGATGGAGCTGCTCACCGCTTACTCGATAATGCCCGGCCTGCACCTGCGCAGCTTCGAGGCGGCCTCCAACAGTTCCCGCATCCGCCGCATCTCCCGCCAGCCGGTGGTCACCAACGGCTGGGCCTGCTACGCCGAGCTGCTGGCCGAAGAGATGGGCTATTATTCCTCCTACTGGTCCCGCTTCCTGCGCTGCTACGTCCGGGCGCTGCGCGCGGCCCGAGCTTACGCCGACGGCGCGCTGCACACCAAGAAATGGGACGCCAAGCAGGCTTCCCAGTTCTTCCAGGACAATCTTTACATGACCAAGGCGCAGGCCGACAACGAGGTGCTCAAGCTTTCCCTGGCGCCGACCGAAGGCTTCACTTTCATCCTGGGCATGGACCGCATCCTTGCGATGCGGCGTTATTACCAGCGCACCGAAGCCAAGTACTTCGACCTGCGCCGGTTCCACACCCTCTTCCTCAAGCTGGGCGAGATCCCGATCGACCGCATAGAGGAGGAGATGAAGCGGGTGACGCGCGAGGAGAACAAGCTTATAAAATGACCGCGCCCGCCGTTTCTTTTACCGGGGTCGAGAAGACCTACAAGCGCCCGCGCCTGCTGGGCGCCGAGTATCATACCGCCGTAAAGGACCTTTCGTTCGAGATCCAGGCCGGCGAGATCACCGGCCTGCTGGGCCTGAACGGCGCCGGCAAGACCACGATAATGAAGCTGATCACCGGGCTCCTTTTTCCGACGGAGGGACAGGTCCGGGTCTTCGGCCGCTCCCCCTCCGACGCGGCGGCGAAAGCCAGGGTCGGCTTCCTGCCGGAGCTGCCGTATTTCCCGCCCCAGGAGAAGCCGGCGGCCGCCCTCGCCTATTACGGCCGCCTCTCGGGGCTCTCGGGTCCCGAGCTTTCCCTGGCGGTGGAATCCGCCATGCACAAGACGGGGCTGGACCTTTACGCCGGCAAGCGCGTCTTTGAATTTTCAAAAGGGATGCTCCAGCGCCTCGGCCTGGCCCAGGCGCTCCTTCACAAGCCGGACCTGCTGGTCCTCGACGAGCCGGTGAGCGGGCTGGACCCGCTGGCGATACACGATATCCGCGGGCTGCTGGCCGGCCTGAATTCCGAGGGGCGGGCCGTCTTCCTTTCCTCGCACAGCATCTCGGAAGTGGAGAAGCTCTGCGCCCGGGTGCTGATAATGGTGCGCGGCACCCTGGCCCGCACCGTTACCCGCGCCCAATGGGAAGCCGCTGCGGGCGGGCTGGAAGCTATTTTTGTGGAGGCCGTGCGATGAGGCCCGTCCTGCCGGTGGGCGCCGCGGTCGCCCTGAACTCTTTTTCCGAAAGCGTGCGCAACCGCTTTTTCACTATCTTCGCCGTCTTCGCCCTCGCGGCCATCTACGCCTCGGTGCTGGCCGGCGTTATGGCCGTCGACCAGGAAGGCCGGGTGCTCGCCGACATGGGCCTGGTCCTTATGGAGCTGACCGTCCTGGCCTACGCCCTTTTCAACGCCTCTTCCGTGCTGCTCAGGGAAGCCGAGACCAAGACCATTTACCTGGTGTTTTCCAGGCCTGTGCCGCGCTGGGCCTACCTGGGCGGCAAGCTCGGCGGCTCGCTGCTGACTTCCGTCCTTATGCTGGCCGTGATGGGACTCATGCACCTGCTGCTCCTCAAGCTGAGGGGCTTCGGCGTTCCCCCCGGCTACGCCTGGGCGCTGGCGGGCTCCTTCCTGAAGATCGCCGTGATCACTTCTTTCGCGCTCTTCGTTTCGCTTTTCTCCACCTCCTCCGTCTCGACCCTGGTCATCTCCGGCGTGCTCTGGACGGCGGGCCATTTCGCCGCCGAGACGCGCTTCCTGGCCTCGCAGGCGGCAGGGGCCAAGGCCGCCGTGCTTAACGCCGCCGTCTGGCTGATCCCTAACTTCCAGCTTTTTAACGCCCGGGACGCCGCCGGGGCGGCCGCCGCGCTGCCCCCCGCCGCTTTCCTGTCCGCCGCGGCCTGGGTCCTGGGAACCTACCTGGCCGCCCTCTGGCTCCTCTCCAGGAAGGAATTCTGATGTCCCGCCTTCCGCTGCTGGCCGCCGCGCTGCTCTCCTGCACGGCCGGCGCCGCGCTTTCCGCCCGCTGGTACGTCAGCCCTTTCCCCCCTCCTTCCGAGATCCGCTCCGCGCCCGGCGGCGCGGCCGAGGATATGCTGGCCCTGGCCCTCGGGGCGCGGCGCCTTTTCGCCGACATCTGGTTCATCCGCCTGATGCAGTATTACGGCACCCCGGAGCAGCTCGTCGAAGAAGAAGTGTCGGAGAATGGCGGCGGCCTTTACCTGGAATTCCTGCCCAAGTCCAGGCACGTGCTCGAGATCGACCCGGGGTTCACCGCCGCGGCGCTTTATTCGGCCGGCTCGCTGGCCTTCAACCTGAACCGCCCGAAGGAAGCCGAGGAACTGCTCGGCTACGCCCTGAAATATTCCCCGAAAGAGTGGAAGTACCTTACCATGCTGGCTGCCATAGGCTACAGCAAGGCCGAAAAACCGGCCGTCGTCGCCGCGGCCATCGCCCCGATCCTGAAAGACCCGGACTGCCCCGTCATGCTGAAGCAGCTGGCGGCTTTCCTGAACAAGAAGGCGGGCAATTACGCCGCCGCCGCCGCGATCTACTCCGACATAGCGGCCACTTCCCGCGACGAGGCTTATGTGAAGAACGCCAAACGCGAGCTCCAGATACTGGCCGGCAGGGAAGCGCCGGCGCCGGCGAAAGGGACGGCCCGGTGAAGATCCTCAACGTCTGCGACTCGGAGAGCTGGGACATGGTGGCCTACCAGGCCCTGCACACGGCCGCCCGCTTCGCGAAGCTGGGGCATAAGGCCGCGGTGCTGTGCCATAAAGATTCCCGCCTTTACGCCGAGTCCGCCAAGCTGAAAGTGGAGGCGCTCCCGTTCACCCTGGGGGCCAAGTTCGGCTTTTTCGAGACCGCCGGCTGGGATATAGCGCATTTTTACAACCTCTCGGGCCTCTCCCCCCACTCCCTCAAGAAAGTCCGGGCGGCGTCCCGCATCTTTATCACGCAGATCAAGCTGGGCGGCGGCAAGAACTTCGAAAAGCTCGTGCCGCTGCAGCCTTACGTCGAGCTTTTTATCGGCGCCTGCAATTCGGTGCAGGAGGAGTTCGCCATCGCCGGGATAGCTCCGCAGCGCACCTTTATGGTGCCGCCCTGCATCAACATAGGCCGCTGGGAAAGCGCCATGCTGATCAAGCCCGCCATGTTCCAGAAGCGCCCCTACAAGGTAGGGACCATAAGCATGGATAAGACCATGAAGGAGCAGGAACTGTTCCTGATGATGGCGAAAGAGGTCCTGGACGTGATGCCGGAGACCAATTTCATGCTGGTGGGCGTCAAGGACGACAGGATACGGGAACTGGCCAGGGGCCTGGGGATAAGCCACAAGGTGGACGTGCTCTTCGAGCGCAACGACATCCCCGAGGTCATGGCGATGATGCATATCTACGCCAAGACCGCCTGCCGCGACGGGCTCTCCATGTCGCTGATAGAGGCGCAGGCGTCGGGCGTGGCCTGCGTGGTCCCGAGGGTCAAGGGCCTGAGCGATTTTACCGTCAACGAGCGCAACGGGGTTATCGTGGAGCCGGGCGACCCGCTCGCCTGCGCCAGGGCCGTGATCCGCCTTATCAGCAACCCCGCCGTCTGCCACAGCATGTCGAAAATGGCTTTCGACTACGTTAACAACAATATGTCCGTGCCGGTGGTAGCGAATATCCTGCTGCGGCTCTACGAGGACAACCTGCAGCAGAAGCGCTAGCTCAGAATTCGCTCCAGTACCTTCCTTTCTCATCCCTGTGCGCGCAGTCTATGTAGAGCAGGCCGAAGGCCGGGTCCTTCGGGGCGTTCACGTACGCCCAGCCGCCGGTGTCCTTTATGATCATCGACGGGGTGTCCCTTACCGAGGAGCGCCTGAAGTGGCGGGCGAGCTTGAGCGCCGGGGCTTCCTCCAGCGTGCCGGCTTTCAGAATATCCCCGAACGAGGCGGGCGGCCTCTTGTATTCCTGGCGGTACAGTTCAAGGGCGACGCGCATGCCGGACAGTTTGCGCACGACCTCGGCCGCCTTCATCCCGCTCATAAAGTAATAGCCCCCGAGCCCCGTCAGCAGGGCCGCCGCCGCCGCGTATGCGATCTTCTTTTTCATAAAAAACGCCGTCCTCCAGCCAGCAAATAGTATCAAAAAATGAATGGTCCGAGGAATTTGGTAGAATAATCAGGAAGTAAAATCTTCACCAAGACGAGGAACCCTTCATGAAAATACTGTGTCTCAACTGCGGAAGTTCTTCCGTGAAATATTCCATTTTTGACTGGCAGGCCCGCACCCCTCTCGCTTCGGGCGTAGTGGAGCGCGTCGGCATCGGCGGCTCTTTCATCAGCCATGAGGCCTCCGCCCGGGAGAAGATCACCGTCAACCAGGACTGCCCCACCCACAAGGACGCCATCCAGCTGGTGATCACCACGCTGACCAACCCCGAGCACGGCGTGATAGACAATCTCGACGGCATCACCGCCGTCGGCCACCGCGTCGTCCACGGCGGCGAGAAGTTCGTGAAATCGGTCATAATCGACGACAAGGTCATCGAGGCTTTCCGCGAGCTCGCCTCGCTCGCCCCCCTTCACAACCCGCCGAACATCCAGGGTATCGAAGCCGCGCGCGCGCTGATGCCCAAGATCCCCCACATGGCCATCATGGATACGGCCTGGCACCAGACCATGCCCCCGTCCGCCTATATGTACGCGCTCCCCCACGAATGGTACGAGAAGTACGCCATCCGCCGCTACGGCTTTCACGGCACCTCGTTCCTTTATACCGCCAAGCGCGCCTCGGTCCTGCTGAAAAAGGACCCCTTCAAGACGAACCTCGTCATCTGCCACATCGGCAACGGCGCCTCCGTCAACGCCGTGAAGAACGGCCTCTCCTACGACACCAGCATGGGCTTCACCCCGCTTGAGGGCCTCGTCATGGGCACCCGCGCCGGAGACCACGATCCCGCCATCCCGCTTTACGTGATGGCCCGCGAAAGCAGGAATCCCGGCGAGATGGACGCCATCCTCAACAAGAAGTCGGGCAAGCTGGGCATCACCGGCAAATTCAGCGACGCCCGCGACGTAGAGATGGCGGCCGAGCAGGGCGACGCGCGCGCCCAGCTCGCCCTGGACATGGAATCCAACCGCATCAAGAAGTACATCGGCGCCTACGCCGCCGAGGTAGGCGGCATAGACGCGGTGGTGTTCACCGCCGGCGTCGGCGAAATGGGGCCGCTCACCCGCTGGGGCGCGCTGGAAGGCCTGGACTTCCTGGGCATCAAGTGCGATAAGGAGCGGAACGATATCTCCAAGACCCGGAACGCCGAGACCGAGATCTCCTGCAAGACCTCCAAGGTCAAGGTCTTCGTGATCCCCACCGACGAGGAGCGGGTGTTCGTGGAGGACGTGGCCGGGCTTCTGAACGGCTCCTACGACATCCATACCCGCTACGACTATACCTTCCAGCACGCCGGGTACCGCAACGCGCTGCGCGACGACGCTTTCGCCAAACAGTGCGTGAAGAAGCCTGCCCTGCTCAAAGTCGAGGTCAACCCCATGGCCGGGGCGAAAAATTAAAAACCCCGCATGAAGGATCTCAGGTCCAAGATCGTCACCCCCCTGGCGGCGCTGCTTTTGCTCTGCGCCGCCGGGGTGGCCGGCTATTCCTATATAGAAGGCTGGGGCTTCCTCGACAGCCTCTATATGACGGTGATAACCCTGGGAACCATCGGTTACGGCGAGACGCACCCGCTGTCGGCCGGGGGCCGGGTTTTCACCATCTGCCTGATCCTTGGCGGGATAGGCGTGATGACCTATATCTTCACCAGCATTACCGAGCTGCTGCTCAAGGGCGGGCTGGGAGAGGCGTTCCGGAGGATGAAAATGCAGAACAAGATAGAGAACATGGAAGGACATTACGTGGTCTGCGGGGCTTCCAGGCCGGGGCTCAGCGTCTGCGAAGAACTCTCCAAGACCTCGCGGCCTTTCGTCCTGGTCGTGCTGGCCGAGGACGAGGTGAAAAAATTCATGGGGCGCGGCTGGTGCGCCGTGGCCGGCGACGCGGCCTCCTGCTCCACGCTGGAGGCCGCCGGCATCAAGAAAGCTAACGGCATCTTCTGCGCCCTGCCCGGCGACAAGGACAACGGCTTCATCGCCATCACGGCCCGCGGCCTCAACCCGGCGGTCAAGATCGTGACGGTCCAGAACGAGCACGATGAAGAGATGAAGGACAAGCTGATCCGCGCCGGGGCCGATATCGTGATAAACCCGTCGCATATCGGCGGGCTGCGGATGGCTTCGGAGATGCTGCGTCCCGCTACCGTCCAGTTCCTCGATTCCATGCTGCGCGGGCAGAAGGCGGGCGCGCGCTTCGAAGATATCGAGGCGGGGCCCGGCGCGGCAGGGCGCTCGCTCGGCGATTTTAAAGGGGCCGGCTGCAAAGGCGCCCTGGTGGTGGCCCTTAAACAGCCCGGAGATAATTCCTACGAGCTTAACCCCGTCCCGGGGCTGAAACTCAAAAAAGGCGACGTGCTGGTGGCGCTGGGCACGCCCGAGGAACTGAAGACTTTGAGCTCTTCCCTCTCTTAGGCGGCCTCCGGGCCTTCAGGCCGGGTCTTTCATATTGCCACTCTTCTTTATTTATAGTTTAATAGGTGTTAGCGGTTCATTTTCAAAGAAATTTAAAGCTCGGCGTTCTCAAGGGGCAACGTGATAAAGCGCAACGGGGATAAAGAATATTCTGGCTTTGTGCCGCTGTGCCTCTGTCTCTTCGCCCCCCTCCTCCTTTCCCTGTCCGCCTGTACCCGGCCCGTCGCCGACACCTCGAAGACCATCGTGGTCTGGGAGCAGGAAGACGCCCAGGTCGCCCCCTACATCGACTCGGTTTTCAGAGCTTTCGAAAAACTGCCAGAGAACGCCGGCATCGAGATCGTCCGGACCCATTACCAGACCGAGGACCTGCGCTCCCAGTTCCAGGCCGCGTCGCTCGCGGGCGTGCCGCCGGACCTCATGCTCGGCCCCTCCGACACCGCCGGGCTCTACGCCGTCTCCGGGTTCATCATGCCCCTGGACGGCTACTTCGACTTTTCCCGCTATAACAAGCCGGTAGTGGACGCCATCACCCTGGACGGGCACGTCTGGGGCGTGCCGGTCTCGAACGGCAACCACCTGATGATGTTCTACAACAAGAAGCTGGTTCCCTCGGCCCCGAAGACCACCGACGAGCTTTTCGCCTACTGCGCCGGCCCCGCCAAGCAGCTGAAGCTGGAGCGCTGCATGGCTTTCGACATGGGCGAGCCGTTCTGGATGATGCCCTGGCTGGGCGCTTTCGGCGGCTGGCCGATGGACGGCAAGAAGCCCACCCTCGACACCCAGGCCATGCGCGACACCGTGAATTTCTACCTGGACCTCAAGTACGATAAGAAATACGTCCCCATGGAGTGCGACTACAACTGCATGGACTCCATGTTCAAGGAAGGCCGGACCGCCTTCATCATAAACGGCGACTGGGCGATCTCCCTTTACCAGAAGCATTTCGGGAAAGACTTCGGCCTCTGCGTCATCCCCAAGCTTTCCAAGACCGGGCTTTATCCCTCGCCGATGGTGAGCGGCAAGTATTTCATGGTCAGCGCCGGCGCCAAGCCGGAGAAAATGGCCATGCTGAAGCGCCTGCTCGAATTTTATACCTCTAAAGCGAACCAGGTGAAACAGTACCAGGTCCTCACCCGCCTGCCGGCCCTTAAGGCGGCCGGTTCCGCCCCCGAAATTACCTCCGACGAGGTTTCCCGCATTTCCCTCGACCAGATCCTGAAAGGCCGGCCGATGCCGATGGCCACCGAAATGCGCGCCGTCTGGGATTCCGCGAGGAATTACCTGGGCCTGGCCACCAGCCGCAAGATGGACGTGGATACCGCCGTGCGCAAGATGCAGGAGAACGCCGACAGGAAGATCGCGGAAATGAACCAGTAGCCCCGAAGCCGGGAGCCGCGGGCCGGGAATCTTGGAACTTTCGGAAAAAGAATAGAAATGGAAGCTTTAAAATCTATCTATGAAGTCGCCTGGTTCATCCTCCTCGTAGCGGGGGGCGTCGCCGCGCTGGAAGGCTATTTCTACACGCATTTCAAATTTTACTCCCGCCCCTGGTTCTTCCCCGCCGTGCTTGCGGCTTTCCCCGCCCTGGCCCTCGCTATTTTCGGCGGCCTTCTGGGCGGCTATACTTTCAAGCTCTGGCTTTATTTCCTGCTGGCCGAGGCCGCGATAGCCGCGTTCTTCCGCCATGTGGTCAAAGGCCGCCATACCGTTCCCTACCTCCTGCTGGCCCCCGCTTTCGTGGGCCTGGCGCTGCTGCTGGTCTACCCCTTCGTCTTCGAAGTCTATCTTTCCTTCCACGACCTGAAGCTGACCACCATCATGATGTGGAAGAACACCGGCACGCTCCCCTTCGTAGGGATCGACCAGTATATCAAGGTCTTTACCACCTCCCCCCTTTCCGAGGTCACCTTCTGGGCGCTGCTCGGGCGGACCCTGGTGTGGACCTTCTCCAACGTTTTCTTCCATGTGCTCGGCGGCTTCATCCTGGCCCTGATGCTGAACAACCATATCCGGGGCAAAGGCTTTTACCGCACCCTGCTGGTGATCCCCTGGGCGATGCCCCAGGTGGTCGCGGTGCTCGCGATGCGCGGCGAGTTTCATTCCACCAACGGCTTCGTCAATATCGTCATTACGAAGCTGGTGACGGCTTTCCCCTTCCTTACGAGCCTCGGCGTAGCCCCGGTACAGTGGCTGACCGATTACCCGCTGCTTACCTGCACGCTCATCAATATCTGGCTGGGCATTCCTTTCATGATGGTGGTCATCCTGGGCGGCCTGCAGTCCATTTCCAGCTCGTATTACGACGCGGCGGATATCGACGGCGCCTCGTATTTCCAGAAGCTGCGCTATATCACGCTGCCGCTGGTGCGCCCGGTGATGATGCCCGCGGTCACCCTCGGCACCGTATGGACCTTCAACAATATCAACGTAATCTACCTGGTCACCGGCCAGGCGGGCGGCACCGAGCAGGCCGACATCCTGGTCTCGGCGCTGTACAAGGCGGCTTTCACCTATAACCGCTACAGCTACTCGGCGGCCTTCGCCATCGTAGTGTTCGCCATGCTGTTCTTCTTCTCGGTTTTCTACCTTAAGAGCTTCGACGCGGCCAAGGATGAGCGCTGAATATGAAGAAAAAAATGACGGCCGCCGCCAAGAGACAGCTTCTCAAGAGCATCCTGCTGCACGCCGGGCTGATAATTTTCGCGGCCGCCTGCGTCTACCCCCTGCTCCGGATCTTCTCGGTGTCGCTGCGGCCGGGCGACAAGCTGGTTTCCCTGGACCTTTCCATTATCCCCGCCGGGGCCACCTTTATTTCCTATACGAAACTGCTGCGCGACACCATGTTCCTGCGCTGGCTGGGGAACTCGCTGCTTATAACGCTCGCCACCTCTTTCATCGGCGTGTCCCTGGCCTCCACCGCGGCCTACGCTTTCTCCCGCTTCCGCTTTCCCGGCAAGAAGGTCGGGATGATCCTGCTGCTCTCCAGCCAGATGATCCCGGCGGGCATGCTCATCCTGCCGCTGTTCCTGATGATCATGAAGCTGAAGCTGATGAACACCTACCTGGGCATGATCATCGCGTACTCGGTCTCCTCGCTGCCTTTCAGCATCTGGATCCTCAAGGGCTATTACGACACCATCCCCCGCTCCCTCGAGGAGGCCGCGCTGGTGGACGGGACCAGCCAGGTGGGCGCTTTCTGGCGCATCATCCTGCCGCTGTCCACGCCGGCGCTGAGCATCGCCTTCCTGTTCAATTTTACCACCGCCTGGAACGAATACCTGGTGGCGCGCGTGGTGCTGTTCAGCGCCAAGCAGTATACCTGGACGCTGGGCCTGTTCGAGCTTCAGGGCCAGTATATCACCCAATGGGGCATGTTCGCGGCCGGCTCCATGCTGGTCACCATTCCCGTGCTGTGCGTTTTCCTGTATTCCTCCAAGTGGCTTATTTCCGGCCTGACCCTCGGCAGCGTGAAAGGATAACTTATGGCTACTGTCCAATTTAAGAAGATAGTGAAGAAATTCGGCGACAACCTCGTCCTGAACGGCGTGGACGTGGACATTAAAGACCACGAGTTCGTCGTCATCGTCGGGCCTTCGGGCTGCGGCAAGACCACCCTGCTCCGGATGCTGGCCGGGCTGGAAGAGATAAGCGACGGCGAGATCTTCATCGACAACCTCCTGGTCAACGAGCTCCACCCCTCCAAGCGCGAGATCGCCATGGTTTTCCAGGACTACGCGCTGTACCCGCATATGACCGTGGAAGAGAACATGAATTTCGCGCTGCGCCTGCGCAAGATGCCCAAGCCGGAGATAGCCGCGCGCGTGACCGAGGCGGCCAACATCCTCCAGCTCAATAAGTTCCTTAAGCGCATGCCCAAGCAGCTTTCCGGCGGGCAGCGCCAGCGCGTGGCCATCGGCCGCGCCATCGTGCGCAAACCGAAAGTGTTCCTGTTCGACGAGCCCCTCTCGAACCTGGACGCGAAGCTGCGCGAGGAAATGCGCGTGGAGATAGCCAAGCTTTACCAGCGCCTGAACGCCACCATCATCTACGTCACGCACGACCAGGTGGAGGCCATGACGCTGGCCGGCCGCATCGTCATCATGAACCACGGTATCGTGCAGCAGGTCGGCTCTCCTATCGAGGTCTACCGGAAGCCCTGCAATCTCTTCGTGGCCGGGTTCATCGGCAGCCCCACCATGAATTTCCTGGCCGGGAAGCTTTCCGTCGCCGGCGGGGTCACGGTGTTCTCCCACGAATCCCTCACCCTGCCGATCCCCGCTTTCGTGCTGCCGCAGAAAGAGGCCGCCGAAGGCCGGGAAGTCGTTCTGGGCATCCGGCCCGACGACGTGCTGGTGGAGCATCCCGGCGGCGAGAAGTGCTCCGAGAAAGTGAACGGCGTGCTCGAGGTCTGCGAACTGCTGGGGCACCGCGAGAACCTTTATCTTAAGGTGGGCGCCCAGCGCCTGCTGGCTACGGTGGAAGCTTTCTTCAACCGCAGCCCCGGCAGCGCGGTCAGCCTGTGCTTCAATTACCAGAACATGCACGTCTTCGACAAGGCCTCCGAGCGCAGGATAAGCGAATAAAAGAACGCGATTGAGCGGACCGGCAAGTTTAGGTATAATTATTAGGTAAGATTTTTAAGCAAATCCACGGAGGTATAACATGACAGCTACCATCGATAAAGATTCCTGCATCGGCTGCGGCCTTTGCGCCAACGATTGCCCCGAAGTTTTCGAGATGAACGCCGATAAGGCCGTAGTGAAAGGCCCCGTGCCGGCCGGCAAGGAAGAGGCCTGCAAGGCCGCCGCCGCCAACTGCCCCGTGCAGTGCATTAAAGTCGAATAAGCCGTTTCGCAAGCCGTCCCCCGTGGACGCACAGGCCCGCCTGGGTTCTTAAAAGGAAGACAGGCGGGCTATCATTTTGTTCCGGCATTTATGAAAAACAACGATATCAATTCGGCTAAGATGGGCGTGGTGAAGCTTTCTGTGGCTTCCAACAGCGCCCTGGTGGTCTTCAAACTTATCGTGGGCCTGTCTATAGGCTCGGTTTCCGTGCTTTCCGAGGCCATCCATTCCGGCATAGACCTTGTCGCGGCTATGATCGCTTATTTCGCCGTCAGGTCCTCGGCCCAGCCGGCCGACAAGCAGCACCACTACGGCCACGGCAAATTCGAGAACGTCTCCGGCTTCGTGGAAGCCATCCTGATCTTCCTCGCCGCGGCCTGGATCATCTTCGAGGCGGTGAAGAAGATCCTCCACCCCGAACCTATCGAAATGATCGGGTGGGGCATCCTGGTGATGGGGCTGTCCTCCTTCGTGAACATGGCGGTTTCCCAGATGCTGTTCAAGGTGGGCAACGAGACCGACTCCATCGCCATCAAAGCCGACGCCTGGCACCTGCGCACCGACGTCTACACCTCGATGGGCGTGATGGGAGGGCTCGGCCTGATCTGGCTTATTGAACTGGTCTGGGTGGGGCACCACGTGCACTGGATAGACCCGCTGGCGGCCATGATCGTGGCCCTGATGATAATAAAAGCGGCCTATGACCTTACAGTGCAGTCGCTGGGCGACCTGCTGGACGCTTCTCTGCCCGAGGACGACAATATCAGGATATGTGAACTGATAAAGAAGCAGCCGGGCGTGATCAGCTTTAAGAATCTGCGCACCCGCAAAGCCGGCCATACCAAATTCATAGAGTTCGACCTCCTCGTGGACGGCAATATGTCAGTGGAGCAGGCCCATAACCTTACCGATTATATCATCGCCGATATAGAAAAGGTGCTGGCGCATTCCAAGGTAACCATACACATCGAGCCCTGCGCCACCAGATGCCTCGAAGAATGCCTTCCCAATTGTTCCGCCCCGCAGAAGGTTTGAGGGCCCGAGGTAAAAAAAAGACGGGCGGCTTAAGGCCGCCCGTCTTTTTTACGCCCCGGGAGCGCGTCAGGCCGCGTCCCCGTCCTTTATCGGAAGCTTGAAGATCACCAGTATGCCGGGGATAGTCAGGATGCATACCGCCAGGAAGAAGTGCCTGTAGCCGACGGCCTGCTGCAGCATGCCGCTGATCATGCCGGGCACCATCATGCCCAGCGCCATTATGCCGGTGGAGATGGCGAAATGCGCGGTCTTGTATTTCCCTTTGCAGATCATCATCAGGTAGACGGTGAAGGCGGTCAGCCCTATGCCGTAGCCGAACTGCTCCGCCGCCACCAGCAGCGGCACCGTGCCCCAGGGGAACTGGAACGGGGCCGCGAACTTCGCTCCCAGCAGCGGCAGGGAGGCGAGCGCGGTGAGGTCCAGGTTCAGGAAGGACAGCGGGGGCTGCGCGTACGACATGTAAAGATAGAACACGTCGGGGATATGCAGCGTGAATACCATCGGCCAGAGGCAGCGGCGGAAGCCGTATTTGGAGATGAACCAGCCGCCCAGTATCCCCCCCGCGATAAGGGCGATCATGCCGGTAATGCCGTAGATGATGCCGATCTCGGCGGTGGGCAGGCCCAGGCCGCCGGCGCTGACCGCGTCCAGCAGGAAAGGCTGGGTCAGTTTGAGGAGCATGGCTTCGGCCAGCCGGTAGAACAGGATGAAGGCGATTATATAACCTATACCGCTCTGCGTGAAGTAGGAGATGAACGCCTCGTTAAAGGAGTTCCCTTCTTCCGCCATCTTGCTCCTGAGCTTCGGAAAAATATACACCCTGCAGGCGTAAAAGAGCGCGGCCAGCAGCGCGGCGGCGGCGGCAAGTTTAGGCCAGACTCCGGACAGGCTGGTAAAAAGCCCGATGACGGCCCCCGCCGCGGCCAGATAGCCGAACAGCGGGAGTATCCCTGAAAACCTGAACTTCGCTTTCGGCACGTCTTCCGCCGGGTAAGGCAGCATGAACTTGTGGTAAACGAACAGCGCCAGGAACAGGACGGCGGAGATCGTCAGCATTGTGCCCCAGCTGGCCGCCGCGGTGTTGCCCGCCTCCTGCAGCTTGCCCGCCCTGAAGACCAGGAAGCCGGTGCCGAAGATCATGGCGAAGCGGTAGAACATGGAGCGGATGCCCACGAAAAAGGCCTGGTCCTCCTTGGTCAGCGCGAGCATGTAGAAGCCGTCCACGGCGATGTCGTGAGTGGCTGAAATAAAAGCCCCGGCCGCGAAGGAGAGCAGCGAAACGGCGAAGAAATGCTGCCCGGCGAAGGAAAGAGCCGAGGCCCCGAGGCAGCAGGCGAGTATCAGCTGCGTGTAAACTACCCAGCTCCGGCGCGTGCCGTACATGTCCACCATGGGGCCCCAGAGCATCTTTATGACCCAGGGCAGGTACAGCCAGCTGGTCCAGAAGGCCATCTCGGCGTTGGAGACGCCCATGTTCTTATAGATGATGACGGAAACCGAGTTTATTAGGATGTAGGGTAGGCCTTCGGCGAAATAAGTGGTGGGTACGAAAAGCCAGGCGTTGCGTTTTTCCGCTTTGGAAATCATAGAGTCTCCGTTATCAGTCAGCCGCGCGTCTCTACAATAATATTAAATTAGCGGCGTTAAAAGAAATTTAAGTGCACAGGCGAGCCGGGCGTCATTTTGCTAAAATTACTTCATGGAAATCCTCTCCCCGCTTTTCTCCCCCGAATCCGTGGCCTGGTCGGTTTTCGTGATAATGCTCGTAGCCTCCGCCGGCCTGGCGCTCGGCGACCTCAAGGTTTTCGGCATCAATCTCGGCATTGCCGGCGTGCTCTTCTCCGGCATCCTCTTCGGCCATTTCGGCCTGGACATCAACCACGAGACGCTGGAGTTCCTGCGCGATTTCGGCCTTATTCTCTTCGTCTATTCCATAGGCACCCAGGTGGGGCCGGGTTTTTTCTCCTCTTTCCGGAAGCAGGGACTGCAGCTTAACCTGCTGGCCGCGGCCGTGGTCCTGGGCGGCATCGCGCTGACCCTCGCCGCGGCCGGGCTGGCCGGTTTCGACATCCCCACCGCCGTCGGGATGTACGCCGGCGCCGTGACCAACACCCCCGCCCTTGCCGCCGCCCAGCAGACCCTGGGCGCGGTGAGTCCCGAGGCCGCCAACAGCGCCTCCGTCGGCTACGCCCTGGCCTATCCCGGCGCTATCCTCGGCATTATCCTCACTATGCTGCTTATCCGCCGCCTTTTCAGCGCCCAGGCCGCCCAGGACATGCTGCAGGTGCACGCCGATAAGGCCGCCTCGTCCCTGATCACCGCGAGCATAACGGTGGAGAACAGGAACCTGGAAGGCCTCAGCCTGAAAGATATCCCTGCCATGAACCAGCTGGGCGTGGTGGTCTCCAGGACTTACCACGCCGGGCAGCTCGGCGTGGCGCATGACGACACGGTCATCCACGTCGGGGATACGCTGCTGGCCGTAGGTCTTCCGGAGAGCGTGAAAAAATTCGCGCTGGTGGTGGGCTCATGGAGCGACATGGACCTGAAGAAGCTCCCCAGCCAGATCATCCATTCGCGCGTAATAGTCACCCACAAGGAAGTCATAGGCAAGACCCTGGACGAGATAAAGCTGGAATCGCAGTACGACGTGGTCGCCACGCGCGTGGCCCGCGCCGACGTGGAGTTCCTGGTCTCCGATTCCTATGTCCTGCAGTTCGCCGACAACCTGGTGATAGTCGGCGAGGAGCCCGCCGTGGCCAAGGCCGCGGCCATGCTGGGCAATTCCCCCAAGGACCTCAACCACCCGCAGCTCATCCCGGCCTTCATCGGCATCGCCGCCGGCGTGCTGCTGGGCTCGCTCCCCATCTCCGTTCCCGGCCTGAGCGCGCCCATAAAGCTCGGGCTGGCCGGAGGCCCGCTGATAATGGCCATCGTGCTCAGCTATGTGCAGCACATCGGCCCGCTCAACTGGTACCTCCCCCCGGCGGGGAACCTGATGCTGCGCGAACTGGGCATCGTGCTGTTCCTGGCCTGCGTCGGCCTGAAAGCGGGCGGAAAATTCTTTGAAACCCTTCTGAACGGCAACGGCATCTACATCGTCCTGTTCTCTTTTTTGATAACGGTGCTGCCGATCATCATCGTCGGGATACTCGCCAAGGCGAAGTTCAAGCTGAACTATATGTCGCTGTGCGGGGCGCTGGCCGGGTCGATGACCGATCCCCCCGCCCTGGCCTTCGCTAACGCGATGAGCTCGTCCAATCTTTCGGCCATGTCCTACGCCACGGTTTACCCGCTGGTGATGATCCTGCGCATAATCTCCGCGCAGGTGATGGTGCTCCTGTTCATGCGATGACCGCCATAATAGCCAATCTCGCCCTTGTGATGGCGGCCGGGTGGCTGTTCCGGAAGTACGGTATTGTGCAGGAAGGGGCCGAGAAGGCTTTCAACCAGTATCTTTACTACCTGGCTCTCCCGGCCCTCATCATCCTCAAGATCGCCGATACCCCTCTTACGGGCCTGGGCTGGCGGTTCCTGGCCGCCAACACCCTGCCGCTCGCGGCCGTGATGGCCGTGGTCTGGGCCCTCTGGAAGGCCGGAGTCCTGGACTGGCGCTTCGCGCGCCTGCTGCTGATAGTCTCGGTGCTCGGCAATACCGTCTACCTTGGCTTTCCCGTGGCCGTAATGCGCCTTGGCGAGGAGGCTATCGGTTACGCGGCCATCGCCACCTCGATCCAGAATATCTTTATCTTTACCTTCGGCTTCTCGCTGATGACGCTGATCTGCGAGGGGCCCTGCCCCCCTTCCCGGTTCCTGCGCCTTATCGGGCGCAACGTCGTGCTCTGGTCCTCGGTCGCGGGCCTGGTCCTGGCGGCTTCCGGGCTGCGGCTGCCCGGACTGCTGCGCGGCGTGCTCGCCGATATAGGCAGGACTACGCTGCCCCTTTCGCTTTTTACCATCGGGGTCAGCCTTTACGGCAAGAAGATAGCCCATAACCTGCCGCGCATAGCGCTGGTCACCGGGTTCAAGCTTCTGCTGCTCCCGTTTTTCTATCTCGTTACGGCGGGGCTTACGGGCTATACAGGCTTCGTCCCGAAAGTCGCCTTTATCGAGATCGTGACCCCCGTCGCGGTACTCAACTATATCATCGCGAAGGAATTCGATTTCGACTCCGACCTGGTGAGCCAGAGCATCCTGTTCTCCACGCTGGCTTTTTTTCCCCTGCTCTACTTGTACGATTGGGCGATCAAAGCTTTTTTGTAGCTTCGAAGGCCGCAAATGAAAAGAGCCGCGTGAGCGGCTCTTTCCATTTAGCGGAGCTTTTACGTCAGGCGGCGGCGCCGCCGATCTCCTCTTCCAGCTTCCTTCTCTCGTAGATCTGCTTATAAAGGCCGTTCTTCGCCATCAATTCGGCGTGCGTCCCCCGCTCCGCCAGGCGCCCCTCCTCCAGGACCAGGATCAGGTCCGAGGTCTCGATGGTGTTGGCGCGGTGCGTGACGGCCAGGCAGAGCGCGTCCGGGTGCTCCCTGCGGAAGGCGATCCAGAACTGGTGTTCGGTCTGCGCGTCCATCGCGCTGGTGGCGTCGTCGAGCAGCAGCACGTCGGGCCCGGTCAGCAGCGCGCGGGCGATGGCTACGCGCTGCTTCTGCCCGCCGGAAAGAGCGAAGCCCCGCGTACCGACCACGGTGTCCAGGCCTTTCGGGAATTTATGCAGCTCCTTGGAGAGCTGCGCGGTCTCCAGTGCCTTCTCCAGCATCCCCGGCCTTACGCCGAAGGTGCGGTCCATGAGTATGTTGTCTCGGAGGGTGCCGCTGAAGATGGCCGCTTCCTGCGCCGTATAGCCTACGCGCTCGCGGAAAAGCGGCAGGTTCCATTCGCGGATGTCCGCGCCGTTCACCAGCATTTTGCCCTCGTCATGCTCGCTCAGGCGCAGCGCCAGCGACAGCAGGGTGGACTTGCCGCAGCCGATCCTGCCGACGACAGCCACGCGCTGGCCGCGGACGGCTTTAAAGCTGATGTCCTTGATCAGCATGTTGTCACCCTTGGGGCTTTTCAGGCCGGCCCCGCAGAATTCCAGCGTGGTGATATGGTCGGGCGTGGTCTTGTCGCCAAGCCCCGACTTCAGCGAGGAGCGGGCGGTCAGCAGCTCGTTGACGCGCGTTATCGAGACGCCCGCGCGGTTGCCGGCCACTACGAACTGGCTTATGTCCATCAGCGGCTGGACGACCATGCTGGCGTAGAACTGGAAGGCTATGAGCTCGCCCAGCGTGGCCTTCCCGTTTATGACCATCAGGCCGCCGGCCGCGTAGAGCAGCGCGATGGAGACGAAGCCGGCCTCGCTCCAGAAGTAGGAGAAGAACACCTGCAGCTTCGCGGTGGCGATCTCGGCCTGGCTCTGGGCGGCGGTCCGGGTCTTGAAGTACTCCAGCTGCGAGGACTCCTTGGCGTTGGCCTTGATCACGCGGATGCCGGTAAAGCAGGTCTCGAGGAAGTCGAAAAGGTTGGTGATGGATTCCTGCAGCTCCTTGTACTTGCCGCTGAGGAGGCGGCCGGTCTTTATGGAGAAGAACAGCACGAACGGCAGCGGCAGCAGGACGCAGAGCGAGAAGGCAGGGTTAAGGTAAAGCATCATGCCCACGGCCGCGGTCAGCGTGAAGCAGGCCTGGATGAAGCGGAAGACGCCCGAGCAGGAGAACCAGGAGATCTTCTCGGAAATGTCGTCGGAGAGCCGGGCCACGAGGTCGCCGGTGGTGAAGCGGTGGAAGAAGTTGCGGTCCATCGAGATCACGTGGTCGAACGCGTCGCGGCGGATCTCCCATTCCATGCGGGCGTTCATCCACGCCCTGTTGCGCTGGGCCACCAGGTTGGTGATGAACAGCCCGAAGCCGACGCCGAGGATCAGCAGCACGTTGTGGCGGAGGTAGGCCTCGTCCGGGCTGCCGCTCAGGCCGTTGACGATGTTCTTTACCAGCAGCGGGTTGTAGGCCTGCAGCACGGCGCTGAGCATGCCGAAAAGGACGATGACGATCATGCGCACGGCGTGCCGGCGCCAATAGGGCAGCAGCCATTTCAGGGTGAATATCATCCGCCCTCCCCGAACTGCAGCCGGTAGTACTTGGAGTAAAGGCCGCCCAGCGCCAGCAGTTCGTCGTGGGTGCCCAGTTCCTTCACCTCTCCGCCCGAGATCATCATCACCCGGTCCGCGTTCCGGACGGTGGACAGCCGGTGCGCGATGATTATCACGGTCTTATGCCGGAGCAGATTCTTTATGGCCGTTGTGATCAGGCGCTCGGTGTGCGGGTCCATGTTCGAGGTGGCCTCGTCGAGGACCAGCACCTCCTGGTCCAGCACCATCGCGCGCGCCAGCGAGATGACTTGTTTTTCGCCGATGGAAAGATTGGCGCCTTTCTCCTGCACTTTCTTGTCGAGCGGGTGCTTCTTGAAGAAGGCTTCTATCCCCATCAGGCGGATGGCGTCGTGGACGCGGCTGTCGGGGATGGAGGTGTCCATCAGCTTCAGGTTGTCCATCACCGTGCCGGGGAACAGGTAGATGTCCTGCTGCACCAGCCCTATGGCCGCGCGCAGGGAGCTCAGGCTCAGGCTCCGCACGTCCGTTCCGTCTATCTCGATATGGCCTTTCTGGAAATCGTAGAAGCGGAACAGCAGGCTGGTCACGGTGGTCTTGCCGCCCCCGGTCTCTCCGAGGATGGCCAGGCTTTTGCCGCGCGGCAGTTTGAACGAGACGTCTTTGAGCACCCAGCCCGCGTCTTCCTTGTAGCGCATCCAGACGTTGCGGAAATCGATGGAGTCGCGGACGCTGGTGAGGTAATGGGGCTTGGCCGGCTCGGTCAGCGCGGGCCTGAGCGCGAGGATCTTCGAGATCCTGTGGCCCGCCGAGAAGGAGCGCTGGATCACGCTGAGATGCTCGGAGAAGCGGAAGATGGGCTCGAAGAGGAAGCCGAGGTAGAGGACGAACAGCACGATGACGCCCACGGTCATCTTGCCGGCCATCACCATCCTGCCGCCGAAATTGAAGACGGCCGCGGTGGCCGCCGGGTACAGGAAGACGATGCTGAGGAAGAAGAGCACCGTATAGATCTCCACGTCCACTTCCGCGCGGAACTTCCGGCGGTTCAGCTCCTCCATCTTGTTCGAGGTGTCGGCCTCGCGGCTGAAAGCCTGCAGGACGCCGACGCCGTTGAGCTGTTCCGTCAGGAACCCCGGGATCTCGGCGGCCAGCTTGCGGACCTTGACGAACATGGGCGAGGTGACCTTGACGAAGACCCAGCCGAGGGCCGCCAGCACGGGGAACATCGGGATCAGCATCAGCGTCAGCTTCAGGTTGTAGTAGGCCATCACGCAGAAGACCACCGCGAACATCAGGACGTCGTTGACGATGGTTATGACGGTGTTGGTGAAGAGGGCGTAAAGCGTGCTGGTATCCGACTGGACGCGCGCGTTGAGGCGGCCGACCGGCATGGAGGAGTAGAACTCCAGGTCCAGCGTGAGCATATGGGCGAGGATGCGCTGCTTGAGTTCCACTATCAGGCCCTGGCCGGCTCTGGCCAGCTGGAGGACCTGGAGATAATTGAAGTAAAGGAAAAGCAGGGTGGTGGCGATATAGACGCCGGCGGCCAGCAGCAGCGCCTTCGGGTCCCTGGCCGGGATCGCCTTGTCTATCACGAATTTCGCTATCATCGGGATATAGAGGTTCAGCAGGGTGGCCGAGACCATATAGACGAAGGCGAGGGAGAACGGGCCTTTGCGCGTCCTGATCAGGCCGTAGAGCAGGCGGAAGGTCGCTTTGTAGTCGATCTTCTCTTTCGGGTCCTGCCCGTCGTCGCCCATATCGTGATGCATATTGTTTTTATATTTTACAAAATACGGAGAAGCAAAAGGACTAGACGCGGAGGACGTCTTCTACGGACGTCGCTACCTGCCAGAACCTGGCCCGGTTGATCCGGCTCACCATGCCCGCGGTGAGCCGGCAGGCTTCGGCGTAATCCATGCCGTCATGGCGCCAGCCCTTGGTGGGTTCGCCGGCGAGATGGGCGTAGCGCTCCGGCTCTTTCGCGGCCAAAGCGCGCATCTCCTGCGACATGCAGAAGACACCGAGGTAAACGTTGGTGAACGGCCGCTCTATGATGAAGCGGGTCGTCTCCTCCGTCTTGGCCGCCGTTTCTCCGGGGAAACCGATGACGAAAAGGCCGTTGACCTTGATCTTCGCCCGGAAGACCCTGTCCAGGCCGCGCTCTATCGTCGCGCGGCTCATTCCCCTGCGCATCTTCGCAAGGATGTCCTCGTGGATGGACTCTATTCCCAGGAAAACCCGGGTGCACCCCGCCGCCGCCATTTCCCCGGCGAGTTCGGGCGTGCGGTCGAAAGCGTCGGGCCTGGCCCAGCATTTCCATTTCACCCGCAGATCCTCTTTGCGCAGCGCGGCGCAAAGCCCCAGGATGAATTCCGGGTCGGAAGTAAGGGATGAGTCCAGAAAATCGAACTTTCTTATTCCGCGGGTTTCCCGGACATGCTTCATCTCGGCGGCAACTTCGGCAGGGTCCCTGAAGACCTGCGAGGTCCGCCCGGGAAAAACACAATAAGCGCAGTTGAACCGGCAGCCTCTCGACGCTTCCACCGGGTAGCACCGGCAGCCGGAGCTTGCAGCGCTCCAGTCGGGGAACAGCGTCCTGGGGATCCCCTCGTAGCGCTGGCTGCCCGCCAGCGTCCGGACACCGTCAGAGGAGGTCGTAACTCCGGGGATGCTGTCCGGGGCCGCGCCGCCTTTGAGGGCGGTGAGAAGGTTCGCGAGGGCCTGCTCTCCGTGGTTAGAGATATAAAGGTCGCCCAAGGCGCGGATAGCGGGGTAGTCCGCCGCCCCGAGCCCCCCCAGCACTACCAGGCTTCCCGGGCTCAGCCTACGGACCTCGGCCGTGATGCGGGCAAGATAAGCCGCGTCGAAGATAGCCACGGTCGTTATCCCCACTACGCGCGGCCGGCGGAGCAGGAGTCGTTTGAACCTGGCCGCTTTCCAGGGGAGCAGCGGCCGGAAAATAGTCTCTACGCTGTGCCCGGCGGCCTTGGCGTGGGCCGAGAGCAGCGGGACGGCCAGCTTGGGGGACATGAGGGCCCAGAGCATGGCGCTGGTGAGGGCCCGGCTGAAGAGATTATCTTCCCAGGGCGCGGGGGTCCTTCCCAGGTACTTTGGGTGAAAAAACGAGCTTTCGTCGTCGACAAGAAGCAGGTCCAGGCTGTGTTCTTCGGGCATAGTTCTCGCGCCGCCGCCGCATCGATGCGCAAATAAAAAGGGCCCGCAACCGCGCGGGCCCTTTTCATATCCCGCCTGAGCTAATTAAGTTTTACTTCCGCGCCGCGCTTCAGGGCTTTTACGTTAAGCTCTATCACTTCGGGCTTGAGCTTCTTGTACACCTTGGGCAACGCTCTCGCTATGGCGTCTATGGACATGGCGCCGGTGGCGGCCGCGAAGGCCCCCAGGGCCACCATGTTCATCACCTTGGTGTTGCCCAGCTCGTTGGCTATCTCGTTGCAGGGCACGTAAAGCACTTTGATGTCCGTGCGGGTCGCCTTGGAATTTATCAGCGAGCTGTTGATTATCAGCAGGCCGCCGGGCTTCACCGTGGGCTCGAACTTGGCGAGCGAAGGCTCGTTGAGCACTATGGCCGTGTCCGGGGTGGACACGATCGGGGTGGAGACTTCCTCGGAAGCCACTACTACCGAGCAGTTGGCCGTGCCGCCGCGCATCTCGGCGCCGTACGCCGGGAAGAAGCTGACTTCTTTCCCTTCCATCATGCCGGCCTGGGCCAGCAGGTAGCCGGCGGAGATCACGCCCTGTCCGCCGAAACCGGATATCTTTATGCCTTGGTACATTTTAAAGTCCTCCGTTATTTCTTGTCGGCCGCGCAGGCGTCTTTGTAGACGCCCAGAGGGAACACCGGCATCATGCCTTCGGCCACGAACTTGGTGGCTTCCGAAGGATTGTCCAGGCGGGTGCCCCAGTTGGTCGGGCACATGCTCAGGATCTCGACCATCGAGAAGCCTTTGCCGTCTATCTGGTTCTGGAAGGCCTTCTTTATGGCCGCCTTGGTCTTCATCACGCCGGCGTTATTGTGCACGGTGGTGCGCTCCAGGTAGGTGGCCCCGTCGATGGTGGCCAGCATCTCGCTCATCTTTATCGGGTAGCCCGCCTGCTTGGCGGTGCGTCCGTCCACGCAGGTGGTGGCCTTCTGGCCGATCAGCGTGGTCGGGGCCATCTGGCCGCCGGTCATGCCGTAGATCGCATTGTTCACGAAGATCACCGTGATGTTCTCGGAGCGGATGGCCGCGTGCACTATCTCTGCCATGCCGATGGAGGCCAGGTCGCCGTCGCCCTGGTAGGAGAACACTATGCATTCGGGCTTGGAGCGCTTCAGACCGGTGGCTTCGGCGGGGCCGCGGCCGTGCGGGCCCTGGATCATGTCGCAGTTGAAGTAGGTGTCGGCGAACACCGCGCAGCCCACGGGCGCCACGCCGATGGTGCGGGTGCGGATGCCCAGGTCGTCGATCGCTTCGGCGACGAGGCGGTGGATGATGCCGTGGCCGCAGCCGGGGCAATAATGCATCTTCACGTCCAGCAGGGATTCGGGTTTCTTATTTAGCAGCTGCATATTCTTTGGCCCCCTTTTTTACGATGTTGTTCAGAGTCGTGTAGACTTCTTCGGCGGTCATGACCGAGGCGCCGGGCTTGGCATGCAGGTGGACCTCCGAGCGGCCGTTCAGCGAGAGCTGCACGTCCTCTACCATCTGGCCCAGGCTCATCTCCACTACGAGGAATTTCTTTATACGCTTGGAAAGTTCCACCAGGCGGGCCTTAGGGAAAGGCCACAGGGTGATCGGGCGGAACAGGCCGACTTTCAGGCCGTTCTCGCGGGCCAGCTTCATCGCGGCCACGGAGACGCGGGCCGAAGTGCCGTAAGCCACTATGGCTATCTCGGCGTCGTCCATCATCTTTTCCTCGTACATGGTCTCGCTGGCTTCTATTTCTTTGTAGCGCTTCACGCGCTCGTTGACCATCACTTCGAGGTAGCCTTCGCGCAGGTCGTAGGATTTCACTATGCGCTTGGCGCGGCCGTTGTTCACGCCGAGGGCCCATTCGGGCTCGACGAATTTCTTGGGGTCCAGTTCGGGGCTGGTGAACTCGACCGGCTCCATCATCTGCCCGATGATGCCGTCGGCCAGCACCATGGAGGGAATGCGGTATTTGAAGGAGACTTCGAAGCACTTGTGCGGGAAGTTCGCCATTTCGTTGACGCTGTTGGGCGCCATCACGAAGCAGCGGTAGTCGCCGTGGCCGCCGCCGCGGGTGGCCTGCCAGTAGTCGCCCTGGGCGCCGGCGATGTTGCCGAGGCCGGGGCCGCCGCGCATCACGTTGCCGATGAAAATGGGGAGGTCGGCGCCGGCGGCGTAGGAAATGCCTTCCTGCTTGAGGCTGATGCCGGGGCTGGAGGAGGAGGTCATGCAGCGCACGCCGGTGGCGGCCGCGCCGTAGACCATGTTTATCGCCGAGACTTCGCTCTCGGACTGGACGAAAGCCCCGCCTACCTGCGGCAGGCGCCAGGACATATATTCAGGGATCTCGTTCTGGGGGGTGATGGGGTAGCCGGCGAAGAAGCGGCAGCCGGCGCGGATGGCGCCTTCGGCCAGGGCTTCATTGCCTTTCATTAGTTTTTTTTCAGCCATAAATATAGTCTCCTTTACTTATAGACCTTGATCGCCAGGTCGGGGCAGATATGCGCGCAAGCCATGCACGCTATGCAGCAGCCTTCCTTGGAGTCCTTGGCCGGGTAATAACCGGTCTTGGAGAATTTATCGGATCTTTCGATGCACTTCTTCGGGCAGACCTGTATGCACAGGTAGCAGCCTTTGCACTTATCTACGTCAACTTCCATCTTTGGCATAGTACCTCCGGGGGTGTCTGAGGCGCGGCGGGCTGGCCTGTTTAGTATTCACTGGATAGTGCTTCGCACCCGGCGGGTGCCGCACTGCTCAGCGCTAAAGGTCTTGTCGGGCTGCCGGAAGTCGCGCGTGATGCAAAATGCTTCTTAAAAAGTATATCAAAATAAGCCGGGTATTTATACCCGGCCGGGGATTCCGGCGCCTGGCCCCCCGCCCGGCGCGCTATGGTTTGGACAGAACTTTCCTGTAGAAAGCGAGCAGGTGCGCGTTCATGCTTTCCACGCCGAAACGCGGGAAACCGGTTTCGTCCGGAGCGGCGGCCCAGGCTTTGGCGGCTTCTCCCATCCGGGCGCGCAGTTTCGGGGAAAGGACGAATCTTTCGATAGCGGCGGCCAGCGCTTCGGCGTCGCCGGGTTTCACGGTCAGGCCGGTCTTTTCTTCTTCGATCGTGTCCGGCAGCCCGCAGACCCGGCTTACCACTACGGGGACGCCCAGGGCCTGGGCTTCCAGCGGGGCGCGGCCCATGGCTTCGTTGAGGGAGGGCTGCACGTAGACGTCGAGCGCGCCCATGAGGGCGGCGGCGTCGCCGCGGAAACCCGTGAAGACGAACCTGTCGCGCACGCCGAGGTTCCCGGCCAGGTTGCGCAGCTTCGTTTCAAGTTCCCCCCCGCCTATCACCACGAACCGGAGCTTTTCCGCCGGAAGGCGGTGATAGAGCAGCGCGGCCGCGCGTATAAAATATTCCACGCCCTTCACCGGCTCCAGCCTGGCTACCGTGCCGATGGTCAGCTCGTCGCCGGCGATCTCCAGGTCGTGCTTGTGAAGCGGGATCGCCGGCGGCTTGAACTCAACGCCGCTGTGGACCACCGTCCATTGCCCCGGCTTTCCAAGGCCCGCGGCCGCGGATTCCCGCATCTCGCCCGGAGTAAGGGCGATGAAATAGTCGGTAAAGCTCGAGAGGAATTTTTCAGCCAGTCTGAAAATAAAAGTTTTGAGAGGCCCGTAATAGCCGTAAAGCAGGTGGCCGTGCGGGGTGTGGATCACTATCGCCGGTCTCTTCGCGTGAAGGTTCGCCATGGCGGCGGCCAGGCGGCCAAGCGCCCCGGCCTTTGAGGTATGGGTGTGAACTATGGCGGGCTCGAGGCCGGCTAGTTCGTTCTTGAGCTCCAGCAGCGCGCGGAGGTCCCTTGCGGGGCTGATCTCGCGCTGCAGGTCCTTCACTTCGATGTAATTAACTTCGGGGGGCAGGAGTTTGAGCAGCTGCGCCGAATCTTTATGGGGGCCGGCCAGCAGCACTACGCCGTATTCTGAAACCTGGGCGGCGCAGGAGTCTATAACGTTCCTGCTCGAGCCCCCCGGCTCGAGCCTTGTTATTATGTGTATGACCAGCGGTTTTTGTGACACAATGATGAATCAATGATGCGCCGCTATCTAAAACTTCTTCTTAAGCGTCATCCGCTGTATGCTGCCCAGCCCTGTTTCGGGCGATACCGCATAATCTAACTGCGCCCCCAAAGCCATTACGCCGGCGCCAACGCTCAAACCGCTTTTACCGTTGCTCTGAGTAGTAAGCCCGGTCAGGCCGTAGCCGCCGCGCAACGCAAAGCCCATATTGCTACCTGTAAGTATAGCGTATTCGGTGCCGGCGGAAAACACCGTCTGCTTGTCATACACCAGCCGTTTAACGTCCAATGCCAGCGCCATGCCGGGTATAGCCATAACAGTCACCCCGGCGTTCACGCTTAACGGCAAATTGTCTCGCTGTGATAAATATCTAATTCCATTGCCCAGGTTTTGTACGCCAATGCCCAGCGTGACCGGCAAGCGGCTCAGCTTTCGCCTTGCTCCCAAGTCCACCGCAAAAGCCTCAGCCCTCACCCCGGCTATACTGCTTTGTATATATTTTACCGCGCCGCCCAGGTTTTTATAACCGAAGCCCAGGCTTACGGCTTGGTCATAGGCGCTGTAACCCCCGCTGGCGCTGCGGTCTTCACCCCTGCCGTCTATTAAACTATTGGAAAGTCTTGTTACGCCTAAACCGAACGCCATGTTTTTTACAGGCAGCCCAAAGCCTATAAAGTCATGATTAGCGTCCATCAGCCATTTGCTATGGCTGAAAGCGACCTCCAGCCCCGTGATAGCGGAAAGCCCGGCCGGGTTATAGCCTAGGGAGTTTATCCCCAGCGAAGAAGCAGTTCCCGCCGAGGCCATGCCGCTTAACCTCGCGTCGGTATCTATTTTGAGGAACTGCGCGCCCGTTTGCGCGGCGTTCGCCGTTGCGGCGGTCAGCAGCGCCAAGGAAAATATTGTAAGTGTGTTCTTTTTCATATTTTCCTTTACCTGACCACCGCGAAGCGACCTTTAGCCTTGATCTTCTTCCCGGAACGCTCTGCCTCGACGGTGTAGTAATAGACGCCGCTGGCTATCCGGCCTTCCCAGGCGTATTCATAAGCGTAGACTGAACCGATCGCCTGCGGACTGCCGGTTATGGTCTTTTCATGGGCAAGCTGGCCGGAAACCGAGAAGACTTTAAGTTTTACGCTGTCCGCCGTTCCCACCTCGATATGGAACACGGGGACCTTGCCGTTCTTGGCCGGATTCGGGTAGACGTAAACCTCGCCAAGCTTGAATTCCTGCGCGGGCTGAACAAGACTGTGCCGCATCATGGACGGGCCGTACCCGCCGGGGATATAGAACTCCAAGGCGTTAGATAGCGCTTGGTTCCGTGAAGCCACCACGGTATGGGTGCCGTAGCTTAAGGCTGAAGGCACGGTTCCGGTTATCTTAGTATCAGTCCACAGGCTTAAGGAGCAGGCGGCGCCGCCAATAGTCACATGCGCAAGGCTGGCGTCGTAAGGTCCGAAGCCCGTCCCATAAAGATTAAACACGGCCCCGGCAGAGCCGCTTGCGGGCGTCATGCTGGAGATAACAGGCTCTTCGACGTATATCCGGGAAACGGCGCTTTCGCTTAGTTCGCCGTTGAAATACCTTTGCACCTGCACCGGGTATTCCCCGGCCAGCAGGAATGGTAACTTGCCCTGG
>Ga0079306_1000483_pt1 | contig 36399 bp, 35 predicted proteins | sample Methanotroph_Enr_FD_79181 | JGI IMG/M metagenome (GOLD analysis project Ga0079306, IMG submission 79181) | Enriched soil microbial communities from Old Woman Creek wetland in Ohio, USA - Methanotroph_Enrichment_5 | ecosystem: Environmental > Terrestrial > Soil > Wetlands | place: USA: Ohio... | reverse complement strand
ATCTCGAGCGACTCGAACGACTCCATGACCGTTGGAAGGCCCGGCACGTCGTCAGGTATCGGCAGGCTGCCGTGGTAGAGGCGCCCCTGATGCAGGTTGAGCACGAACGGCTCGGCAGCTGCGGCCTCTTGGACCGCGCGCTCGAGCTCCGCGAGCGCCTCACCGTAGGCGGGGTGCGCCGGCGGGTAGAGCTGTACGGCGCGGCGCGCACCGGCCAGCGCGGTGATGGCTCTCGTTGCGGGTGTTGCGGGGCTGGTCATCAGGCACCCCCGGGCCGGGTGCGAACCGACTGTGCCTGCGCCACGAGCTGCTGGATCTCGGCGAACCGTCCCCGCTTGATGAGTGCGCGCCGCGCCGCGATCCGATCGAGCGCCTCATCGGCGACTGCACCCGGCGTCCTCGCCAGCGCGCCGATGATCTCGCGCGCGAGGGAGAAGTCGGCATTGTCGATGTCGAGCTCGGCCAGCCTGGACGCGAGCAACGACGCGGCCCCGGCGGAGCCGCCTCGCGCGAGCCCTCGCGCAGCCAGTGCGGCGACCTCCTCGGCGGGATCGTGCAGCGCGGTGCCGAGGAGCGGCAACAGAGATGGCGTGCCCGTCGATGCAATCGCCGAGACGACTTCCTTGCGCGCCTGCTCCTCGGGGCGTGCGAGCAGCGCCTCGACCGTGGCGCGTGCGCGTGGATCGGTCGAACCGCCGAGCCGTTCGACGACGGCGGCAAGCTGGAACCACGGCGTGTCTGGCGCGAGCGTGACGAGCAGATCCACGAGCTTCTCGCCGAGAAGGCCCTGCGCCGCATCGAGCCCTGGGGCTTTGAGAGCGACGGCCTCGGCGGTGAGCGCGCGCAGCGCCTCGGCGCCGGCGGCATCGAGCATCGCCCGCGCATCGGCCGAGAGGCTCGGGTCGGCTACGACTGCCTGGAGGAGGTGCGATGCGGCCGCCGGCGTGATCGCCGCGTCGACGATCTGAGCGAGCCGCTGCTGGACTTCCGCCGAGTGGGAGTGCGCCGCATCGCAGGCCTGGAGCCCGGCGAGTACGTTGCCGGCCAGCCTGAGATCGCCGCGCTCGAGGAGATGTGGGAGCATCGCGGCCGTGCTTTCGGCGATCTCGAGGAACCGCGAGTCATCGGTCTGCGCGTCGAGAAGCGTGAAGAGGATGCGGACGCCCACGGCCTCGAGCAGCGCAATCGCTGCGGTCGTGGCCTCATGGGCGCGCGCCACGTCCTCGTCGCTGACACTCCCGGCCTTCACGATAGTGGCGAACGTCCGGTCGGTGTCGACGAGGGCCGGCTCGGCAGCGTCGGTCGCGCGCCGGTCGAGCATGTGGCCGAGAAACGTCATCTCAGACGAACCGCGCCCGGACAGGGGCAGCATCGCGAGGACCTCGTTGCGCACGGGTTCGGCCACGTGTTCGAAGGGCAGATTCGCCAGCGCACTCGAGAGCGAGAGCATGTTGCGACCGAGCACGCCGGACAGGATCGAGCTGGCGATATCGGATGCAGTCATCTTGCCGAACATCCGCGCCGCGACCTCGCGCGCGGGGCCGGGTTCGAGCGCGGCCGTCAGCAGCGCGTCACGGCTATCGGTCGGCTGATCGGCGATCGTCGCCGAGAACGTCTCGGCGAGGGTCTCGGCCCCGTCATCACCGGCGGCCTGCACCAATTCGCCGAGTCCGGCGTTGAGCGCGCGTGCGTCTCCGGCCGACATTGAGGCGAGCCAGGTCTCCAGCTTCGCCGGGCTGTCCGCGATCTCGAGCAGCCGCGTGTTCTCGTCGACAGAGGCAAGCATCGACTGGTCCATCGCCACGAGCTGGATGTCGGTCAGTTCGACCGAATCGACCCCGAGCTCCCTGATCACCGAGCCGATGCCGCCTTCCCCGCGGACATCGTCGGCCGATCGCGAGACGACCGAAAGGAAGTCGAGCAGATGCTCGGCGCACGCAGTCGGGAGGATGTCGATCTGTGCGATGCCGTGGTCGCGCAGCGTGTTCGCGAAGTCGAGGCTCACGGCGATGTTCGTCCCGACCAGCTCACCCTCGAACGCGAAGCCGTCGCGAGCGACCGCGAGCGAGAGCCTGTCCCTGCCGGTGGCGAAGTACTCCTCGAGGGCCGCCACTGCGGCATCGACCGTCTGGCGGGGGATGGGGCTCGTGGGCGGGTAGAGGCGAAGCGAGCGCGTCGCAGTCGACAACGCGCGCAGCACGTTGTCGAACATCCGCTCGTATGCGGCCTCGGGACCCAAGGAACCCCCGTTCACCTGCGATCATCGCGCTACCGGCATGCTGGCACGCTGATTCGTGCGGGCACCTGGTGTTATCGGTGAACCACGTCGAGGGGTTGAGTCCGGCGGGCGCATGGCTTTGCCGCACGCATGCTGCGGTTTCGTCGCGCGGATACTGGTAACCTACTTCGCATGGAGAATCTCGGCATCCAAGTCCTGCTCATCGTCGCGCTCGTGGTGCTCGAAGGCTACTTCGCCGCCGCAGAGATCGCGCTCATCTCGGCGCGCAGGGCGGCACTCCAGCAACGTGCCGAGGAGGGCTCCAAGAACGCGAAGTCGGCGCTTGCCCTGACCGACGACCCGACGCGGCTGCTGGCGACCATCCAGATCGGCATCACGCTTGTGGGCTTCCTCGCTGCTGCCGTCGGTGCGGTCAGCCTCGCTAGGCCGGTTGAGGCTTGGCTCGCCGGGCTCGGGCTCCAGCTGCTCGCGAGGCTCGCCCCGGGCCTGTCGGTCTTCGCGGTCACGCTCGTCATCAGCTACCTCACGCTCGTCTTCGGCGAGCTCGTCCCCAAGCGGCTCGGGCTCCAGCGCGCCGAGAGGGTCGCGGTCGCGGTGGCCGGCCCGGTCACCTTCCTCGAGAAGGCGCTCGCGCCGATCGTCTGGCTGCTCACCATCTCAACGAGCGCGGTCGCGCGGGTCACCGGCCTGAAGCTCGAAGGTGGCCGACCGGGCGTATCGGAAGAGGAGATCAAGCTCCTCGTCACCGAGCAGGGCAGCCTGCTCGACGAAGAGAAGCGCATGATTCACGAAATCTTCGAGCTGGGCGACACCGTCGCGCGCGAGATCATGGTGCCCCGCGTCGATATGGCGCTCGTCGAGGACACCGCGACCTCCACCGAAGCGGCCACGATGCTGCAGGGCACCGGCTTCTCTCGGCTGCCGGTCTTCCACGAGGACCACGACAAGATCGTCGGCGTCGTGCTGCTCAAGGACCTTGTCGCCCCGCTTGCGAGTGGCAACGGGAACGAGCGGGTGACCGAGCACATGCGCGAGCCGGTCTTCGTGCCGGAGACCAAGGGCATCCTGCCGCTTCTCTCGGAGATGCGAGCGACGCGCAACCAGATGGCGATCGTCGTCGACGAGTACGGCGGGACCGCCGGCCTGGTCACCCTCGAGGACATCGTGGAAGAGATCGTCGGCGAGATCGCCGACGAGTTCGACCGCGAACACCGGTTCATCACGCGAGTCTCGGACAAGGTAACCATCCTGGACGGGCGGCTCGCCATCGAGGAGGCGCTCGAACGCGGCCTTCCAGTCGAGGAAAGCGACGAGTACGAGACGGTCGCAGGCTGGTTGCTGGCGAAGCTCGGTCACATCCCCTTGGTTGGGGAACGGTATCAGCGCAAGGGCTATGACTTCCGCGTCCAGACGATGCGACGCAGCCGTATCGCGCGCATTCGCGTGACCGGACCGAGTGCGCCGGCCAACGATACGGATGCCGACGTCCCGGCCGAGGTCGAGCTGACCGACTAGAAATCCTACATGCGTCCTGCAAAGGAGCCGTTTCATGCCGAAGCTTGCTGTTGCACCGCCCACTTCCCCCGGCGACGCCATCGACGCTCACGTTCACCTGTTCACGCTGGGCCTCATGATGGAGATGATCGAGCGCCCCGAGACGCCGCAGCGCTTCAAGGACGCGGCGAAGAGCGGCAAGTGGGGGCGGCGCGACCAGCTGCAGACGCTGCCGGACCTCACCCCCGAGGAATGCGCCGCGTGGTACGTCGAGCGCATCGAGGCCGCGAACGTGGCCAAGGCGCTCATCGTCTCGGTGTTTCCGGAGTCGCAGTACACGCGCGACTTTCTCGTCGCGGCCAACGGCCACGTGCACGCGCTGTGCAACGTGGACCCGCGCGACCCCGGCTCACCCGCGCTGCTCGAGCGAGAGATGGCGGCTGGTTATCGCGGCGTGAAGCTCTACCCGGTCAATCGCGGCTACAACCTCTCGGACCCGGCGTTCCGACCGCTCTTCGAGAAGGCTAACGAGCTCAAGGCCAACTTCATCGTCCACTACGGCGTGACCGTCGACCCCACCGGCGACCTGCGCAACGCCGACCCGATCGACCTGTCACCGGTCGCGCGGGACTTCCCCAACGTGACGTTCGTGATTGCACATTTCGGTGCGGGCTGGCTCGACTCGGTGCTGCGGCTCGCCTACCAGTGCAAGAACGTCTGCGTCGACACGAGCGGTACGAACAACTGGATGGACTACTACGTGCCGAAGATGGCGCTTTCCGACGTTTTCGAACGCTGCCTGACCGCGATGGGCCCGGAGCGCGTGCTCTTCGGCACCGACTCGGGCACGACCGCGCCCTACCGCCACTGGATCCGCTACATGCAGCAGCGGACCATCGAGGAGATGGGGCTGTCCGCCCGCGACGTCGACCTGATCATGCGCGGGAATGCCTCGCGCATCTTCCGCCTCGACGAGCCGCTGCTGCCGGGAGGCGAGTGACATGACCGCCGAGCAGGACTCGCGCCATGCGCCCCAGGTCGACTACGACACCTTCGTGAACTGGACCGCACGCCTCGAGCGCGAGGCGCCGTTCTTCCGCCGCATCTTCGAGAACGTGGGCGCGAAGCGCGTCATCGACGTCGGTGCCGGCAGCGCGCGTCACTCGATCATGTTCGCGTCGTGGGGGCTGACGGTCGATGCGGTCGATCCCGACGACTCCATGCTCGCCGCTGCCGAGGAGAACATCGCGGCCGCCGCCGAGCAGGTCGCCGATGCCGGCGGAGCTGTTCGCCTGACGCGCGGCGGCTTCGGCGAGCTGGCATCACTGAGCCTGGAGGGCGCCGACGCGCTCGTGTGCACGGGCAACGCACTGCCGCACGTGCGCGACCTCGAGGGGCTCCGCGAGGCGTTCGCTGACTTCTCGGCCGTGGTGCGGCCGGGCGGCGTGGTCGTGCTGCACCTGCTCAACCACGGGCGGCTGCTCGACCGCAAACCGCACACGATTCCGCCGGTCGTTCGCGACACGCCCGAGGGCACGCTCGTCTTCCTGCGAGTGCTCGAGTATCCCGCCGATCGTGACGTCATCAGCTTCGACTTCGTTACGCTCTCGCGCGACCACGAGGGCCGCTGGGACGTCGCGTCACGCCAGTCCGACCACGTGGCCTTGCCTCCCGAGCTGCTGCGAACCGAGCTTCAGGCCGCCGGCTTCGAGCGGATCGAGCTTCTCGGCGGGCATGATGGGCACGCGCTCACGGATGCCGACGAGAGCGTCATCGTGGTCGGATACCGCGCGGCGAGCTAGCGAACAGCCGAGACGACCTGCGGTCCGAGCGCGCAACGACGCTGCAGTGCGGCGTCGCATGCCGCCACCGGCGATGAAGGCTCCCCGGGCAACCACGCTTGGAGTGCGGGATCTCCCACGAGCTCTGCGTAGACGTGGCACAGCGGCAGCCCCGCGACGTTCTGGTAGCAGTCGGCCGGGCCCACCTCGGCGACCTGCGCTTCGATGTTGTACGCGCCGGCACAACCCAAGTACGTGCCGTGCGCCATCCACTCGTCGATCGCGTCGTCGTCCAGATCGCACATCGCGACATCGGTCGTGACCGCGAAGGTGTGCGGCTCGTCCATGCGGGGCGCGAAGGCCGCGACGCCGGTGACCACCTGGTGCGTGCGGCCCGAGAGCGCGCGAAGCATCCGCCACGCGTCAGCGGTGTCGGCCGGCTTGCCGAGGACCTCGCCGTTGAGCACGACGATGGTGTCGAAGCACAGGACGAGCGCTCCGTCGCCGTGGCCCTCGTCGCGCGCGGCGACGGCCTTCTCGGCAGCGAGGGAGGCAGCGAGAGCCGACGGGTCCGACGCGAGCGGAGAGGCGAGGTCTTCGGGCGTGTCCACCGACGTGATCGTGAAGGGCAGCGACAGCCATTCGAGCAGCCGACGACGGCGCGGCGACTGCGACGCGAGCACGATCTGAGCGGGAGCGTGTGGGGATGAGCTGGCCATGCGCAGATGATAGCGCTCACCAGCGCGGCGATGGGCCTGCAGTGCAATAATGGCGCGAGGAGCCAGCAGTCTGCGCTTGCAAGGAGCGGCGTGACCGACCCAGGGAACAGCCAGGCCGTACTGCCACCGGTTGTCGAGCGCTTTGTGCGCCAGCTCGTCGTCGCGGCCAAGTCCGTGACGATGTACCCGGCGTCGAGCGCGATTCCGCGTGAGGCGTCGCGCCAGGCGGTCAACACGCTGACCGAGGCACTGCGCGAGTACCCCGAGGTCCGCTTCATCGTCACGCGCGATGGGCTCATCTTCGAGGAGACGCCGGTCTTTCCCGGCCACCGCACCTTCACGGCCTTCGCGCGCGAGTTCTACAACCGTCTCATCGCCGAAGTCCGATTCCACGCCGGCATCGAGCCGCAGCATCTCGTCGACTTCCTCACCGTACTGAGCCTGCCTCCGGAGGAGATCGCCGAGACCGGGGGCTTCGACGCGCGGCTCTGGGAGCTCAACATCGGCACGATCTCCGTCTCGGAGATGAAGATCACGCTCGTCGACGCCGAGACCCCCGACTTCCTCGACGAGGAGATGTCGCTTACCGCCAGCGAGGTCGACGATCTCATCGCCGCGGCACGCCGTGGCTCGCTCGCCGATCAGGTCACGATCGCGCGCTTCATCCGCAATCCGCTCGCGGTCCGCAACTACCTGCTTGAGAAACTTGCAGCGGGTGGCGCGACCGCTCTCGACCAGATGTCGGACTCGTTCATGAAGCTCGCACAGCTTGCGGCCAACGCCGAAGGCTCGGAGCGCGACGAGCAAATGCACGCGCTCTCTCAGGCGGTCATGGAGCTTGCCGAGGATATCCGGCGCGATATGGTCGCGAACCACCTCTTGCCCGAGGCCCGCAGTTCCGAGCCGATCGGAGCCGTGGTGCGCCAGATGGATATCGAGCAGGTGTGTCGCATGCTTGCGAGCGCCGCCAAGGACGGAGAGATGTTCCGCTCGGCGATGGTGCGGGCGGTTCGCGGCTTGAGCGCGGTTGCCGGCGTGGACCACAACGAAGTGGTCGCTGTCGCCACCGGCGTGATGCTGGAGAACGGGCTTGGGACCGACGAGGCGGCCGCGGTCATCGACGAGGCCACCCCTCGGCAGCTCGTCGTGCGGGGCGAGGCCGCGTCGGCTCTGAGCCGACCGACCGATGCCGTCGTCGCGCTCATCGACAGCGCGCCGGCGTCGACCACGCTCGTAGGCGACGAGAGCCCGGAGATCGTCGCGCTCAAGGATGAGGCCCGCCGCGGCATAACCGACGGCGACGTGGTGATCACGCTCGTCTCACTCGTGACGCTCGATCCGGGTCCGGTGCAGTTCAATGCGACGATGACTCGGCTCGAGGACGCACTCGACGTCCTCATCGAGCGCGGCGAGCTCCAAGTCGCTGCCGAGGTGACCGCGACGCTGGGCAACGCGGCGAAGAACCCGGAGCTCAGCGAGGAGCAGCGCAAGCGGCTCATCCACGCGATCGCTCGCTTCGCACGCGCCAACGAGGTCAAGTCGATCGCGGACGCGCTGCGGCTCTATCCGCCGGGATCGCCCGAGCACACCTCGGCGATGCGGCTGATCAAGATGCTCGGCCCGCTCGCCATCAAGCCGCTCCTCGAGCAGCTCGCCAACGAGCAGGACATGGCCGGCCGAAAGAGCTTGGTCGACACCATCAGCGGCATCGCCGACGACTACATCGAAGAGCTGGGCGAGCACCTTGCCGACCCGCGCTGGTACTTCGTGCGCAACGTGGTCAGCATCCTGTGCTCGACCAAGTCGCCCATCATCCTGCCCTATGTCGAGCGCACCTTGCGCCACTCCGAGGCGCGGGTTCGCCGAGAAGCGATCCGAGGTCTGTCGCAGCAGACCGACCGCCGCGCGTCGCAGATGCTCATCCAGGCGCTCAACGACGAGGATTCGCAGAACGTGCAGCTCGCAGCGCGCTTCATCGCACAACGCGACGTGACGGCCGCGATTCCCGCGCTCCAGCTCGTCGCCACGGGCGACGGTCGAGGCAGCCGAGAGAACCCGGCCCGCATCGAAGCGATCGAGGCGCTCGGGCGGCTCGGCGCGACCGAGGCCCTACCCGCGCTCAGGGCGCTTGCGACCAGCCGCTCGATCTTCGGCCGTGCGCGCAATCGCGAGCTGCGCACCGTCGCGAAGGCGGCCATCGATCGCATCCAGAACCGGGGAGGCGGGCGATGAGCGACGACCTGTTCGGGTCCGATCCGATGGCGGACGAACTGGCGCAGATCCCGGGCATTGCGGGCAAGGAGTCCAGATACTCCAGCGACCAGCTCAAACGCGCTCGCGAGCTGCTCACGCGCATCCACGCCATCGTCCGCGCCGCGCACTTCTACCCGTTCGAGCACCCCGCCACCGGTGCGGCGATCGAGACGCTGTTCCACGTCATCGACGACTATTTCATCGAGGACGTCGATGTACACCTGGTCTTCCTCGACGGCACGGTTCTTCTCGGCGAGCAGCTGCTCACGAGCGAGAGCGTGCTGTTCGACCAGCTCATCCGCGACTTCACCGCAGCGGGAGTCGGTTCGATCACGTTCCGGCGGGGGATGCCGCGCTCTGAGCTGACACGCGCGATGAAGGTGCTGGTCATGGACGCCGGCGAGATCGAGCAGCTCGGAGGCCTCGACAAGGTGACGGCGGCGTCGCGCCTGACCAACGTCGAGATCGGCGTGGCGGGCATCATCGAGACCGGCGCCTCGGACGACATGGTGGAGCTGACCGACGACGCGCGAGCCGCGTTCGGCAACGCGGTCTCGGTCATCCGCGAGATACAGGCCTCACTCTCATCGAGGAAGCTCCCCAAGCTCACCCATGTCTCCGGCGTGACGAAATCGCTCGTCGACAACGTGCTCTCGAACCGCGGAGCGATGCTGCAGATGACGGGGCTGAAGAGCCACCACGAGTACACGTTCTACCACTCAGCGAACGTCGCGATCCTCTCGGTGGCCCTCGCGTCCATGATCAGCCGAGACCAGCGGTTCCTCTCGGCATTGGGCTCGGGGGCATTGCTGCACGACATCGGCAAGCTCGCGGTCGGGCTCGACATCATCGACAAGCCCGGCGCGCTCTCGCCCGAAGAGTGGGACAAGATGAAGCAGCATCCCACCATCGGCACGCAGATCGCCTCGCAGATGAAGGGCGTCGATCGCTCGGTACTCGTGCCGATTTTCGAGCACCACATGCGCTGGGATGGCAGCGGGTACCCGTCCCGGGAACCTCGGCGAAAGCAGCACCTGACGAGCCGCATCGTCGCAGTCGCGGATACGTACGACGCGATGACGTCGAAGCGCAGCTACTCGGCCGCACGCGGCCAGGAGATAGCGATGGGGGTCATCGTCGAGTCGGCGGGCAACTCGCTCGACCCGGCGCTCGTGCCGCTGTTCGTGCGGCTGATGGGCGCGTTCCCGCCGCGCTCGGTCGTCAAGCTCTCCGATGGCGCCGTGGGCATCGTCATCGCTCCTTCCGAGCAGGACCCGTACCGGCCCATCGTGCGCGTGTTGACCGGGCCCGGCGGCGGGTTCATCACCCCGGTCGACGTCAATCTCGGCGAGCGCGAGGGTATCAGCATCGAAGGACTCATCGACCCCGAGAGCATCAACATCGAGGTCGACGATTACCTGTAGCCACTCATCGGAGGCGTCATGGTTGCTCGGCTGAATCGGTCTCGTGTGAGCTCAATCATTGCGGCAATCGTGCTCGCGGCATTCTTCATCGGCTACCCGCTCCTGCGATGGCTTGCGGGCGTGTGGGTGGACTACGCGTGGTTCTCGGACATGGGGCAGCGGGCGGTCTTCCTGACCCGCATCATCGCGCGGATCCAAGTCGCGGCCGTCTTCGCTTTCGTCACGTTCGGGGTCCTGTACGCGAACTTGCGGGTGGCTCGGAGGATGGCGCCCAAGGTCGTCCCGATCACCATGCCCGACAACATCCCCGAGCAGTTCGCGCAGATCGCCGAGCAGTTCCGCGTCGGCGTGACCGGCGCGTTGCTGGACAGGGTCATCTTGTGGGGCTCGATCGTCATCGCGTTCTTCAACGGCATCGGGATGTCGACGAACTGGCAGACGTTCAAGCTTGCGCTCGCGGCGGTGCCCTTCGGCTACACCGACCCCCAGTTCGGACGCGACGTCGGCTTCTTCGTCTTCCAGCTGCCCGCCTACAGCATCGTGGTCGAGTGGCTGATGGGCATCCTCATCCTGACGACGATCCTGGCCGGTGTCGTCCACTTCCTCGACGGCGCAATCAGGCCGTGGGAACGACTCAAGGGGTTTGCACCGCACGTGAAGGGGCACCTGTCCGTTCTCGCGGCGCTGATCGTTCTTACCTGGGCCTTCCGCTACTGGGTCGACATCTGGCGGCTCGACTTCTCCAAGACCGGCCAGATCATCGGCGCCGGCTACACCGATGTGCACGCGCAGGCGCCTGCCTATCGAATCCTCATCATCATCTCGCTGCTGACGGCGGTAGCACTGCTCGCGAACATCCGGTTCCAGGGGTGGCGGCTGCCGGGCATCTCGCTTGGGGTGTGGGTTGCCGCGTCGATTCTCCTCGGCGCAGTGTGGCCGGCGCTGACCCAGCAGTTCATCGTTGCTCCGAACGAGGCCGCCGCGGAGGCGCCCTACATCGAGCGCAACATCGCGATGACGAGAAAGGCGTTCGACCTCGAGAAGGTCGAGGGGAAGAGCTTCCCGGCGGCCGAGGACCTCACCGCCGCCGACATCAAGAGCGACCGGCGAACGCTGACCAACGTGCGCCTGTGGGACCCGAAGATCGTCGCGCAGAGCTACAGCCAGCTGCAGTCGATACGCACCTACTATGAGTTCCCCGACGTCGATGTGGACCGCTACATCGTCAACGGCACCAAGCAGCAGGTGCTTGTCTCGGCACGCGAGATGAACAGCGCCCAGCTGCCGAGCACCTCGCAGACCTGGGTCAACCGCCACCTCGTCTACACGCACGGGTTCGGCCTGGTGATGAGCCCGGTCAACTCCTCGGACACCCGCGGCATGCCGCAGTTCATCATCGGAGACATCCCGCCCAAGACCAAGACCGACCTCGTCACCAAACAGCCGCGTATCTACTTCGGCGAGGCGACGAACGACTATGTCGTCGTGGACACCGGCATCAAGGAGTTCGACTACCCGCTGGGCGACAAGAATGCCGAGTACGAATACGAGGGAACCGGCGGTGTGAAGATCGGAGGTCTGGTCACCCGCGTCGCGTGGGCGCTGGACCTCGCGTCGAGCCAGGTGCTGTTCTCGGAGTACGTGAAGCCCGAAAGCCGCGTGCTCCTGCGCCGCGACCTCATGAGCCGCGTCAAGGCGCTCGCGCCGTGGCTGTCGTACGAGAACGATCCCTATCCGGTGCTCGTGGACGGCCGCATCATCTGGGTCATCGACGCGTACACGCTCTCGTCGAACTTCCCATACTCCGAAGGGCTGCCCAACTCCACCGTTAACTACATGCGCAACTCGGTCAAGATCACGGTCGACGCGTTCGACGGCACGACGCACTTCTACGCGTTCGACTCCACCGACCCCGTGCTCAAGGCATGGAGCTCAGTCTTCCCGACCCTCATGGAGCCCGGCGAGCAGATCCCGGCGGCCATCCGCGAGCACCTGCGCTACCCGCAGGGCCTCTTCGAGGCGCAGGCCGAGATCTACCGTACCTACCACATGACCGACCCGCGGGTGTTCTACAACAAGGAAGACCAGTGGGAGCTGCCGGGCGAGCGCAAGGGTCAGACCACGGAGCCGTTCTTTGTCCTCATGCAGCTTCCCGGTCAGAGTGACGAGCACTTCTACATCATGCAGCCATACGTGCCGAGGAACCGCGACAACATGATCGGCTGGGTCGCTGCCAACTCAGACCCGGACTTCTACGGGCAGCGCACCGTCTACCAGTTCCCCAAGGAGCGGGTGGTGCTCGGGCCGGACCAGGTCAGCGCGCAGATCAACCAGGACGCTACGATCTCGCCACAGCTGTCGCTGTGGAACCAGCGGGGCAGCAAGGCGATCTTCGGCAACATGCTCGTGATCCCGATCAAGGACTCGATCGTCTACATACAGCCGCTCTACCTGCAGGCCGAGAACACCGCCATCCCGGAGCTGACGCGGGTTCTGGTTGTCTACGCCGACAAGGTCGAGATGGAGAAGACGCTCGAAGCCGCGTTGCTCAAGATATTCGGGCAGTCGGCTCCGTCGGCGGGCACGACCGAGACTCCGTCGGGTGGCGGCTCGAAGGCTGACGCCGCTGCCGCGCGACAGCTCTTCACTGACGCGATCGCGGCGCAGCGCGCGGGTGACTGGACGACGTACGGTGCCAAGCTAGCCGAGCTTGGGAAGGTCCTCGACAGGCTTGTCTCGGCAGAGTCGAGCGCAGCGAAGTGACAGCAAGGACTGCATAGGAAGAACACCAAACGGCATCAGAATTGCACTGCACAAAGGCCCCGCAAGGTTGGGGCTTTTGTCGTTTCGGTAACGTTCCGATATACTACGCAAGTCCTAGAAGGGTACGTGGCGCTATCGCGTTCGGCCGGATGACGATCAGAACGGTCGAGGGATCTGCGCGATGGAAGCTGAAGAACAAGACTGATCGGATCGGCCAGAACCGCTCGCAGAGTGCACGGCGCGAGTGCAGAACGACCGAGAGACACGAACAGGTCCAAGCCAAAGAGCATAGCGCTTCTCTGGCACGAGACGACGGCGAGTAATCGCCACCTCGTGGCCGGATGCGAGGCAGCTAGCTTCAACTTCTCGCTATCACTGCTGTCCGTGGGCTACTGCGCCCTTGCCTCCTCCGTGCCGTCGTCTGCCCTGTAGCCGAACTTCGGAGGTTTGTGTGAGTACGTATCGAAGCACCACATCACAGTCGAATATCGTCAAAGCGGTCTTGGTTCTTCTCCTCGCACTCGCGTTCACCGTGGGTGCGGCGTCGCCGGCTCTTGCGAAGGGGATGAGCAAGAAGAAGGTCGTCGCCATCATCAAGTCGGTGGCCAAGGCCAAGCACCTCAGCAACAGCGAGATCTCGGCGCTGCTGAAGATCTGCAAGCGTGAGAGCACCTTCCGCCCGACCGCGCGGAACCACTCGTGCAAGGGCCTGTTCCAGCTCAAGACGGCGTACGGCTACAAGAAGTGGTCGAACCCCGCTTGGAACACCCGCAAGGCGATCCGCTACATCAAGCACCGGTACGGCTCCTGCCGAGCCGCCCTGTCCCACAGCTACCGGTACGGCTGGTACTGACATCGCGCCGCGGGGGTAGCGCGCACAGACACGCAAGCTCGAAAGGGCGCCGGGGACCGGCGCCCTTTCTTTGTGCCTTCGGGACAGCCGCGAACGGGTATGCTTCTTCTGGCAGTCAACGGCGATGAAGCGATCGGAGGTGCCGCGTGGACAGTCCGCAGGCCAACAACGCACCGCAGCCCGAACCGCAGGTCGAGCCGGACGTCGAGCCGGCGGTCGTCGAGCCGGCGACATCGGCGGAGTCCGACTTCGGGCCCGAACCCGAGCCCTCGGCCGAGACGGCGCCGGGCAGCGACATAGGCGAGACGTTCGCTGGTCTGCTGCAGTCTGCTGTCGAGTTCGTGCGCGCGATCCTGGACTGGGTCGAGGAGCGCACGCGCACCATCGTCAAGGACCGGATCGCCAAGCCGCTTGCTGTCGCGACCGTGGTGGCGGCTATCGGAGCTACGGCGATGGCAACCTTCGTGGCCCTCGCGATCTGCCTGCTCATCGGCGGCATTGTCATCTTGCTCGCCAAGCCTTTGGGATGGGGGCTCTCGGCGCTTGTCGTCGGCTTTCTCATCACGGGTGGGGTCGCACTTGTCCTGTGGCGTATGTGGGTGGCGGTGATGCCCGATGAAGAAGAAGAGTGAAGAAACGCTGCTCGACAAACGGACGCGCGAGGTGTCTCGCCGGAAGGACGAGCTCGCGCTCAACGCCCGGCGCTTTGCGACGGCGGTCGTTGAGGACGAGGGCGTCCAGTCGATTGGCCGCAATGCCGCCACCGTGGCCGCGTCGCTCGTCGTAGGCATGGCTCTCGGGGCGCTTTTCGGCGGTCGCCGGCGCACGCGGTGACGCGCGGTAACGCCTGTGGATAGGACATCCTCCCCGGCGATCTTCATCCAGCGCCTGAACGTTGATCTCGAGTATGTCGAGGCGTACGTCTGCGTGATGGACCGCGCCTTCGCGCGTACGTCGGCGGCCCCCCGGATGGTCGAGCGCGCCCGAGAGCTGCTTCCGGGACTTGCGCGCCACACGTGCGAGAACGGCTCGGCACACGGCGCGATGGCTGAGTTCGCCGACACCGAGACCGCCCACTTCCTCGAGCACGTCGCCTGCGAACTCATGGCGCTCGCCGGCTCGCCGCGCTCGCTGCGCGCGGAGACATCGTGGGACTTCGCGACCGACGGCCCTGGGGTCTTCCGCGTCCGGATCGCCTACGACGACGACCTTGTCTGTCTCGGCGCGCTTCAGGCCGGAGTCGACGTGGTGGAGTGGCTGCTCGGCCGCTCGGACGAGAAGCCCGACATCGACCGCATCGTCGCGAGTCTGGTCGCAGTGCGCCGCCGGGCGGAATAGCCCGCATGCCGGCGCGGGGGATGGCAGTCGTCACCGTGCTTGTCGCCGGCCAGGCTCTCTTCGGCGGCGTCGCGGCTGTCGCGCTGTACGCGGCACGCAGGCGCGCGAGCAAGCGCGCTGTGGGACAGATTGCGGTCATCATCGGTGTCGTGGAGTCGCTGGTACTTGCCGTGGGGGCCGCAGCTGTCAACGCGTCGCGCGGCGGCAGCGACTCGCTCACGAGAGGGCTGCTGTGGTACGCCGGCGCCGGGTGGATCGTGGTGCAAGTCGTCATCGTCGTCTGGTGGGCGTGGGCGTGGCGTCGCAGCAGCCGCGACCGCTGACCCGTAGCTGGCTGCCGCTGGCCAGCTGCTCCTCGCTCGTGGCGTTGACCTGCGCTGATGCTCGGTGCTATCGTGCGCGTCATACCTGAAGGCGGTGGCACACCGCTGGCAGGACTGAACAGGACCACCACGGACGTGAGGGAAGAGGGCGAGCATTTCGCCCAGCCACCCCTCCGATGTCCCCCGCCAGGGCGAGCAGCCGGAAGCGGGTCGGCCCCGGACCGGTATCCCGGGAATGAGGTCTCGCACTGGCGCTCCCGGCGCTACTCGAGACGAAGATTGGTGGTACCGCGAATGCCCCCTCGCCCAATCAGGCGGAGGGGGTGTTGTGTTTTCCGGGTTAGGTGGATGACATGGGTACTGCCAGAGTTGTGTTCGACCGGTGGCACGACCGGTATGCCGAGAGGCTCGCCGGCGTGCGCTCGAGCGCGGTGCGCGACCTATTCGCGGCTGCCTCCCGTCCCGACATGATCTCGCTCTCCGGCGGCATGCCCGCCGTGGGCCTGGTCCCGCACGACGCGGTCGCGGCTGCGGCGCGAGACGCCGTGCACCATGAGGGCGCGGCAGCCCTCCAGTACGGATCGAGCGACGGTCGCCCCGAGATCCGCGCGCTCATCACCGAGCTCATGGCCGAGATTGGCGTGCGCCTTCAGCCGAGCGACCTGCTCGTGACCGCGGGTGCGCAGCAGGGTCTCGACCTGCTCGCCAAGACGTTCGTCGACCCCGGCGACATCATCATCTGCGAGGGGCCGACCTACGTGGGCGCCCTGCAGGCTTTCTCGGCATACCAGCCGGACATCCGCTGCGTGCCGATGGACGACGACGGCATGCGCATGGATCTGCTCGAGGAGCTGCTTCTCGAGCTGGGTCCGCGCGGTGCGAAGTTCATCTACACGATTCCGAACTTCCAGAACCCTGCGGGCGTGACGATGTCGCCGGAGCGCCGCCGCCGGTTGCTCGAGCTCGCGCACGAGTACGACATCCCGGTGGTCGAGGACGACCCGTACGGGCGCCTGCGCTTCGAGGGCGGCCACATGAAGCCGCTGCGCGCGCTCGACGACGAGGTCATCTACCTCGGCACCTTCAGCAAGATCTTTGCGCCGGGGCTGCGGCTTGGCTGGGTCACCGCGCCGCGGCCGATCCTCGCCAAGATCCTGCTCGTCAAGCAAGCCGCAGACCTGTGCGGCTCCAACTTCGCGCAGGTGACCGCGGAGCGCTACTTCAAGGGCACGCGGTGGCGCCGAGTCCTGCAGAAGCTCACGACCACCTACGCCGAGCGCCGAGACGCGATGATCGCGGCGCTCGAGGAGCACTTCCCGGCCGAGGCGCGCTGGACGAAGCCGGATGGCGGCTTCTTCGTCTGGGTCGAGCTGCCCAAGTTCGTCGACTGCAACGCGATGCTCGCCGAGGCGGTCGAGCGTGGCGTGACCTATGCGCCGGGTGACGGCTTCTACCCCGACGGTCGGGGCAAGAACTGCATGCGGTTGGCGTTCTGCTACGCTGAGCCCTCCGCCATCAACGAGGGCATCCGCCGTTTGGCGGAAGTCATCGAAGACAGGCTCGAACTGTATCGCGCATTCATCGCAGCGGGGGCGCTGCGCGAGGAAGAGGAGGGGGCCGCATGAGGGAGAAGATCGCAGTTCTCATGGGTGGCCGCTCGCTCGAGCGCGAGGTGTCACTCGCCTCGGGTCGCCGCGTCACCGACGCGCTGACTGCTGCCGGCTACCGCGTGCTCCCACTCGACGTGACCGCCGACCTCGTCGCGACCATTCGCGCCGAGCGCCCCGACGCCGCTTACATCGCCCTGCACGGCAAGTACGGCGAGGACGGCACCATCCAGGAGCTGCTCGAGTTTCTCGGCGTGCCCTATACGGGGCCGGGCGTCGTGTCGTGCACGCTGTCGTGGGACAAGTCGGTCACCAAGCACATGCTCGCCGAGAAGGGTCTGCCCACGCCCGCGTGGATCACGCTGACCTCGGACGCCTTCAAGGAGATGGGTGCGGCCACCGCGCTCGACCTCATCCCGGCGGCCGTGGGCGGCTTCCCGGTCGCGGTCAAGCCGTCTCGGCAGGGCTCGGCGCTGGGCATGACGAAGGTCGACTCGGCAGAGGGCCTCGCCGAGGCGCTGCTCGACGCGCTTTCCTACGACACGAGCGCGCTCGTCGAGAAGTGGGTCGACGGCGTCGAGCTCGCAGTCTCGGTCGTCGGCGACGGCGACTCGCTCACCGTGCTGCCGCCGGTCGAGATCGCGCCGAAGGAAGGCCTCTACGACTTCTCGGCGCGGATGTCCGCCGATGATGTCGACTTCTTCGCGCCGGCTCGCATCACCGCCGAGCAGACCGCCGAGGTCGTGCGCGTCGCGCGCGAGGTGCACGAGGCGCTCGACTGCCGAGACGTGAGCCGCGTCGACATGATGCTCGACATCCACGGTCGCGTGCACGTTCTTGAGTGCAACACATCACCGGGAATGACCGAGACATCGCTGCTCCCGATGGCCGCGGAGGCCGCCGGAACCACCTTTACCGAGGTCGTCTCGGCTATCATCGAAGCTGCACTCGCACGCAAGGATTCGGGTACATAGGCTCCAGAGGGCTCGGCGCACGGTGCCGGGCTCGATGTCACGGAGTAACGCATCGATCACGGAGGTGCTTTGGCATGTATGACGGTTACTACCGGCGCGGCGGGGGATCGGTATTCGGCGCGTTCCTGCTCGGCGGCATCGTTGGCGCCGTGCTCGGCCTGCTGTTCGCACCTCGCTCGGGCCAGGAAACGCGCGAGCTGATCGGCGAGAAGGCTGGCGAGTACTGGGGTGAGGCCGGCGAGCTGTACGAGACAGGTCGCGAGCGTGTGACCGAGGTCGTGGCGACGAGCAAGGACAAGGTCGCCGACCTCGCCGAGCAGACCAAGGAGACCGCGTCGGAGAAGGGCGAGGTCCTGCGCGCGAAGATCGACGAGGCTCGCGAGCGGCTCCAAGAGCAGGTCGCGAAGTCGGCCGAGGGCGCCAAGACCAAGCTCGAAGAGGTCACCCCGGCCGCCAAGGAGGTCGTCGACAAGGCGGCCGCCAAGTCGAAGTCCGGTCTGGACACGGCCGCCTCGAAAGCCGCCGAGGGCCTCGAGTTCGTCGCCAAGAAGGTCACCGGAGAGGGCGACAGCGATGCCGAGGCTGCGGTTGCCGACGTGAAGGCCGCCGTCAAGGACGCCGAGGCTGCCGTCGCCGAGAAGGCTGGCGACAACCCGCTGCCCAAGGTGTAGTTTCGGCGCACTATCTGCTACGTTCGGGCCGGCCCCTCATGCGGGGGCCGGCCCGTTTGTTCGAAGGGGAAGCGATGCTCACGATCCGCGAGGCACATGGCATCAAGGTCTACGGACCCGCGAATGCCAAGACCGGGAAGCGCCGAAAGATCGGCTCCATCGGCGATGCGCTGTTCCACCCTTCCGAGAACCGCGTCGTGGGTTTCGCGATCGACCGTCCCGACCTGGCGATGGTGGTCCAGCTGAAGGACCGCTACGCCGCACTCGACCGCGTCGCGTTCGTCGACGGCGAATCCGGCGTCGAGGCGCACGTCGAGGGCAAGGCAGCGTGGGACGCCAGCGCGGCGCGGCGGCTCGGCGTCGACTGGGAGAAGACGGTCGTGTGGGCGGGTATGCCGGTGCAGACCGCCTCGGGCGTCACGCTCGGTACCGTGCGTGACGCGGTGTTCGACCCGGCGACCGGCGAGCTCAACGCGCTCGGCCTCACGCAGGGCATGACACGTGACACGGCAATCGGCGTGCGCGACCTGCCCGCGCGCATGGTGGTGGGCTTCGAGGGCGAGGCGGTTGTCGTCGCCGATGACGCCGCGACTATTGAGGTCGACGGTGGCGCCGCAGCGGCCGCAGGGCGGGCGGCGGCCGTCGCGAAGGTCAAGGTTGATCAGGCCGCAGATGTCGCCGTCGAGAAGTTTGACGACGTCGCGGTGAAGGCCGGTGCTGCCGCGGGCAAGGCTGTCTTCGCAGCGAAGGTGGCGGCGAAGAAGGCGGCCCAGACCGACACCGGGAAGAAGGCGATGGGCTGGCTCAAGGCCCTCAAGGACGAAGTCGTCGATGCGATGGGTGACCCCGACGACAAGTAGTGCCGGCGTTGTCGGCTCATCCTCCCTGATGACATTTCCAAACAACGTGCCGTTGTCCAAACGGCCGCCGTATACTGGATGGACGCGCCGTCGCGGCGCATACCCGACCTTCTCGGCAAGCAGGCTATGACACGTAGACTTCGCCCCCTCCAGCTCGACGATCTCGACCGGCTGCCCGTCGGCTGCGTCGGCTGCGCCTTCTGGCAGAGCGCGGGGGAGCGCGAGCGGAGATGCGGTTCGATCATCGACATGGAGCTGCAGCGTTCGTGGTTCCGACACGTCACCGATGAGTGGGGTGCGTGCGGTCGCGTCGCCTACGAGGACGACGAGGTTCTCGGGTTCATCAAGTACGCGCCGAGCCACTTCTTCCCGCAGGCAGCGACGTTCACGGCCGCTCCGGAGGACGGGTCGGTGCCGCTCGTCAGCTGTCTGCACATCGCGCCGGACGCTAGGCACCAAGGTCTGGGCACGGTCCTGCTGCGAGCCTGCCTGCGCGATCTCATCCAGCGCGGCGAGCGCCGTGTCGAGGCGTTCGCGTTCGCCGAGACGACCATGTCCATCGACGACATGCCCATGCTCGGCATGCCGTTCCTCATCCGGAACGGCTTCACGGTCTCGCGGCCGGACCCGATCTACCCGCTGATGCGGTTGGACCTGCGCACCCTTGCCGTGCTGCGCGACGACCTCGAAGCCGTCCTCGAATCGCTCCGCTTCCCGCTGCGCGTGCCCTCGCGCGCACCGGCCTCGCTTTCCAACGAGAGGTGAATCCTGTAGTGGCCGATCTACCCAAGAAGGCTGGTTCGCGCGTGCGCGTGCGGAACTTCCTCGAAACGCACGGCTTGGCCGAGCAGATCCACGAGTTCGAGCAGTCCACGAAGACGGCCGCCGAGGCAGCGGACGCGATGGGCTGCGATCTCGGCCAGATCGTGAAGTCGCTCGTGGTTGTCGTCGACGGCGAGCGGCCCGTCGTCGCGCTCGTCGCGGGGGACCGCAAGGGCGACTTACGTGCAATCGCGGACGAACTCAGCGGCACCAAGGCGAAGATGGCCGACGCGGACGCCGTGCGTGCGGCGACGGGCTACGCAATCGGCGGCGTGTCGCCTTTCGCGCTGCCAGAGGAGCTTCCCGTGCTCGTCGACGACTCGCTCCTGCGATTCGAGACGGTCTACCCCGCTGCAGGAACGCCCAGCTCGATGGTGAGGATGAGCCGAGAGGAGCTTCTCGGCATGTGCCGTGGTCGCGTGGCACGCATATCGCTCTGAACCGCACTTGTCCTGTACGACGATGAAGGGTACTCGAAGCACAGTGTCGCAGCCTACCCCTGATCAGCTACCCCGTCCCGGCTTTCCGCTGTTCGCAGCACTCGTCGGGGTGTTCGTGTTCGCCGCCGCGGTCGCGGTGGCGTGGAGCATGGACCAGCCCATTGCGGTCCACGTTGACGGGCGCACGATGCAGCTGCGCCCGGGCACCACAATCGCCGAACTCCAGGCCGACAACGTGCTTGCCTCGCGCGCCGGCCGACTCCTCTCGGTCAAGGGCTCCGCGCTGACCACCGAGGGGGGAGACCCACCGCACGTCACGCGCAACGGCCGTCCGGTCGGTCCCGACCAGCCCGTCTTCGAGGGCGACATCGTGCTTTCCACCCCTGGGGTGGATCGCGTCGAGGCGACCACCACCGTGCGCGCGACGGTTTCGTACCACACTCGCGAGGTGGGCGCGGGGCCGGTTATGACGATGACGACACCCGGGCGTGACGGCGTGACCGAGCGCGTGGTCGGCGCGGTCTCCAAGGAGGTCGTCTCCGAGCAGGTGCTCGCCACCGAGCAGGACATGGTCATCACCCGCAGGCGTCCGACGCCGAAGGACAAGCTCATCGCGCTGACGTTCGATGACGGCCCGTGGCCGGGCCACACCGAGCGAATCCTCGACATCCTCAAGAAGGCGAAGATCCACGCGACCTTCTTCATGCTCGGCGTGCGGGTCAAGGCGGCTCCCGCGCTGGCCAGACGAGTCGTAGCCGAGGGCAATGCGGTCGGCGACCACACGCTCGGGCACCGGCAGCTGACCAAGGAGAAGCCGAAGGAGATCCGCCATCAGATCACGGGTGGCGCTGATGCGATCGAGGAGGCCACCGGAGTGCGGCCGGTCTGGTTCCGGCCGCCATACGGTTCAATCAACGCCGCCGTGTGGAAGGCCTCGCGCAAACTCAAGATGCATGTGGTGCTTTGGGACATCGATACGCGCGACTGGAGCAGCCCTGGGGTCGGGAAGATCGTCGCCACCGCAAACAAACACGCTCGCAAGGGCGCGATCATTCTGATGCACGACGGCGGGGTCAAGCGAGAGCAGACGATTGCCGCGCTGCCCAAGATCATCGAGACCTTGCAGAAGCGCGGCTTCATCTTCGTGACGCTGCCGGAGCTGGCAGCGGCGAAGTAGCGCCTCGACGCTCGGCGTGTGGTGCGGGAAGCTAGCGCCGCAGGCGAATCGTGCGGCTTGGCGTGACGACGACGTCGACGTAGGCGTCGTGTTCCTCGGCGGGAATCTCCTCGAGGAGCTGCTCGTCGAAGGCGACCCCGATGCGCAGGCAGTCGTCGCGCAGCGTGGGCAGCAGCCGGTCGAAGTAGCCGCCACCGTAGCCCAGACGCGCTCCCGACTCATCGAAGGCGACGCCCGGCACGATGACCGCATCGACCTCGTCGGGCGCGACTCGGGGAGCGTCGACGGCGGGCTGCCGGATTGAAAGCGGGCCCGGTATGAGCTGCGTCCCGTCGGCGACCTCGTGCATGGCGAGGACGCCTGGCGCCTCGATCCGCGTGTAGGCGATCCGCGCACCACGCTCGCGCAACGTATCGATCGCGATCGCGGGGTCGAGCTCGGAAGGGAGCGCGGCGTAGGTGAGCACGACGCCTGCGCCCGCAAGCTCGGGCAGTGCGAGCAGGCGCTCGCACAGCGAGTGCGCGTGCTGTCGGCAGACCGCGAGATCGAGGCACTCTCGCGCCTCACGGGCGCGCATGCGCGCTGCGTGCTTGGCTGCAGCGATCGAATCCGATGCCGAGCTCCCCTCGGTCACGCTATTTCACCCCCAGCGCCTGCATTGCGAGCAGTGCGACCGTTAGCCCGATCACGACGACGACGGTGGTCCAGCCAAGCGTGTTGTAGATGCGACCGTTGATGTAGCGCCCCATGATCTGACGATCGTTGATGATGATCATCATGAAGATGAGGAGGAACGGCAAGAGCATGCCGTTGACCGCCTGCGAGAGCACCATGATCGTCACGAGCGGCGCCTTGGGCAGCAGCACGAACAGCGCTCCGAAGAAGATGACGAAGGTGTAGATGCCGTTGAAGACGGGCGCCTCGGCCCATGTGCGGTCGATGCCGCGCTCAAAACCGAACGCCTCACACACGGCGTACGAGGCCGTCAGCGGCAGCACGAATGCGGCAAGCAACGAAGCGCCGAACAGCCCGATTGCGAACAGCGCGCTGGCATACTGCCCGGCGACCGGCGCGAGCGCCTGCGCGGCCTTCTCGGCGGAGTCGGCGGCGATGCCGCGGGGGAAGAGCACGGTGCCGGTGGTGACGATGATGAACCACGCGACGACGTTGGCCGCGATCGCCCCGCCGATGATGTCGATGCGCTGGTAGAACAGGTCTTTGACGCTCGCACCCTTGTCGACCATGTTGCTCTGCACGAAGAACTGCATCCACGGAGCGATGGTCGTACCGATGGTCGCGATGACGATGAGCACGAAGGCTGGCTTGGGAATGAACGTCGGCACCACGGTCGCTTTGAGCACAACGCCCCAGTCGGGCTTCGCCATGAACGCCGCGACCACGTAGGCAAGGAAGACGCTCGAGAGCACGAGGAGCACCTTCTCGACGTTCTTGTAGCTGCCGCGCACGACGAGCAGCCACACCACGATGGCAGCGACGGGCACCGAGATGTACTTCGAGACGCCGAATAGCTGCAGCGCGGCAGCGATGCCCGCGAACTCGGCGACGCTCGTGGCGGCGTTGGAGACGAGCAGGCAGATCATCGCGAAGAGCGTGGGTCGCACGCCGAAGCGCTCGCGGATGAGCGCCGCGAAGCCTTTGCCCGTCACGGCGCCCATGCGCCCGGCCATCTCTTGCACGATGACCAGCGAGAACGTCATCACGAAAATCATCCACAGCGTCGCGTAGCCGTAGCTCGCACCATCTGCCGAGTAGGTCGCGATGCCACCGGCGTCGTTGCCCGCGGACGCGGCGATGATGCCCGGTCCGAGGGCGGCCAGCAGCGGCAAGACGCGCAGGCGGCGCTCGCGCGGCGTGGGGGATGTCGTCGCGTTCGGGGCCATCCGGTGTGCCGCCCTATGCTCCGGCGATGCGGGCGAGAATTGCGCTCGCCCCCACGGACAGGCCGAGGTAGACCACTGCCGAGAGCAGCATCATCGAGATGCCGAGCACGGTCGCCGAGACGGGCCGGTCGGAGATCATGCGGCGCCGAGCGTACTCGGTTACCACCACGCCGGCCATCATCACGAGCATGATCGACAGGCCGGTCATCGCGGCGAAGAGGCCCGAGACCGCGGGCTCGATCGCGAGCATCTCGCCGAAGCCGAAGATCACGAGCGCGACGATGAAGCCGAGCGCGAGACCGAAGGATGCGTCGCGCATCAGGTGCCCGAGCCAGCCGGCGCGGCGCTCTTCGACGTCCTCGATCATCTCGGCGATTGCGCGCTGCGAGATGTCCTCGGCGGTACGGAGCAGAAGCGGCAGGAGCAGCAACGCTGGCAGCAGGAACGTGCTCGCGGAGCCGAGGTTCGGGAACAACCGCGGCGCGCCAACGACCACGAGGAAGGCGACGAGCGTCCAGACAAGCATCCACGCGTTGCGGCGCACGATCCACCACAGCATGTTGGCCACAGGACCGCCGTGCTCCGACGAGCCGGTCGCGAGCGCGAGGTCCTCAGCAGACTCTTCCTCCAAGACGTCGAGCGCGTCGTCGACGGTGACGATGCCAAGCAGCTTGCCGGCCTCGTCGACGACCGGCAGCGCGAGCAGGTCGTACTTGCTCATCTGCTCGGCGACGTCTTCCTGGTCGTCATCGACGTGGGAGACGAAGAGGTCGCGCTCCGCAATCTCGGCGATGGTGGTCGTGGGGGAGGCGAGCAGCAGGTCGCGCAGGCTGATGACGCCGGCGAGCCGGTTGTTCGATTCGACGACGTAGACGTAGTAGATGGACTCGTGCTCGTCGGCTTCGTCTCGCAGCTGGTCGATGACCTGCTGGACCGTCATCTCGTCTGTGACGGTCGTGACCTCAGGGGTCATGATGCCGCCGGCGGTCTTCTCCTTGTAGCCGAGGAGCGAGCGGATGGCGCCGGACTCCTTCACGCCCATGAGACGCAGGAGCGCTTCGGCCTTGTCGTAGGGCAGATCGCCGATGATGTCGGCCGCGTCATCCGGGTCCATCTCGGCGAGGAGGGCGGATGCGCGCCGCTCGGAGAGGTCGTCGATGACGTCGGCCTGCAGCTCGTCTTCGAGTTCGGAGATCGTGTCTGCGGCCTGCTCGTTGTCGAGGTGGTCGAAGACCTTGGCGCGCTGGCTCGGCGCAAGCTTCTCGAGGATGTCGGCGACGTCAGCGGGGTGCAGCTCGTGGAGACGCTTGTGCGTCACGGACAGCTTGACTTGCGAGAGGTCGCGGTCGAGCAGGTCCATGTAGTTCCACGCGATGATGTTCTCCGTGAGCTCCTTGCCGATGAGCTTGGCGCACGCAGCAATGAAGCGCTCGAAGCCCGGCGAGATGCCGCGCAGGATGCCGCGAGCACCCACCTCCGCGCCGAGAAGACGCAACTGGTTGCGGGACTCGGAGAGCTTGAGGTCGTTGACGCGTACGACCTTCATCCCCTGCGTGTCGACGATCTGCTTGCTCATCAGATCGCGTGCGAGCAAGACCTCGTCCGGCTGCAGGTAACTGAAACGGATCTCCGGTGCGCTCACGTTGAGTTTGATCTGCTCGCCGTCGAAGATCTCGACGAACTTGCGCCACGACAGCATGAAAGGCGTCTTGTCGGGGCCCTTGAACGCGAGCGATGTGACGCGCGGAAAGACCTCGCCGGTTGCGATCGCGATGTCGTTGATGGTGCCGATCTCTTCGCCCGAGGCGTCGACAACCGGCTTGCCCAGCATCTGGGACAGGTAGATCACGGTGCTCTCCCTCCCTTCCGGGGTCCGAGACTCGCGGCGCGTGAGCGCGGCGGCACGAACGGCAGAACCCGGTGGGTCGTCTGGCGGCAGCTCCCCCGAGCAGCCTACCGACGAATCGGGAGGTCTCCTCGGGGCCTAGGTACTGTGGGGTTTCACGTAGGCCCTTGTCTTCCGGTTACAGTTCGGACAACGAAAAAGCCCCTGCGTCCGAGGCGGACGAGGGGCAGCGGCTTGCGCACAGAGTCCATGCGCAGACCTGACACGGGCGCTCACCAGGGCGCACGAATCAGGCAGTTACACCGCTCACATCCCTCGTCTATGGATTTGGCACTGTCCGACGTAGGACGCGCGACGCGTGGTGTCGTCGACGCAGCGGGGTCGTGCCCCGCCTGCGGGGGTCCGGTCGCAAGAATGCCGGGCCGCGGGTCCAGCCACCTTAGCCTTCGCCTTAAGCCGGCGAGGGCTGTTCTACCCATTGGCGTCTCTCGACATTTCCGGGCAGTGGCCTGTGTTCGAACAGGAGCCGCACCGTAACGGACGGAGCTGACTTCCTCGATGTCAACGCGACGCACCGAGGTGCGTAGCAGACGCATTGTATTCCCGCAGCTTGGCAAGGGCAAGAGTGGTCGGGGCTGACGGCGAGGCCCGGGGTCTCCTCCAGAAGCCTTACCGAGCCTGAGCGCCTCTAGCAGGAGGAATCCGACCGTTCTCGGGGAACTCTTATCTTCTACGACCACTCGCCTGGGAGAGGGGCCTTCAGATGAACGGCGAGATGCATCGCGTCGAAGTTCAGATCGACGACCACTGCTTCACCGCTCTTGAGGGGCAGGCGCAGAAGCTCGGCGTTGACGTGCAGGATGTCGTGCGGCGCGCGATGTCGGCGTGGCTGAACGACATGTGCGAAGGCGAGACGGACGGCAGCAACGGAACGGTGCAGCAGGCCTGATCGCGCAGTCGGCCTGCGCTCGAGCGCGCCATCCGCGACCACCCACGCCGCGACGACACGGCCCTTTTCGGCTGCGGTGATTTCGAGCTGCGGCTACGACTCCTCGCCGTGCGTGGCGAGCGAAGCACCGCCGAGAACCTCGGCCGCCTGCAACCCGAACGACTCATCGTCGAAGGACGGTGCCGAGAAGCAGAAGTCGACGAGCACGTCGTCGACGAGAAGCGTCTTGTGTCGCTGCATTCGGCCGAAGAGCGTGTCGACGCCATCCCAGAGCCCCTCGATCGCGCCGTCGCGCTCTTCAATCACGGGCTCGGTGTGAACGAGCGTCGGAGCCTGACCGGTCTCGTACTTGGCGCGGTGATCGATGTAGTCCGACATCAGGCGCATCTTGTCGGCGATCGCGAAGAGCGGCCTGACCGAGAGCGGGACGACCGTGACCATGCCGCGCCCGCCGATCTCGTGGTAGACCAGGGTGCCGGGTTCGCCACCGATGCCCTCCCAGTCGCCGGGGAGCTCCAGGGTGAAGGCTTCTTCGTCAATTCGCGTCATGTCGCGCTCCTGAGTCCGTCGTGAACCATGCCGGGCGACGTGCCCACGCGTGCAGTTGTCAGGATAGTGCATTGCCGAGCGGTATTCCGCCGTTCGGCCATCCCGCCCTCGCAGGTGGCGCGCGGTAGCGGTATAAACAAAGAGCCGCAATCTCGGCATACCCAGAGGAGTACCGATGATGAACGACGCCTTCGAGCTGCCTTTCCCGCAGTACCGCTGCCCAACGTGCGGCAAGGACCTGCCCCTCGGCGAGGCCCGCATGACGGTGACGTGCGCGTCGCATACTGAGCGCAAGCCGGTCGAGTTCGACGTGCGCAAGGCCACGGACGACGACGCCGACGACATCGTGCTGTTGTGCGAGCGCGCGCTTGGCGAGACCGATATCGACGTGTTCGGGCAGACGTTCGACGTACTGGCGGGCATCAATATCATCGCCGTGGCGAACGATGAACTCGTCGGTTTGCTGGCGCTCGCCATCAATCGCGGCGAACTCGCCGTGGTGCTACTCTCGGTGTATCCGGACTTCCAGGGCACAGGCGTGGGATCCGCCTTGCTCGCTGCCGCCGATGAGTTCGCTGCCAAGCGCGGCCTGAACTTCATGCGCGTGGCGATCACCAACGACGACATCCCACAGCTCTACTTCTACCAGCGCCATGGCTTCGCCATCTACGAAGTCGCCATCGGCGAGGTCGCCGACCGTTTCGGCTCGGCCACGCCGGGGTTCGCGGGCATTCCTGTCCGCGACGAGATTCGCCTGCGCCGCGCCGTGTGCGTGAGCTAGCTGTCACTCCGTGAAAGGGGCTTGCATGACTCGCACTACCCGTTCGCTTCTTCGCGCCTGCGTACTTGTTGCGCTGGCCGCCCTCGTGGTCGGCGCCGTTGCCGGCTGCGGCTCCACCGCGTCGAATACGACGTCTGGTGGCAGCACCGCCGCAACCGCCACACCGATCGCGGTCAAGATCGGCACGCTCGCAACAGAGGACTCGCTCCCGCTCTGGGTTGCCGAGAAGATGGGCTACTTCGCGACCGAGGGAATCCCCAAGGTCGAGATCGTGCCGTTCCAGAGCGCGCAGGAGCGTGACGTCGCGCTCGCATCCGGCGCCATCGACGGCTTCATGGGCGACATCATCGCGGCCGCGAACCTGCAGGCGAGCGGCAAGGGCGTCAAGATTGCGACCGTCATGCTCGGCGCCGACCAGTCGCAGGGCCGCTTCGGCATCGTGGTGCCACCAAGGAACGACAAGGGCGCCATGCCGCAGCAGGGCAAGAGCACGCTGGAGGGGCTTGCTGGCGTGAAGGTCGGCACCTCCTCGGCGACGATTCAGGAGTACGTCCTCGACGGTCTGATGGCCGAAGCCGGCGTTCCCGCCGACCAGGTCAAGGTCGAAGAGGTCAAGAAGGTGCCGGTGCGCTTCGAGCTGCTCATGGCCAACAAGATCAAGGCGGCCGCATTGCCCGAGCCGTTCCTCACCCTTGCCGAGCAGGGCGGCGCCCAGCTGGTGGGCGACGATACGAAGGCGAAGGCCAACCTGTCGCAGACGGTGTTGCTGTTCTCGGACGCGTTCCTCGCGAAGCCTGGCGGCAAGGAGACGGTCGCCGGCATCCTCAAGGCGTGGGACATCGCAGTCAACGACATCAACAAGAATCCGGAGAGCTACCGCGCGCTGCTCGTCGAGAAGGCGAAGCTGCCGGCACCGCTTGCGAACAGCTACAAGGTCAACACGTACCCGACGGCCGCTCCGCCAACCGAAGCTGAGGTCACGGCGGTCCTGAACTGGATGAAGACGAAGGGCTACCTGAAGACCGATATCGCATACACCGACCTGATTCTGCCGCAGGCAAAGTAGCGGTACGCCCGTGGCCTCGCTCGACTTCGATAGAGTGACGCTCGTGTACGAGGGCTCGGACCGCTCGGTCCGGGCCCTCGACACGCTCTCGCTCGCGGTCGAACCCGGCGAGCCCGTGGCCGTTATCGGCCCCAGCGGGTGCGGCAAGTCGACGCTGCTGTTGCTCGCGGCGGGACTGCTGCGCGCCACCACAGGCGGGGTGGTCGTCGATGGCGAGCCCCTCGCCGGGCCGCGACTCGAGACAGCGCTCATCCTCCAGGACTTCGGGCTGCTGCCGTGGAAGACGGTCGAGGCGAACGCGGGTCTCGGGCTGCAGGTGCGCGGGGTCGCGCGGGCCGAGGTGCGCTCGCGTGCACGCGCAGCGCTCGAGCGCGTGGGTCTCTTGGACTTTGCCGCCGCATATCCAGCCGAGCTCTCGGGCGGAATGCGGCAGCGGCTCGCGCTTGCCCGCGCCGTCGCGCTCGACGCCGACGTGCTGCTGATGGACGAGCCCCTCTCGGCACTCGATGCGCTCAAGCGCGAGGACCTGCAGGACGTGCTGCTGGAGCTGTGGCAACGCCGCGGCCACACCCAGGTGCTCGTGACCCACTCCATCGAGGAAGCAGTCTACCTCGGCCGGCGGGTCGTTGTGATGACGCCGCGACCCGGGCGCGTGGCGACGATTGTCGACAACCCCGGCATGGGAAGCCCTGGCTACCGCGCAAGCGAGGAGTACCACGAGCGCTGCGTGCAGCTGCGCGAGGTACTTGCCGAGGAGGGCGCGGTTCGCGCTGAGACTGCGGTTGGCGGTGGGCTCGCATGAAGAACCCGCTGCTGAGAAAGGCCGTCGGCTACGCAGGTGCACTCGTCGTGCTGCTCGCCTTCTGGGCCGCGACTGCAGCACTCGTGAACTCGCCTGCGCTGCCTGGCCCCGCGATAGCGATTGAGACGTTCGTCACCCAGTGGCCCGAGATTTGGCCCGAGATCGTCACGAGCTTCTGGCGCGTGATGGCGGCCATGGCGATCGGAACGGGACTGGCTGTGCCGATCGGGCTGTGGCTCGGTCGCTCACCGAGGGCTGACGCAGTCGCAGCGCCGGTGATCTTCGTCGTCTACCCGATTCCCAAGGTGGTCTTCCTATCGGTGCTGCTCGTGCTTTTCGGTTTGGGAAGCGGGCCGAAGATCGCGCTGATTGCCATGATCATCTTCTTCCAGATCCTCGTCACGGCGCGCGATGCCGCCAAGGCGGTGCCGGAACCGAGCGTCCTGTCGGTACGCTCGCTGGGGGCGTCGAGATTCGATGTCTACCGTCACGTGGTGGTGCCCGCGGCCCTGCCCGACATCTTCACGGCGCTTCGCATCGGCACTGGTACCGCCATCGCGGTGCTCTTCCTCGCCGAGTCGATCGCGGGCTCGAGTGGCATCGGCTGGTACATCGTCGACGCGTGGGGCAGCATCGACTACCCGGCGATGTTTGCCGGGATCATCGGCATGGCGCTACTCGGCGTCGTGCTCTACGAGGCGCTTGACGCGGTCGAGGGCTGGGCGACCAGGTGGCGGCGCGCGGGGCGGTAGGCCGGGCAGCGCGCCTTCGGTCGCACGCTCACCAGTAGTCGTGTGGCTTGCTGTAGAACGCGAGCTCGGAGACGGTGACCATCTTGTAGCCATGCGCCTTGAGCCACGCGCATATGCGCGGCAGAGCCTTTATCGATTCAGGGTGCGTCTGGTGCAACAGGATCACTGAGCCCTTGTGCACCGACCCGATCACGTTGTGGTAGAGCGTGTCGGGGGACGTGTACTGGGCGTGCGAATCGTAGGAGTCGATCGACCAGTTGATGTAGAGCTGTCCCGTGTCGACCACTGCCCTCATGCCGGTCTTGTCGATGCCGCCGCCCATCGCGCGAATCCAAATGGGCATGAAACCGGTCGCCTTGAAGATGCGGTTCCGGGCCGGCGTGGCCTCGGCGACGTCCGCAGAGTACGAGTGTGTGAGCGGCTCGTGATGCGCCGTGTGGTTCGCCAGCTCGAAGCCTCGGTTGTATGCGGTGCGCGCCTGGTTCATGTAGCCCCTGAGCAGCTGGTCGGTGAAGAAGAACGTGCAGCGCCCGCCGTAGCGCTCGAGGATGTCGCAGACGGTGAGCGTGCGGCTGTTGGGGCCATCATCGATCGTGATAGCCACCATTTTCTTGCTGGTGACGAACCCGCCCAGCTTGCGGCCGACGTACTGCGTCCGCCACTCCTTCACGCGGATGATCTGGGACGCGCTCGACGTGCGCGCATGGTGCAGGTCGTCGTGGACGGTGCGCACTCGCCATGTTCCCGCCGAAGGCAGACGGAACTTCGCGGCGTACTTGCTCAAGCTGCCCGAGACGTGCGTCTTGAGTGTGATGATGCGCCGCGTGATCCACGCCCCGTTCTCCAGCCGGTCGCAGTAGAGCTTCGTCGACCGCGAGTCCTTCGAGTGTGTGGGCCACAGCGTTCCGCGTGCCGGGAGCCACTGGCCCGGGTAGGCGGTCGAGTTGTGCGTCCACGGCTTCGTGAGTGCCACTCGCGGCGTGATGGCGATGCGTCGGCTCACGGCTGCCGCGTACGCGGCGGTGCCCACGAAGCGAGCGCGCAGGACGACGCGCGCCTTGGGAGAAATCGTCGCCGAGATACGCCCGAGCGAGTCCGTGATCGCGGAGACAACCGTGGTTTCCGAGGAGGGCTTGAGCCGCGTGAGCGTCACCCGAGCGCCGGCGACCGGGGCTCCCAATGCGCTATGCAGCGTCACGACGACCGTGACGGTCGCCCGTGGCGCGCAGGTGCGCGGTGCCGAGATAGTGACAGTGGTGGTCTCAGGTACGGATGCGCGCGCGGGAGCGGCGAAGCTGGTGGCCGATGTGACCGCCACAAGCAGGGCGAACACGAACACGGCCGCTCGCGCGGCATATGCTGGTCTGCGCACGGTCACCCCCCGATGTCACCGCCAAGAGTCTCTACCCGGCGGCGCACCGAGCGTCACTCGGCCGGGAGGTCGTCTTCCCCTTCGAGCTCCAGGTCGAGCTCGACGTCTGCGCTCAGGGCGGGTAGTTCGAGGATGACCGAGGCTTCTGTCTCAGGCAGCACCCCTACGCCGCGGAGTTTGCGCTCCATCGCCCGCGAGCGGACTCCCGTCTCGTCGATGGTGCGCGCAGCCGTGTGCAGCTGCTTCTTGACCTTGTCGAGGACGTCCCCGAACTTGCCGAACTCCGTCTTCACGGCGGCGAGGATCTTCCACACTTCGGCTGACTGCTGTTCGATCGCGAGCGTCTGGAAGCCCATGCGCAGCGCGCTGAGGAATGCGGTGAGGTTCGTCGGACCGACCGGTACGACGTGATACTTGTGCTGAAGCTCGTCGGCGAGGGTGGGATGGCGGAGCACCTCGGCGTAGAGCCCCTCGGTCGGTAGAAACATGAGGGCGAACTCGGTCGTGAACGGCGGACACAGGTACTTCGAGCTGATTGCCTCGGCTTGCACCCTGATTGAGCGTGCGAGTGCATCGGTTGCCTTCTGCACGGCGTCGACGTCACCGCGTTCGGCCGCGTCCTGCAGCCGCACGTAGTCCTCCTGCGGGAACTTCGAGTCGATGGGGAGCCAGACGCAGGCATCGGGATCGTCCTTTGCACCCGGCATGCGGACTGCGAACTCGACAAGCTCGCGCGAGTCTTCCTTCGTCTGCACGTTGCGAGCGAATTGGCTGGACGTGAGCGTCTGCTCGAGCAGCGCACCGAGCTGCACCTCGGCCCACGTGCCGCGCGCCTTCACGTTGGTGAGCACGCGCTTCAAGTCGCCAACTCCCGTCGCGAGGTTCTGCATCTCGCCGAGCCCGCGCTGTACGGCCTCGAGCCGCTCGCTGACGAGCTTGAACGACTCGCCGAGACGCTTCTCGAGCGTGTCGTGCAGCTTCTCGTCGACGGTCTTGCGCATCTCATCGAGCTTCTTCTCGTTGCCCTCCTGGAGCTCCTTGACGCGCGAGTCGACCGTCACGCGGACGCGCTCGAGCGACTGCGAGTTCGACTCGCCGAGATCCTTGAGCTGCTTGTTGACTACGTCGAGCTGGCTGCGTTGCATCTCACCGAGCGCGCCGAGGTTCTGCGAGATCGTGGTGTTCGCGGCGTTGAGTGCGGACGTGAGTTCCTCGCGCGACTCGCGCGCGGCGCGCGAAGCTTCTTCTCGGCTCGCGCGAAGCTCGTCGCGCAGGGCCACTTCGCCTCTCGTTCCAGCGGAGATCCTCATCACCAAGGCAGCGAGCAATCCGGCATTGAGCACGCCGATGGCCAGCAGTATCCATTGCACGGTGCCGTTCATGTGTGTGCCTCACAGACGTGGGTCGTCGCTTCTCGAGTCGAGTGTACGGCAACCCGACCCGGCCGAGACGATGCTACGCGTTCGGTCTGACGCGTTGGAGTCGGAGTGGCATGCCGCTGGCTTCCATGTCCCCCTGACCGCACGCATCACCACCCGGAGGGCGGAAAGCTGGTGGAATCCCCTCAGTCGGCAGCGGGTTCGCTCGCACCTGGGACGGCGCCCGCGCGCGTCGAGTCGCGTGCCTGGTGGGTGCTCGTCGCCGTCGCCGTTGGCACGTTCATGTCGGCGCTCGACGGGAGTGTCGTCAACGTCGTATGGCCCGTGATGGGCGAGGCCTTCCATGCGAAGGTCTCGGCGATCGAGTGGGTCGTCGTGATCTACCTTCTCGTCGTGAGCGGAACCCTGCTGGTCTTCGGGCGGCTCGGTGATCTTCACGGCTACAAGAAGACCTACGTCGCAGGGTTCGCCATCTTCGTGACCGGCTCGGCGCTGTGCGGCCTGTCGCCAAACGAGTATGTGCTGGTCGGCTTCCGCGCATTTCAGGCGATCGGCGCCGCGATGCTGTTCTCGGCGTCGCCAGCAATCCTGACGACGAGCTTCCCGCCACAGCGGCGGGGGCAAGTACTCGGGTTGCAGGGCACATTCACGTACCTGGGCCTGACGGTCGGACCGCCGCTTGGGACGTTCCTGACATCGCGTTTTGGGTGGCCCTCGATCTTCTACATCAACGTCCCCGTGGGCCTTCTCGCGCTCTTCCTGTCGTTGCGCTTCATCCCGGCGGACACCGGCTCCGGCGATGGCGAGCGCTTCGACGTGCCGGGCGCGCTCACGTTCCTCGTGGGCCTCGTCGCCCTCGTGCTTGCGCTCAACCAGGGATCCGAGTGGGGCTGGACCTCGCCGGCCGTGATCGCCTCGCTGGTGGCTGCGGTCGTCTCGCTCTCGGCATTCGTCGTCCTTGAGACGCGCCGAGAAAGCCCGATGATGGACCTGTCGCTGTTCTCGAGCCGGACCTTCTCGGCGTCGTCGGTGACCGCGTTATTGAACTACGTCGGCATCTACACCGTGATCTTCCTCATGCCGTCCTATCTCGAGCAGGCGCGCGGGTTGACGCTTCAGAACACCGGTATGCTGCTCATGATCATGCCGCTCGTCATGGCGACGCTCGCGCCCATCGCGGGCTCGCTATCCGACCGCTTCGGCACGCGGACGCCGGTCATCGCAGGCATGGTCGTGCTTGCTGCGAGCCTCACCGGGCTCGGGCTGCTGGGTCCCGCGACGCCGCTCTGGGTCGTCGGAGTGACGCTTGCGGCGGTGGGCGTCGGCGTCGGGATCTTCGTCTCGCCGAACACGAGCGCGCTCATGGGCGCCGCACCGCCGCACCGCCGCGGCATCGCCTCCGGCATCCTTGCCGAGGCGCGCAATGTGGGGATGGTGCTCGGCGTGGCGCTGGCAGGAGCCGTGTTCACCAGCGTGCTCCATGGCACGCAGCCAGGCGGCAATCCGGCCACGTTCAGCGCGCTCTCGATGGGGTTCTTCGCGGCCGCGATCGTTGCGGCAGCCGGTGCGGTGGTCGCGATGGTGGCGCGGGCGGGGAAGGCCTAGCCCGAGCCTGCTTCCTGGGGCACCCAGACCGCGAGGAGCCGGGGCAGCTCCGCGAGGTCGCCGATCGTCGCGCGCATGGGATCATCCGATAGCGTGCGGTCGTCTCGGCGCAACCAGACTGCTGCAACTCCGGCTGCAGTCGCGCCCGCGATGTCAACGATGGGGTTGTCGCCGATCATCACCAGATTCCGCGGCCGCACACCCAGCTCTGCCGAGACGAACGAGAAGAACTCGGGAGTTGGCTTCTTGAAGCCGACGTCGCGCGAGCTGAACACCCGGTCCACGAGGGTATCCAACCCGACGCGCGCAAGCGCCTGCCGCACCTCGGTCTCGCCCGAGTCGCTCGCGTTTGTTACCACGGCGGTGTGCCAGCCCTGGGACCTGAGCTGGGACAGCGCGTCGGCGGCATGTGCCACGGCTTCCACACGCGGCCACGACGCCATTGGCCCCGAGTACTCCCCGAAGTCCACCATGAGCGTGTCGCCCCAGTCGAACAGTGCCCAGCCCGGAATCATGCGTCAGCCCTTCTCGGCACGGAGCCGCTCCAGCACGCGGTAGACGTCTTCGGCGTGGCCCTCGACCTTGACCTTCTCCCAGATGTGGGCGATGCGGCCGTCGGGGTCGACGAGGAAGGTGGTGCGCTCTGCCGTGATGCCGAGAACCTTCCTCACACCCCACGCCTCGATGATGGCACGATCGGGATCCGGAACCATCGGGAATTCGAGCTCGAACTTCTCGATGAACTTGCGCTGCGTCGCGGCGCTGTCCGCGCTCACGCCCACGATAACCGCGTTATGCGCGTCGAACTTCGACTTCCAGTCCTGGAAGTCCTTGGCCTCGTGGCATCAACCGGGTGTGTTCGCACGCGGATAGAAGTAGACCACCGCCCACCGGCCCCGGTTGCCCTCGAGCGAGAACATCTCGCCTGAGGCTGTGGGGGCCTCGAGCCGCGGGGCGGCCTGACCGATCTGCGGCTTCTCGGCGGGTGGCGCGTTCTTCTCGTTCTGCGTCATGGGGTAGCTCCTTGTCATCGCTTGTCAGGAGTACATACCTCTTCGCAGGGCTCATCCCGCGTCTCGGATGGCTGGGGTATCGTGTCCCGATGGAACGGGTTGTATCCGGCAGTACGACTCAGGAGGCCCACATGAAGGTCAGCGGCAAGACGATCGCCGTCACCGGCGGCGGCAACGGCATCGGTCGGCAGTTGGTGTTGGGACTGCTCGCGCGTGGTGCGCGAGTCGCGGCGATCGACCTGAGCGAAGCCGCTCTCCAGGAAACCGTGGGTATCGCCAAAGCCGGCGACAGGCTCTCGACGCACGTCGCCAACATCACCGACCGCGCCGGAGTCGAGACACTCCCCGAGGCGGTCATCTCGGCGCACGGCCAGGTCGACGGCCTCATCAACTGCGCGGGCATCATCCAGCCGTTCGTGAAGCTCAACGAGCTCGAGTACGACGCAATCGACCGGGTCATGAACGTCAACTTCTTCGGAACGCTGTACATGACCAAGGCGTTCCTCCCGTACCTGCTCAAGCGTCCCGCAGGGCACATCGTCAACGTCTCGAGCATGGGGGGCTTCCTGCCGGTGCCGGGGCAGACGATCTACGGCGCGTCCAAGGCCGCCGTCAAGCTTCTCACCGAGGGCCTCAACTCCGAGCT
>Ga0079306_1000482_pt1 | contig 36413 bp, 35 predicted proteins | sample Methanotroph_Enr_FD_79181 | JGI IMG/M metagenome (GOLD analysis project Ga0079306, IMG submission 79181) | Enriched soil microbial communities from Old Woman Creek wetland in Ohio, USA - Methanotroph_Enrichment_5 | ecosystem: Environmental > Terrestrial > Soil > Wetlands | place: USA: Ohio... | reverse complement strand
TCAGCTTCAGGCTGCCGGGGGCGGCGCCGGGGATCGCCCCGGGCCGGGCGTAGGGGAAGAAGCCCACCAGGGCCGTGCGGGCCGGGGGGAAGAGGATGCGGGGATCCAGCAGGGTGGCCGGGTCCAGGTAGGGCAGCAATCCACCGCGGCCCTCGGCGAACCAGGTGTCCAGCCGGGGCCGTTCGGCCTCGAAGGGCCCGCAGGTGGCGAAGCCGACCCGGGGGAATCCCAGGTTTCCGGCCTCCTGGCGCAGCCAAGCCTTGAATGCCAGCGGATCCGGGTGTTCAACTGGCACGCGAAGGCCCCCTCCCATGGATATCCTCACCCTCGAACTGCGCGATGTCACGGTCTTCCAGGCCCTGGTGGAGCTGCGGGCCATGCTGGCGGAGCATCCCGGCGAGGCCCTGCGGATCCAGGGCCAGGACGAGACCCTGCGGGTGAATGTGGCGGGGTTCCTCGAGCGCCAGGGCCTCATGGCGCGGTCGACCTCCGGCGGCGGCACCTGGGAGCTGGAGGTGGCCGCGGGGCGCCGTCCGGCCCCGGTCCCGGCGGCGTCTCCCGGGGGTGCCGCCCTCCGCCCCGTCCTCCTCCTCCGGAGCGCCTTCGCCCCCGGCGACCGGGCCCTGGGCCGGCGCCTGCTCCTGGAGACCCTCGGGCACCTGGGGCCGGGCACACCCTGGCTCTGCCTGGCCCACCAGGCCCTGGAGCTGCTGGAGGATCCCGTGGCCCTCGAGGTGCTGGAGGGGGTCCAGGGCCGGGGGATCCCGGTCCACGTATCCCTCGCCAGCCTGGCCCAGAATGACCTGGATCCCGGCGCCTTCGCGGTGGTCCCCGATGCCGGCTGGCAGGGGCTCCTGGCCCGCGGAGGCCTGACGGTGCTGTGAAAGACGGTAGGCTTGTAGGTCCGGCCTGGCCCGGACCTGCCGAGACATCCGCCCCATGAACCTTCCGAACCTCCTGTCGCTCGCCCGGATCCTGATGGTCCCCATCCTGGTCGTCGTGCTGATGACCAAGGTGACCAACCACGAGGTCATCGGGGTGGTGGTGTTCTGGGCGGCTTCCATCACGGACTGGCTGGACGGCTACCTGGCCCGGCGCTGGAAGCAGGTGACCACCCTGGGCAAGCTGCTGGACCCGCTGGCGGACAAGCTGCTGGTGGCCGGGGCGCTCATCTCGCTCGTGGAGCTGAACCTCGCGCCGGCCTGGATGACCTTCATCATCCTGGCCCGGGAGTTCGCCGTGACGGGCCTCCGCGGCATCGCCAGCGAGGAGGGCCTCACCATCCCCGCGGGCACCGTGGGCAAGTGGAAGATGGGCTTCCAGGTGGCGGCGATCTCCTGCCTGATCCTCGGCCCCCGGCTCGACTACTGGCTCTACGAGTGGACCCACAAGGAGATCTTCCGGTTCTTCATCCAGCTCAACCGGCCCTACACCTTCTTCTGGGGCATGGGCGTGCTGCTCCTCTGGGCCGCCGTGATCCTGGCCGTCTGGAGCGCCGTGTCCTACTTCCAGGCCTTCTGGAAGGTGGTGGGTCCCCGGATCATGGCCGAGGACGGCCGGCTCACCGGCAAGAAGGAGGATCCTGAATGATCCGCAAGTACCTGATGGCGGGAATGGTCTCGGCATTCCCGGGGGGGAAGCGCGAGACGCTCGGCGCCTCCTGGCCCGGGTGCCGACCGGAGGTGGCACGGTGATCCGAAGGTACCTCATCGCAGGTGTTTTCACCCTCCTTCCCCTGGTGGTGACGCTCTGGATCCTCAACGGGATCTTCAACGGGCTGGTGGGGATCTTCCGGGGTCCCCTCACCTGGGTCGTGCAGCTGCTCCACCTCCCGGACCTGCCCTACTGGGCCCTGGCCCTGTTCTCCGCGCTCATGACCCTGGCCGTCCTGGTCCTGGTGGGGGCCCTGGTCGGCAACTTCGCCGGCCGCCAGCTCATGGAATGGCTGGACGAGCTCATGCTCCACGTCCCCGTGGTGAAGAGCATCTACGGCGCGACCCGCCAGCTCATGGGGGCCATCCAGTCGGGGCAGGGCGGCAGCTTCAAGGAGGTGGTCCTCGTGGAATGGCCCCACCCCGGCGCCTACACCCTGGGCTTCGTGGCGAACCGGGACTGCGCCTGGGCCATCCCCGGAGGGGAGAAGATGCTGGCGGTCTATGTGCCCACCTCGCCGAATCCCACCTCGGGCTACGTGGTGATGGTGGACCCTTCGCAGGTCCGCCCCCTGGACATCAGCGCCGACCAGGCCCTCACCTGGGCCGTCAGCGGCGGCGTGGTGGCCCCGGGGCGCACGGGCACGGGTACCTTCCGGATGCCGGAGACGCCGTGAGCAGCCTGCGCGGCAAGCGCATCCTGGTGACCGGGGCGGGCAGCGGCATCGGCCGCGCCGCGGCCCGGCTCTTCTGGGATGGCGGGGCCGACCTGGTGCTGGCCGGGCGACGCCTCGCGGAGCTGCAGGAGACCCTCTGGGTGGCCAAGCACGTCCCCCTGGACCACTCGGACGAGGCCGCCGTGGCCGCCTTCGCGGAGCAGTGCCCCGAGCTGGACGGGATGTTCCTCGCCGCGGGCCAGCTGGTGACGGGCAGCGTGGCCTCCACGCCCATCGCCGCCTTTGATGCCACGCTTGCCGCGAACCTGCGCGGGCCCTGGCTCCTCTGCCACCACCTGGGGCCCAGGCTGCGCGAGGGCGGCAGCGTGGTCCTGGTGGGCTCCAACATCGGCCTGCGGGCCATTCCTGACAGCGCGGCCTACAGCGTCTCCAAGGCCGGTGTCCACATGCTGGCCCGGGTGCTGGCCCTGGAATGGGCCCCCCGGCGCATCCGCTGCAACGCCATCGCCCCCGGCCCCGTCCACACGCCCATGGTGGACACGCGCCTCGCCGCCAGCGAGGATCCGGGCGCCGACCTGGCCCGGCTCTCCGCGGTGAACCCCCTGAACCGCCTGGGCACCGAGGTGGAGGTGGCCCTCCTGGCCGCCCATCTCCTCAGTGATGAGAGCACCTGGACGACGGGGACGGTGATTCCGATCGACGGCGGGGCCGACGCCGTCTTCTAGGCCCGCTACTCCACGAAGTCCAGATCCCGTCCGTGGGTCTCCGCCATGCCCCAGAGGGAGACCAGGGCCAGGGCGAAGCAGACGAGCCCCACCACCCAGGCGGACCCGATGAACCCGAGGTGGTTCCTCAGCGCGATGAAGCTCCCGGTGATGAGGGGGACCGAGCCGCGGACGAAGTTGGGCACGGTGGTCGCCACCGTTGAGCGCAGGTTGGTGCCGAACTGCTCCGCCGCGATGGTGACGAAGACGGCCCAGTAGCCCGTGGCGAGGCCGAGGAAGGCGGAGAGCAGGTAGAAGGTCGCCGGGGTGAGGCCGCGCAGGCTGAGGTAGCTCGCCACGCCCGCCAGAGCGCCCAGGATGAAGACCAGCACCACCTTCTTCCGGCTCCCCCAGAGCTGGCTGAGGATGCCCGAGGCCAGGCTGCCGAGGGTGATGCCCGTGTAGCAGAAGGCCACCGCGGTGCCCGCGGCCACGGGGCCCGTCACGCCGATCTTCGGCGCGAACTCCGGCGCCGAGGTGATGAGGATGGCCACCACGAACCAGGTGGGCAGGCCGATGAGGATGCAGCGGAGGTAGCGCAGGAAGCGCTCGCCGCTGGTGAAGAGGCTGAGGAAGTCGCCGCGCTTCACCTCCTGGCTCCCCAGGTCGCGGAACATGGCGCTCTCCCGCAGGCTGAAGCGCGTCACCAGGAGCAGGAGCCCGAGGCCCCCGCCGGCCAGGTAGGCCACGCGCCAGGGCAGGTACTTGCCCACGAGGCTGGCGGTCACCGTCCCGAAGATCCCCACGGCGGCCACGATGGCCGTGCCGTAGGCCCGCAGGTCCCGGGGCAGGATCTCGCTCACCAGGGTCACGGCCGCGCCCAGTTCCCCGGCCAGACCCAGCCCGGCCAGGAAGCGCCACACCACGTAGGATGGGATGGTGTGGACGAAGGCGTTGGCGATGTTGGCCACGGAATAGAGCGCGATGCTGCCGAAGAGGGTGCTCAGGCGGCCCTTCTTGTCGCCCAGGATGCCCCAGAGGATGCCGCCCAGGAGCATGCCCACCATCTGGGCGTTGAGCAGCAGGAAGGTGGCCGAGACCTGGGCATCGCCCTGGGGCACCCCCAGGGCCGTGAGGCTCGGCTGCCGCACGATGGGGAAGAGGAGCAGGTCGAACATGTCGACGAAGTAGCCCAGCGCGGCCACGAGGACCGTGAGGTTCAGGACGGAACGGAGGCGTGTCGGGGTCATGGTGGCTTCATTGAAGCACACCGTGCCGTCACACTGGAGGCGAGGTGCCCATGTCCGAAGCCGCCTGGCCCGCCCCGCCCGAAGGCCGCTGCGATCTGCCCGCGGCGCTGGACACGGAGGTCGCCATCCTCGGGGCCGGCATCCACGGGGCGGCCCTGGCCCGGGAGCTCACCCTCCGGGGCGTCGCCTGCGCCCTGGTGGACCGCGGCGAGGTGGGCGGCGGCACCAGCCAGTGGTCCAGCCAGCTCCTCCATGGCGGCATCCGCTACCTGCTCACCGGCGACATCCGCCAGATGCGGGAGGGCCTCGCGGAACGGGCCACCTGGTCCCGCATCGCCCCGGGGCGCTGCCGCTGGGAGGCCTTCTGGATGCCCCACCGCTCCTGGCCCGAGGGCTTGGCCCACCGCTTCGGCATCGGCCTCTACGACCACTGGGGTTCCGAGCGGCCGGGCTGGCCGGCGGACCTGCGCCTGGGGGGCGTGCCGTCCTCGACCTTCCAGGCCGATCCGCGGTCCGCAGGCGGCCCCTTCCGGGGTGCCACGGCCTACGCCGACCTCATGACCTGGGACCGGGAGCTGACGCGGGACCTCGCGGCCTCCAGCGAGGCCCTGCGCCTGGACTTCCATGACGTCCTTGCCTTCGAGGATGCCGCCGGGGAGCTGCACACGGCGGTCCTGCGGGACCGGCGGGACGGCGCCCCGCGCCGCCTCTCGGCGCGCCGCTGGGTCTTCGCCCTGGGGCCCTGGACGGACGGCGCCATGGCCGGCTGGTTCGGGGAGGACCGGAAGCGCCTGCGGCTCTCCTCGGGCATCCACCTCTGGTTCGACGCCGTGCCGGGTTGCGAGCGCCCCTGGGCCATCCGGCGGCCGAAGGGGCGGATCCTCTTCGTGATCCCCCGCGACGGCCTCCTCCAGGTGGGCACCACGGAGCGTGAGGTGGACGATGGCTGGGTGCCCATCTTAGAGGCCGAGCGGGAGGAACTGTTCGGGGCCCTGGCGGCGAACCTGCCCGCCATCCCCTGGCGGAACCTGCCCCTCCGCGCCGAGGAGCTGGGCGTCCGGCCCCTGGTGGCCGCGTCGGGCCTCACCACCCACCTCAGCCGCGAGGCCGTGCTGGAGCGGCACGCGCGATTCCGGAACCTCACCCTGGTGCTGGGCGGCAAACTCACCACCGCCCGGGCCCTCATGGACCATCTCGCCACCGGCCTCACCGGCCGCGCCTGCCCCGCCTCCCGCACCGCGCCCCTGCGGGTTTGGGATGGACAGCCGGAGGGAATCCGGTAGAATCGATGATTCAGTGCGGTCCCGTAGCTCAGCTGGATAGAGCATCAGACTACGAATCTGAGGGTCGGGCGTTCGAGTCGCTCCGGGACCACCACTCTGATCAACAGGTTAGGCCTGCCCTTCACGGCAGGCCTTTTTCGTCCTGTTTCCCGCCTGCATCTTGCCTGCCTCCGGCTGATCCGCCCGTCCGGCCGGAGGCCATGCAGGGGGATGCCCGGGCCCATGGTCGGGCGGCTGCCCCGGGGAAGGGGCTGTGCCAGCGCCCGGGACCGGGGATGATCATTCCGGGGGAGGTGCCATGTTCGTCGCCGTCGCAAGCCTTCCGTCTGATCCCGCCGGGGTCCGGCGGGCGGCCGATCTCGCCGGGATCGCCGTGGCGGATGCCTCGCGCCTGCTGGCCGGAACGCCCCCGAGGGTGCTGGTGCGCGCCACCCAGGACGGTGTCCGGATCGTGGAGGCCCTGGAGGCGGCGGGGTTCACGGCCTTCGCCGGCGAGGTGGCCTCCATCCAGGGGGACAAGGACCGGGTGGTGGCCCGGAACCTGGAGTGGGCTTCCGATGGATTCGTGGCCGTGGATGGGCGGGGCCAGCGGCATGACTGCCCGGCCGCCTCCATCGCGGCGTTCCTGCGGGGCAACCGCATGATGGAGACCTCGGAGCTGGTCAAGACCACGGAGCGGAAGCTGGATCTGGGCAAGGCCCTGTTGACGAGCGGCCTGGCGATCACCAGGAAGGTGGAGACCACTTCGGAACGGCGGACCTCGTCGAGGGAGCCGTTCATCCTGGTCCAGCGGAACGATGGGCGCCCAGGGATCATGCTCTACGAGGGGCGCCTCAACTACCAGGGCCTGGGGCCGGCCCTCCAGCACGCCAGGTCCGGCAATTTCGCTGCCCTCCTCGCACGCCTGCAGGCCCTCGCACCCGGCGTTCCCGTGGACGACCGGATCACGCGCCCCGGTTTCCTGGCGGGGCTGCCGGTCCTGTCGGTGGATCCGACGGATCTCGCCGTGTTCCTGGTGTCCGAGGCCCGGGCCCGGGGCTGCTGAATCGGCAGGGACGCGGGGGATCCGCCTGCGGTTGTCCCGGCTGGCGCCCTGGACTACCGTACGGGGGCACCTTGCGGGAGGCCCCATGGACATGCGCGGCAACACCATCCTCATCACCGGCGGCGGCTCGGGCATCGGGCGGGGGCTGGCGGAGGCCTTCCACGCCCGCGGCAACCAGGTGGTCATCGCGGGCCGGCGGCGGGAGGTGCTGGAGGACACGGTCCGGGCGAATCCCGGCATGGCCTCGTACGTCGTGGACCTCCAGGATCCGGCCGCGATCCGCGGATTCGCCGCGAAGGTGGCGGCGGATTTCCCCCGGCTGAACGTCCTCGTCAACAACTCCGGGATCATGCGGGCCGAAGATCTGCGGGCCCAGGCGGAGGATCTCTCGGACATGGAGGCCATCATCGCCACGAACCTGCTCGGGCCCCTCCGCCTCACGGCAGCCCTGCTGCCCCTGCTCCAGCGGCAGACCCGCTCGGTGGTCATGAACGTCTCTTCCGGCCTCGCCTTCCTGCCCCTGGCCACGACGCCGACCTATTGCGCCACCAAGGCCGCGCTGCACTCCTACACCGAATCGCTCCGCTACCAGCTCCGGGGGACCTCGACGGAGGTGATCGAGCTGGTACCCCCCTACGTGGCCACGGACCTGATGAACGGCGCCTCCGATCCGCGCGCCATGCCCCTGGCGGAGTTCATCGCCGAGGTGATGCACCTGCTGGAGACGCAGCCCGAGGCCGAGGAGATCTGCGTGGAGAACGTGAAGCGCCTGCGTTTCGCCACCGAGACCGGGAAGTACCACGAGGTGTTCCGGGGCTTCAACGACGCCATGGCGCAGCATCCGCACTGACGGATCAGAGCCAGTAGCGGGCGAGGGCATCCAGCAGGCGGGAGACCATGTCCCGGTTGTGGTGGCTCCGCAGCTCCGAACCTGGCAGGGGCGGGAAGGCGGGCACGGGGTCGTGGAGGCGGGTGGGGGGCGTCTCGCCCAGCAGGGGCCGCCACCGCTCGATCCAGGCCGGGGGAAGGGCCTCGGGCAGGGGGCGGTCCAGCAGCGTCAGGGCGAGGATGGTCCACACCCGCGAGACCACCTGGGCGTCGTAGCCGCCCCCGAGGGTGGCGAGGAGTCGGCCCTGGGCGTGTCGATGGGCCAGATCCAGGATGCGCCGGTGGAGGGCCTCGAAGGCCTGGGTGGTGAGGGCCAGGTCGCCCATGGGATCCGCGAAGTGGGCGTCCGCCCCGGCCTGCACCACCAGCACATGGGGGGAGAACATGGCCAGGGCCTGGGGCACGACGGTATCGAAGGCCTCGAGGTAGTCCTCGGCGCCCGTGAAGGGCTCGAAGGGCAGGTTCAGCGAGAGCCCGCGCGCGTAGCCGCCGCCCAGCTCCTGGATGTGGCCCGTGCCTGGGAAGAGGTAGTGGCCGGACTCGTGGAGGCTGATGGTCAGCACTCGGTCGTGGTCGTAGAAGAGGCTCTGGACGCCATCGCCGTGGTGGAGGTCGATGTCCAGGTAGGCCACGCGCCAGCCGTGGGCCACCAGGGCCTGGATGGCCACGGCCAGATCGTTGTAGAGGCAGAAGCCCGCTGCGCGGTTCCGCTGGGCGTGGTGGAGGCCGCCGCCCAGCTGGAGCACACGCTGCTCGGCGCCGGACATGAGCAGGCGGGCGCCGTGCAGGGCGCCGCCCACCAGCCAGCGGGCGGCCAGATCCATGCCGGGGAAGATGGGATTGTCCGGGGTGCCCAAGCCGAAGGCCTCGGCGTCGGGCCGGGACTCGCCCCGGGAAAGGGCCTCCACGACCTCCACGTAGGCGGGATCGTGGACCGTGAGGATCTCCTCCCGGGTGGCCGCGGGGGCCTGCACCGGATCCAGGTCCACGCCCAGCTCCCCCAGCAGGTCCAGCAGCATCGCGAGCCGGGCGGGCGTGAAGGGGTGTTCGGGACCGAAGTCGTACTGCGCGTACTCCGCGCGGTGGATCAGCGCGACCATGGCTTGGGCCGGGGCCAGAGGATGCGGAAGCCCGCCTGGCGGAGCTCCTCGGCCAGGGGGCGGATCTGGCTGGAGCCCACCCGCAGCACGGTGCGCACGAACCGGTCCGCGTCGGGATAGGTGAGGATGGAGTGGATGTTCACGTGGCGCTCGGCCAGGAAGGCCGTGAGCCGGGCCAGCTCGCCCGGCCGGTCGTCCAGGGCCACCTCCAGGCGCGACGAGGGCAGGGAGACCCCCGTGAGCTTGATGAGGGTGTCCAGGATGTCCATGCCCGTGAGGATGCCCACCAGCTCCGGCCCGTCCATCACCGGCAGGCAGCCGATCTTGTGCTCCCGCATGATGCGGGCGGCGTCCTCCACCGGATCCAGGGGATCGATGGTGATGGGCGGCTGGCTCATGGCGGAACGCACGGGGTCCTCCAGCTTCCGGGGCTCGGGGCAGAGGGCGCTGGTGGCCCAGCGCAGGTCGCGGTCCGTGAGGACGCCCACCAGCCGGCCCCCCTCCATCACGGGCAGGTGGCGGAATCCGCGGGAGCTGAACAGGTTGCAGGCCTCCTTCAGGCTGGCCTCCGGCGGGATGGTGACCACGGGGCTTCGCATCATTTCCTGGACGAGCACGGGAAACCTCCGGGTTCAGTCCTGGCGGAAGGCCGGGACGGAGAAGGAGAGGGCATGCCCCGGCAGGAGGGGCAGGGGGCCCGCTGCCGCCGGCTCCCCGGTGGGCACGTCCACCTGGGCGCTGAAGGCGTGGATCCAGGGCAGCTCTTCGACCATCTGGGTGAGCCGGCCCAGGGTCTCGGAGAATCCGCGATGGGCCGGCAGGCGGAGCCGCTCCATCACCCCGGCGGTGTCCAGGTCCGTCAGGGGCGTGATCCGCAGGATGGAATCCCCGCCCCGGCGATGGAAGCGCCAGATGGGGCCGAAATCTGGATCCACGGTCAGGGAGATGACGACCCGCAGGCTGGTCCGCTTCCCCTCCGCGGGGGGCGGGGCGGTCAGGGCCTGGAGGCCGAAGTGGCCCAGGAGGGTGCGGGCCTGGGTGCCCTTGAGGGCCAGGGGCGCGGCATCCTTGGGCAGGGCCTGGAGGGCCTGCTCGACAAGCATCCGGGCCGCCATGGGGTCCATGCCCTCGTAGCCGAGGATGCGCCCGGGCGGGAGCATGCGGAACCGGGCGTATTCCACCGCCTTGGAGAGGGCCAGGGCCGCCGACTCCGGGAAGCGGTAGGAGGGGAAGGTGCGGGCCGAGCCGCCCGCGGGGGCCAGCCCCACGGCCACGGCGCCGCTGACGCCCATGAGCGAGAGGAGGGTGGGCTTGGCGATGCCCGTGCGGCGCTCGGCCTGGATGGCCGCCCGGCGGATGGCCCGGGCCACGGCGTTGGGATCGCAGGAACCCACGCAGGCGAAGGTGGCGATGAGGGCATCCACCTCGGGGTGTTCCAGGGCCTGCTGGCAGGCCCTCTCGTACTGCTCCGCCGTGGCCGTGGCCTGGAGGTCCACCACGCCGGGGCCGCCGATCTGCATGCCGCTGGATTCGCAGGCGTCGGCGCAGATGGTGGCCACGCCTCCGGAGTTGCTGATGACCGCCACCCGGTTGCCCTTCGGGAGGGGCTGGTGGGACAGCAGCAGGGCGATGTCGAAGAGTTCCTCCAGGGTGTTGGCGCGGATGACGCCGGCCTGCTGGAAGAGGGCCTCCACCTCCGCGTCGTTCTGGGGGCTGGCGCCGATGTGGGCCTGGGCCATCCGGCGTCCCGCATGGCTGCGGGCGCTCTTCACGCAGAGGATGGGCTTGCGGTGGGACATGCGGCGGGCCAGGCGCGCGAAGCGGCGGGCGTTGCCGAAGGTCTCCAGGTAGAGCAGGGCCAGGTCCGTGTTGGGATCCTCGTCCCAGTACTGGAGCAGGTCGTTGCCGGAAACGTCCGCCCGGTTGCCGGCGGAGACGAAGGTGGAGAAGCCCAGGCCCCGCTCGGCCGCGTACTGGAGGATGACCACGCCCAGGGCCGCGGAATGGCTGAAGAAGCCCACCCGGCCCCGCGGCGGCAGCGACGTGGCCAGGCTGGCGTTCAGCTGGATCGAGGCGTCGGTGTTCAGCAGGCCCAGGCAGTTCGGCCCCACCAGCCGGGCGCCGCGGCTCCGGACGAGCTTCTCCAGGCGCTCCTGGCGGCGGGCGCCCTCCGGTCCGGTCTCCGCGAATCCGGCCGCCAGGACGAGGAGCCCCCGCGAGCCCATGTCCAGGGCCCGCCGGGCCACCGTCAGCACCTTCGAGGCGGGCACGGCCAGGATCACCAGGTCCGGCGCCTCCGGAAGATCCGACAGGGAGGGGTAGGCCCGGACGCCTTCGATGGCCTGGGCCCTGGGATTGATGGGGAAGACGGTCCCCTTGAAGCGTCCCTGGAGGATGTTGCGGAAGAGGGCGTTGCCCAGGGAGGAGGGGTCCCGCGAGGCGCCCACCACGGCCACGGTCTTCGGGCGGAACAGGGGCACGAGGGAGTTGGCCACGGCCACCCGCTCCCGGGTGGCGGCGCGCTCGCGCATGGCCTCGGGCGCGTTGAGGGGGAAGCGGACATGGATGATGCCGCCCTCCAGGGCCTGGCGGGTCTCGAAGCCCGAGTCGCGGAAGACCCGGACCATCTTCTGGTTCTCGAAGAGCACCTCGGCCTCGAAGCCCACGTAGCCCGCGCCGGCGGCCAGTCCGCCCAGCTTTTCCAGGATGAGGGTGGCGATGCCGCGGCCCTGGTCCTCCTCGGCCACCAGGAAGGCCACTTCCGCCAGGTTGCCGCCGTCGCCCACGTAGTTGCCCAGGCCCAGGATGCGCTGGTCCTCGCCCTCCACAGCGAGGAGGCACGCCCAGCGGCGGGGGTCGCACTCGCAGAGATCCTCCACGAACTTCCGCGACACCCGGGCCACGCCGGCCATGAAGCGCAGGGCGAGGGTCTGCTTGGTGCGGCTGTTGATGAACTGCTCCACCCGATCCGCGTCCTCCGGCGCCGCCAGGCGCAGCAGGATGCTCCGGCCATCCTTCAGCAGGACGAATTCCCGGTAGTCGGCGCCGTCGGGGAGGATGGCAAACACAGGGGGCCTCGGAAGCGGGGGAACAGGACCACCCTACCAAGAATGGATCCCCCGGTGGGGATCTCCGGCGGTTCAGCTCCCGAGCAGGCCGCGCACCAGCTCGATGGCCTCCGGGTTCTCGAGGGCGCTCAGGTCGCCCTTCACCCGGCCCTCCCGGGCGAGGTCCCGCAGGAGCCGCCGCATGATCTTCCCGCTGCGGGTGCGGGGCAGGGTGGGGGTGAGGACCACCCGGTGGGGCTTGGCGAAGGCGCCCAGCTCGTCGGCGACCCGCTGCACCAGCTCGTCCTCGAGGCCGGGGGCGGCCTGGGCGCCGCCGCGCAGGATCACGAAGGCCAGGGGCAGTTCCCCCTTCACGGGGTCGGGCACCCCCACGACGGCGGCCTCGCTGACGGCCGGGTGCCCGATGAGGGCCGCCTCCACCTCCATGGTGCCGATGCGATGCGCCGCCACGTTGATGACATCGTCCACCCGCCCCGTCACCCAGACCTGCCCGTCGGGGTCGAGGATGGCGGCGTCGAAGCTGTTGTAGCGGCCGGGGAAGCGGGAGAAGTAGGTGGCCCCGTAGCGCTCCGGGTCGCCCCAGACGCCGCGGACCAGGCTGGGGAAGGGGGCCGTCAGGGTCATCACCCCGAGCTGGCCCGGCGGCACCGGGGCGCCGGCCTCGTCCACCACCTCCGCCTGGTAGCCCGGGAGCGGGTGCCCGCAGGAGCCGGGCCTGGTGGGGGTCATGCCCACCATGGAGGAGGTCCAGCCCGTGCCGGTCTCCGTCTGTCCGTAGGTGTTGTTGAAGAAGATGCGGCCCCCGCCCAGCACGTCGCGGCTCCAGTACCAGGTGTCGGGATCCAGGGGCTCCCCCACGCAGCTGATGAGGGTGAGGCGGCCCAGGTCCCGGCCCGCCAGCCAGGCGTCCCCGGCCCGGCGGAGCATGCGGAGGGCCGTGGGGGCGGTGAAGAGCTTGGAGACCCGCAGCCGTTCCAGCACCTCGTAGAAGTGGCCGGGATCGGGCCAGTCCAGGGCCCCCTCGTAGGCCACCAGGGTGGCGCCGTTCGCCAGGCCGCCCACGAGGGCCCAGATGGGGAAGGTGAGCCAGCCCACGTCGGCGGTGCACCAGAGTACGTCGTCCGGCTGGGGCAGGAGGGACCACCGGGTGTTGGCGTAGGTGCCCACGAGGAAGCCCAGGCCCGCGTGGATGAGCCCCTTGGGTTTGGCCGAGGTGCCCGAGGTGTGGATGAGGAATCCGGGTTCGTTGGCCTCCATCGGCTCCGGCGGGCAGTCGGGGGAGGCGACCGCCATCAGGTCGCCGTACCAGCGGTCGCGACCGGGGGTCATGGGCACCTCGCCGCCCATCCGGTGGACCACCACTACGGTCTCGACGGAATCCACCCCTTCCAGGGCAGCGTCCAGGGTCTCCTTGAGGGGCACCCGCTTCCCCCGCCGGACGCTGGCATCGGCGGCCACGACGACCCTGGGCCGGGCGTCCACCAGCCGCTCCCGCACGGCCTGGGCGGAGAAGCCCGCGAAGATCACGCCGTAGATGGCGCCGATGCGGTAGCAGGCGTGGCAGGCCACGAAGGCCTCGGGGAGGTTGGCCATGTAGATGCCCACCCGGTCGCCCTTCCGCACGCCCAGCGACTTGAGCACGTTGGCGAAGCGGGCCACGGCGCCCAGCAGCCGGGCGTAGGTCCAGGTCTCCCGGGCCCCGTCCTCGCGCTCCCAGTGCACGGCCACCTTGTCCGGATGCGCCCGGGCATGGCGGTCCACGCAGTTGACCGAGACATTGCCCAGGCCGCCGGGGAAGTAGCGGAAATCGGGGAATCCGCCTTCCAGGACGCGATCCCAGGGGCGGAACCACTCGAGTTCGCCGGCGATCTCCGCCCAGTAGCCTTCCGGATCCCGACGGGCCCGTGCGCGGTAGGCCTCCGCCGCCTCAGGCGACAGGGGCGCCTGGGCCATGAGCGCGGCGGTCGGCGGGATGAGGGGCTTGCCGGCGTGGATGGGAAGGTCCTGTTCGGGCATGGGCTCGTTTCCTGGAGGGGCGGTTCCGGGGGCCGTCAGGCGGTCGGCGCGCTGGCGGCCCGCTTCCGCCAGTAGCGCGCGAGCCCGTGGACGCTCATGAAGGCGGGGTCGGCGATCTCGTAGTCCTGGATGACCTCCACCGGCAGGCCATGCCCGGCCAGGAGGTCCTGCAGGTAGGCCTGGAAGCGGGGGACCAGGGCCTCTTCCGCGATCCCCGTGGCCAGCTCCCCCCGCATCCACTGGGCGATGCGGTGGAGGTTCTCCTCCAGGGAGTCCAAGTGGGCGGGGCCATCGCGCTTGATGCCGAAGTGGGTGGGATAGATGAAGGCGGGGCGGGCGGCCCGCATCCGGACGATGGAATCCGACCAGGCCTCGAGGTCGATGTCGGGGGGCGGGAAGGGCGGGATCACCGGGCCGTCGCCGATGCGGATGCCGCCCACGTCGCCCGTGAAGAGGCCGTCGTCGAGCCGGAAGGTGATGTGGTGGATGGCATGGCCGGGCGTGTGGAGGGCCTCGAGTCCGGTGTCGCCGATCCTCACCGTTTCACCGTCCCCGAGGGCGGTGATCTGGCCGGGGGGGATGGGCTCCAGCCGGCCCCAGAGGCGTTCCATGGCCCCGCCGTAGATCCGCCGGGCCGAGTCCAGCAGCTTGCCGGGATCCGCCAGGTGGGGGGCGCCCTTCGGGTGGACGTAGATCCGCGCCCCGTGGCGGGCCAAGCGCCAGGCCGCGCCCGCATGGTCGAGATGGATGTGGGTGACGAAGACGTGGCGGACCTCCTCAAGGGCGAAGCCCTGGGCCTGGAGGGCGGCTTCGAGATGGCCGTAGAGGGATTCCGGTCCGGTCTCCACCAGGACCGGACCTTCGGACGTGCGGACCAGGAAGGCCCCCACGGTGCCCTCCGCCTGGAAATGCAGATCGAGCAGCGCCACCTGGCCCTGCGAATCCCCATGGTCCATGCGGGCCTCCTTCGCATCCGGCCTCCGCCCCGGACCCGGGCAGCCGGGTCCTGGGCGGAGGAGGCTCCATCAGCCTAGAGGTAGAAGAACTGGAATTGGACGTTCACCTGATCGTAGTCGTTCAGGTTCACGCCCGGCGCGGTGGGCTTGACGCGCAGGTACTGCACTTTGAGGTTGGAGGTGTGGCCCTTGATCCACCAGGCCAGCCCGCCGCCGAGGCGGTCCTCCTTGGGCGCCGCGGCGGTCTCGACATCCGGCCGCTGGAACTCGTAGCGGACGTAGGGCGTCAGGTTGGTCGCGCCGAACCGGTAGCCCGCCTCGCTGAACAGGGTCTTCCGCTTGGTGAGGGCCGGGATCCAGGTGCCGCCGTCCCAGTCCCAGTGGTCGGCCTGGAACGTCACGGAGTCGTTCCCCACGGGCCAGTCCAGGAACACGTCGAAGGCTGTGGCCTTGTAGTCGTCCTGCTGGTCGTGGCCGGCGCCGATCGAGAAGATCTTCTTGGTGCCGAAGTAGGTGCCGGCGTAGTACGCGTTGGCCGTGGCCTCCAGGTCGAAGAAGTTCCACTGCAGGCGGCCGGACATCCGGAGCGGGTTGTTGGAGGCCACATGGTTGTTCGTGGGGATGGCCTGCCCCGTGACTTCCCGGTTTCGCTTGCCCTCCGACACGCCGAGGCGGAAGTCGAGGTGGTTCCAGGCGAAGCCCCGGAGGAGCAGGCCCGTGTCGCGTCCCACGTTGTTCCCCAGGCCGCCGCTGGAGAGGAAGGCGTAGGGGCTGTAGTCCACGCCGAGCAGGCTGGTGGCCCCCTGGAAGTTCTGGTGGGCCAGGGGCATCAGGGTGAGGCCGGCGTCCAGCTTCAGGTTCGGGGTGAACTTGTACGTGATGTAGGCGTCCTGGAGGATCAGGTTCCCGTTGGGGCCCATGCCGTTCCGGGTGCCGTCGGCATTGGCCTTGCCCATGTTCGGGCTGTCGGTGTCGATCCAGTACTCCCACTTGTCGCCGATGTTGCCCAGGATGTAGAGCCGCATCCGGCGCATGTACAGGTTCTGGGAGGTGCCATCCAGGGTCTGGTTCCCGATGGCCTCGTACTGCGGCTGGAAGAGCACGCCGAACTTCATGGAAGCCTGCGGCGTCGTGATCGCCAGGCCCTGGGCTCCGAGTGGAAGCGCGGCCGCGAGCCCTGCGCCGAAGGCCAGGTAACGATGGAATCCCCGCATGGGACCCTCCTTGGAATATGGGTTTTGGGTTGTAAGGCTGACGGGAGCCTACTCCGAGTGAGTCGTTGTCGCAAACGATTAATCAAGTAGTTATATTGAGGACAGATAGAGCCAAATCCCTTGTTGATGGCAAGGTTTTGCGGGCCGGATCCGGCTGGACTCGGCGGGGGGGATCAGCCTAGATTTGCGCACCACCCCCCTTTCGGAGGAGCGCATGAGCGAGCGGGAAGCCTTTCTCGGGGCTCGGGATTTCCTGGTCCGGCACCGGGATAACTACGAAGGCGCCTGCCGCGGATTCCAGTGGCCCCGCCTGGAGCGGTTCAACTGGGCCCTGGACTACTTCGACCCCTACGCCGAAGGCAACGACCGCCCGGCCCTATGGATCGTCGAGGAGAACGGGACGGAAGCGAAGGTGAGCTACCGCGAGATGAGCCGGCGCAGCAGCCAGGTGGCCGGCGCGTTGAAGGCCCTGGGCGTGAAGCAGGGCGACGGCGTGCTGCTCATGCTCGACAACGTCCAGCCGCTCTGGGAGGCGATGCTGGCCTGCATGAAGCTGGGGGCGGTCCTGGTGCCCTCGACGCTGCTGCTCTCCCAGGCCGACCTGCAGGACCGCATCGAGCGCGGAGGGATCCGGCACCTGATCGTGGACGCCGCCCAGACCGCCAAGTTCGATGGCCTGGACGCCTCCCTCACCCGCATCTGCGCAGGCGGGGGGGTGACCGGCTGGCGGCCCTTCGAGGAGCTGTACCTCGGGTCGCCTGGCTTCACCCCTGACGGCCCCACGATGGCCACGGATCCCATGCTGCTCTACTTCACCTCGGGCACCACGGCCAAGCCCAAGCTCGTGCTGCACACGCACCAGAGCTATCCCGTGGGGCACCTCTCCACCATGTTCTGGATCGGCCTCCGGGAGGGGGACATCCACTACAACATCAGCTCCCCCGGCTGGGCGAAGCACGCCTGGAGCAGTTTCTTCGCGCCCTGGAACGCGGGGGCCTGCATCTTCGTCTACCGCGCGGCGCGGTTCAGCGCCGCCGCCACCCTGAAGACCATCGTGGACAAGGGCGTGACCACGCTCTGCGCCCCCCCCACGGTCTGGCGCCTCTTCATCCAGGAGGATCTCAAGGCCTATCCCGTGAAGCTCCGCGAGCTGGTCGGCGCCGGGGAACCCCTGAACCCTGAGGTCATCCACCAGGTGGAGCAGGCCTGGGGCATCACCATCCGGGACGGCTACGGGCAGACGGAGACCACGGCCCAGGCGGGCAACGCCCCGGGCCGGAAGGTGAAGGCCGGCTCCATGGGCCATCCCCTGCCGGGGTACCGGATCGCGCTGCTGGATTCGGAGGGGAACGAGGCCTCCGAGGGCGAGATCTCCCTGCGGCTGGACCCGCCGCCCCTGGGGCTCATGCAGGGCTACAAGGACGATCCGACGAAGATGGCGAAGGCCCTGGCGGAGGGGTACTACCGCACCGGTGACGTGGCCACCCGGGACGAGGACGGCCACCTGTTCTTCGTGGGCCGGGCGGACGACGTCTTCAAGAGCTCCGACTACCGGATCAGCCCCTTCGAGCTGGAGTCGTTCCTCATCGAGCACGAGGCCGTGGCCGAGGCCGCCGTGGTGCCCAGCCCGGATCCGGTGCGGCTGGCTGTGCCCAAGGCCTACATCATCCTCCGCGCCGGTTTCGAGCCCGACCGGGCCACGGCCCTCTCCCTGTTCCGGTTCATCCGCGAACGGCTCTCCCCCTACAAGCGGATCCGCATCCTCGAGTTCAGCGACCTGCCCAAGACCATCTCCGGCAAGATCCGGCGGGTGGAACTGCGCAAGCGGGCGGCCACGGGGGGGGCCTCGGCCTCCGAATTCAGGGAGGAGCAGTTCTCCGAGTTGGGGTAGCCTTGGCCATGCCTCGGCGGGCAGTTGTCTCACCCTTGTTACACGAATGTCGAATGCTTGTGTGATCAGCCCTTTACATTCAGGGCTGTGGCAAGCATCACAAGGCCGGTAACCTTCCTGATTTTCATGGACGCCCGGGGATTCTGCTTCTAGTTTGTTGGCAACCGCTTCCCTGCAGTCGATTTCGCCCCACCTTTACAGGGACCAGTCCCCTCTCTATCCGCCCCCCCAACCTCTCCATTAGGAGTTCCCATGAAGATCACACGACTCGCCGCTGTCGCGGCCATGCTGGTCGGAACCGGCACCATGGCTTCCGCGCAGCAGGACATCAAGCTCGGGGCCACTCTGGAGACCTGGTACACCCAGATGCTGGACAACAACCTCCGGCTGAACGCGGCTCCGAGCGCGGCGCCCTACTACGCCAACGGCGCCATGAACTCCGCGTTCAAGGAGAACACCTTCTTCATGCGCCGCACCGAGCTGAACCTCAACGGCCGGGCCGGTGAGAATGGGACCTGGGGTGTGGTCTTCGATCCCAACACCTCCAGCACCAGCGCCCCCGCGGCGGCGAACGGCCTCCTCGATGCCTGGATGGCCTATGCCATCAGCAAGCAGTTCTCGGTGAAGATCGGCCAGTTCAAGATGCCGATGAACTTCGAGTCCACCATCGGTGGTGGTTCCAAGCTGCTCTTCTACGACCGGTCCATGACGGCCCGGATGTGGGCCGAGAAGCGCGATCGCGGTGTGCTGGCCACCTACAGCGTGGGCGATGCCCAGGGCCTCGCCGCCAAGATCAACCTCGGCGTCGGCAACGGCATGGGCGATTCCAGCGCCACCTTCAAGGCCAACGACAACAACGCCCAGAAGGACTACAGCTTCTCGGTCCTGGCGACCTACGGCACGGACCACAGCTTCGGCGGCTGGTACCGCGAGGGCGAGACGGACGTGAAGGATGTGGGCCTCGTGGCCGGCACCTTCTCCGGTCCCACCGCCCCCTCGGCCGCCCAGGTGATCGACAACAAGGACAAGACCACCAACCTCGGCGTCTACTACGTGTACGACACGGCCAAGTGGAACGGCTCCGTCGAGATGTCCACGGGCCTGCTGGGCCGCCGGTATCCCTCCGTGTTCGTGGCCGGCACGGCCGCCGGCACGGCTCCCAGCCGCCAGCATCTGGACCAGAAGTTCATGAGCTACACGCTGTCCGGCGCCTACAAGATGGGCCGCCACTGGTTCACGGCGCGCTATGACTTCATCAACTTCAACCAGGGCGACGACTGGTACACGGCCACCAACCCCTACACCACGAACACGACGACGGGCGTGGCGACGGGCAACGACTTCTCGCCCAAGTACTCCGAGGCGATCCTGGGCTACAACTACCTGTTCACCCCTTCGAAGTACGTCGACGGCAAGATCAAGTTCGACTACGTGCACCGCAGCAAGAACTTCCTCGCGCCGCGGGCCGGCCAGACCGGCGAGCAGGGCGGCGACAGCCTCGTGATGTCCGTCCAGATCGGCTTCTAGTCCCCGTTTTTCGCGGCTGATCTTTTCCAGCCCGACAGCCACGGAACTCCCTGGATCCATCCATGGGGTTCCGTGGCTTTTTTTGTCCGGATGGGTGTAGAATAAAATACTTACCCCAAACATCATCTTTGTAGGAGCTGCCATGCGTAAGCACCTGCTGGCCCTTGGCGCGACGCTCGCGCTGTCCCCGCTGATGGCCCAGAAGATCGGCGTCATCAACTCCATGAGCGGACCGGAGGCCCCCATCGGGGAGAGCATCACCAACGGCATCAAGCTGGCGGAGGAGGATCTCATCAAGAAGGGGATCCACGTGCAGCTCGTGTGGGAGGACGACACGGGCAAGCCACAGATCTCCATGAGCGCCATGGAGAAGCTGGCCACCCGCGACAACGTGGTGGGCGTGGTGGGCCCCTACACCTCGGCCTGCTCCAACGCCGTCTCCAAGCTGGCCCAGAAATACCGCGTGCCGCTCCTCATCCCCGCCGCGGCCAAGGAGGAGATCACGCGCCAGGGCTTCAAGTACGTGTTCCGCATGAACGCGCCGGCGGATCGTTACGCATCCAGCCTCATCGATGCCTCGCTCACCCTCGGCAAGCCGAAGACCATCGCCTTCATCTACGAGAATACGGATTTCGGAACCTCCACCTCGAAGACGGCCAAGGACTACGTAGCCACCAAGGGCATCCAGGTGGTGGCCGACGAACCATACCCCAAGGGCTCCGCCGACTACCGTTCCACCCTGGCCAAGATCAAGTCCAAGAACCCCGACCTGGTGTTCATGGTGTCCTATGTGGCCGACGCCATCCTGCTGATGCGGCAGTCCCGCGAGGTGGGCCTGCAGCCCCAGGCCTTCCTGGGGGGCGGCGCCGGCTTCACCACGTCGGAGTTCGCCCGCGAGCATGCCATCTCCGAGGACGTCATCTCCTGCACCCAGTGGACGGACGATGTGAACTGGCCCGGGGCGAAGGATTTCGGCAAGCGCTACAAGGCGAAGTTCGGGAAGGACGCCACCTACCATGCCGCCTGCGCCTACGAGTCGATGATGATCATGGCCGAGTGTGCCGCGAAGGGCGGTTCCAACCGCGACAAGACCCAGGCCCTGCTCAAGGCCGGGCAGTGGAACGGCATCATGGGTCCGGTCCAGTTCGCGGACTACGAGGGCTTCACCAACCAGAACAACCATCCGATGCTGGTGCAGCAGATCCAGGGCGGAACCTACGAGACCATCTTCCCGAAGGCGTTCGCCACGAAGAAGGCAGTGTACCCCTTCCCCCGGTGGAAGTGACGGATCCCGGGACCGGGGCGCCGACGGGCGCCCCGGCCGTTTCGTGAGGAGTGGCGCGTCGCCATGGCTGTCTTCCTGCAATCCCTCATCAGCGGCATCCTCATCGGCGGGGTGTACGCGCTCATCGGCATCGGCCTGACGCTCATCTTCGGCGTGATGCGGGTGATCAACTTCGGCCATGGCGACATCCTGATGGTCGGGATGTACCTCACCTACATCCTCTTCACCTTCGCCGGCATCGACCCCTTCGTGTCGGTGCTGATCAGCTTCCCGCTGATGTTCCTCTTCGGGGGCTTCCTCCAGAAGGTGTTCATCAACCGGGTGCTGAACGCGGTGGCGCAGAACCAGATCCTGCTGACCATCGGTCTCGGCCTCATCATGAGCAACACGGTGATGCTGATCTTCACCTCGGACTACAAGATCATCACCACGTCGTACTCCTCCTCCACCATCCAGGTCGGCGGCGGCGTGTCGGTATCCTGGCCCCTGCTGGTCTCCTTCCTCATCACCGCGGTCATCACCGCGGTGCTCTACTGGTTCCTGCTGAAGACGGACACGGGCCAGGCCATCCGCGCCACGGCCCAGGACCGGGAGGCGGCCCAGCTCATGGGCATCAACGTGAAGCGGATGTCCATCATCGCCTTCGGCCTGGGCTCCGCCCTGGCCGGGACGGCGGGGGCCCTGATCTCGCCGACCTACTACATCTTCCCCCAGGTGGGCAGCGTGTTCACCCTCAAGGCCTTCGTCATCACGGTGCTGGGCGGCATGGGCAGCGTGGTAGGCGCCACGCTCGGCGGGGTGCTCATCGGCATCACCGAGTCCATGAGCGCCGCCTACATCTCCTCCGGGTGGAAGGACGTGGTGGTGTTCGTCCTCTTCCTCCTGGTGCTGCTCCTCAAGCCCTCGGGCCTGATGGGCAAGTCGCGGACCTGAGGAGCCGGCCATGATGAAGACCCTCCCCAGGACCGCGGCCTTCCTCGTCGTCGTGGGCGGCCTCCTGGCCCTGCCCCGGTACGTGGACAGCCCCTACGCCCTGCACATGATGATCCTGCTCTTCCTGAGCATCTCCCAGGGCGAGAGCTGGAACATCCTGGGCGGCTACACCGGGCAGCATTCCGTCGGCCATGCCGCCTACTTCGGCGTGGGCGCCTACACCACCATGATGCTTCTGCAGGCCAAGGGCATCGCCCCCTGGTTCGGCGTCTGGGCCGGCGTGGCCGCGGTGATTGTCGTGGCGCTCGTCATCGGGAGCATCTGCTTCCGGTTGCGCGGCCCCTACTTCGTCCTGGCCTCCATCGCAGTGGCGGAGATCATGCGCCTGTCGGCCATCAACCTCACAGGGCTCACCAACGGGGCCGAGGGCATCCTCGTCACCGACCTGCCGCCCTTCAAGATCGGCGAACGGGTGGTGACCGACTTCATGACGAAGGTGCCCTTCTACTACCTCGGTCTGGCCTTGGCCCTCCTCACCCTCCTCGTCACCTGGGGCATCGAACGCTCCAAGCTGGGCTACTACTTCCAGGCCATCCGGGAGGACCAGGATGCCGCCCATTCGCTGGGCATCCCCATCGCCCGCTACAAGAACATCGGCCTGGTGATCTCCGCCGTGCTGACGGCCCTGGCCGGCAGCTTCTACGGCATCTACGTGGGTTTCGTGGACCCGCCGACGGTGCTGGGCCTGGATCTCTCGGTCCAGATCATGCTCATCGCCATCATCGGCGGCATGGGCACGCTCTACGGACCGGTGCTGGGTTCCCTGGTGCTGGTGCCCCTCTCCGAGGCCCTGCGGAGCAACCTGATCACCGACCTGCTGGTGAAGTCGGGCCTGGTCAGCGCGGATTCCAGGACCGGCATCTTCCTCAAGGAGAACCTGGCCCACGCCCACGTGCTGCTCTACGGCATCCTCGTGGTGCTGGTGATCCTCTTCATGCCGGAGGGCATCATGGGCTTCGTGAAGAGGCTCGCCTCGCGCCGCAGGAAGGAGGCGGTCTGATGGCCATCCTTGAGATCAGCCACGTGAGCAAGTTCTTCGGGGGCCTGGCCGCCAACGCCGACGTCTCCTTCACCGTGGAGGCCGGCAGCATCATGGGCCTCATCGGCCCCAACGGCGCGGGCAAGACCACCCTCTTCAACTGCATCACCGGCTACTACCCGCCCTCCAAGGGGGAGGTGGTCTTCGACGGACGGCGGATGAACGGCCTCCAGCCGGACAGGGTCTGCAAGCTGGGCATGGTCCGCACCTGGCAGAAAGTGCGGCCCCTGGCCAAGCTCTCCGTGGTGGACAACGTCATGGTGGGGGCCCTGGCCCGCACCAGCTCGCTGCGGAAGGCGCGCGAGATGGCCATGGAGCAGCTGAAGGTCGTCCGCATGGAGCACCGCGCCGCCTTCCTTGCCGGCGGCCTCCCCATCGGCGAGCGCAAGAAGCTCGAAGTGGCCCGGGCCCTGGCCACGGGTCCCAAGCTCCTGCTGCTGGACGAGGTCATGGGCGGCCTCAACCCGGCCGAGAGCGAGGAGATCATCCAGCTCATCCTCGACATCAAGGCCCGGGGCCTCACCCAGATGGTCATCGAGCACGACATGAAGGCCATCATGCGGATTTCCGACCGGATCGTCGTCCTCACCTCGGGCGAGAAGCTGACCGAGGGCACCCCCCAGGAGGTGGTGAGCAACCAGGACGTGATCGACGCCTACCTGGGTGAAAGCCATGCTTAGGATCGAGAAGCTGAACTTCTCCTACGGTGATCTGAAGGTCCTCTGGGACGTGGACCTGCAGGTGGAAGAGGGCGAGATCGTCACCGTCGTGGGCGCCAACGGGGCGGGGAAGTCCACCACCCTGAAGAACATCTCCCGGCTGGTGAAGCCGGATTCCGGCACCCTCACCTTCGACGGGCATGATCTCTCGCGCCTGCCCTCCCATCGGGTCGTGGAACTGGGCCTGGTCCAGGTGCCGGAGGGGCGCCGAATCTTCCCCGAGATGACGGTGATGGAGAACCTCCGCATGGGCTCCTACGTCAAGGGCACACGGAAGGACCGGGAACGGAACATCGAGTGGGTCTTCGACCTCTTCCCGCGCCTGCAGGAGCGGCAGAAGCAGCTGGGGGGCACCATGTCCGGCGGCGAGCAGCAGATGCTGGCCATCGCCCGGGGGCTCATGGCCAACCCCAGGCTGCTGCTGCTGGACGAGCCCTCCCTGGGCCTCTCGCCGCTGCTCGTGAAGAACATCTTCGACATCATCACCGGCATCAACAAGCAGGGCGTCACCATCCTCCTGGTGGAGCAGAACGTCTACCAGTCCCTCCGCATCGCCCACCGGGCCTACGTCATGGAGACGGGACGCGTGGTGCTCACCGGCGGGGGCCAGGAGCTGCTGGACAACGAGCACGTGAAGAAGGCATTCCTGGGAATGTGAAGGAGCTCGCCATGAGCAACGTCGAGAAGTGGATGACCCGGAATCCCATCACCATCGAGGCCGACGCCTCGATGATCGAGGCCATCCATCTGATGCGGGAGAAGGGCATCCGCCGCCTGCCGGTCATGGACAAGGGCCGCTTCGTGGGGCTCGTCACCGACCGGATGATGAAGGACTACGCGCCCGGCAAGGCCACCTCCCTGGACACCTGGGAAGTCCACTACCTCCTCTCCAAGACGCCGGTGCGGGAGGTCATGAACCCCCACCCGCACACGGTCACGCCGGACGTGGAGCTGGGCGTGGCCGCCCAGCTCTTCCTGGACCACAAGCTCTACGGCCTGTGTGTGGTGGATTTCCAGGGCAACCTGGTGGGCATCATGTCCGTGGGGGACATGCTGCGGGCCATGGTGGAGTTCTGCCGGGCCAGCGGCAACTGCAAGTAGGGGTCAGCGCACGCCGCCCATGAGCTGCTTGACCCTCGGCGTCAGCAGAGCCAGGACCAGGGCCGCCACGGCGGGCACGGGTTGACCCCGCCTCCGGTTCCCCGGGAAGATCGAGGGTCATCACCCTTTCCTGGAGGCACCTTGAGCCTAGTCCGACGCTTGCGCGACATCCGCGACGGATTCGAACGCCCCTTCTGGGTGGCGAACGTCAGCGAGTTGTTCGAGCGGCTCTCCTACTACGCGGCCTTTGCCTCCCTGGCAAGGTACCTGAATGAATCGCTGGGCTTTCCGACCCAGGATGCCAGCAGCCTGGCCGGATTGTTCGGGGGGCTGGTCTGGTTCCTGGCGGCCTTCGGGGGTGCCATTGCAGATCGTCTCGGATTCCGCCGCGCACTCTCGCTCGCCTACCTGATCCTGTCCTGCTCCTATTTCCTGCTGGGATCGCTGGGATCTGCCTGGATGGCGCCGATCCGTGGCGCCATGCCGCTCGGCGTGCTGGTCGCCCTCCTCCTGATGCTGCCGGCCCTCGGCATCGCGCTGGTGAAGCCATCCGTCGTCGGCACCACGGCGAGGGCGTCCAAGGAAAACGTCAGATCGATTGGCTACTCGATCTACTACACGTTGGTGAACATCGGGGGTGCCGCCGGTCCCTATGTCGCGTCCTATGTCCACCGGCACATGAGCGTCGAGAACGTCTTCCGCGTGGCGGCCGTCAGCGTATTCCTGATGTTCTTCGCCGTCCTCCTGATGTTCAAGGAGCCCCGCAAGGAGAGCGACGCACCACCCCCCTCGCTGAAGGAGACGGGCAGGAACTTCATCACTGTGGTCTCGAATCCGAAGTTCATGCTGTTCCTGCTGATCTTCACGGGCTACTGGGTGGTGTACTGGCAGGAGTTCATCACGCTGCCCCTGTATGTCGTGAAGTACATTGATCCGAAGGCGGATACGGAACTCCTGCTGATGACCGGCCCCCTCGTCGTGATCCTGCTGACGGTCCTGATCAACCTGGTCACGCAGAGGATCGCCTCCGTGAAGGCGGTCACGCTTGGAACCCTCATGTCATCCCTGGCCTGGGTCGTGTTGATCTTCAAGCCGACCGTGACCGGCGTGATCATCACCCTCATCTGCGTCGCCCTTGGCGAGATCGTGCAGTCACCGCGCTACTACGAGTACATCTCACGGCTCGCTCCCCCGGGGCAGCAGGGCACCTACATGGGGTTCGCGTTCCTGCCGATCGGGCTGGGGTCGTTCATCGGGGGCTGGTTCGGCGGGAAGCTGATGCACCACTTCGGCGAAGTGGAGCATCGGCCGACTGGCATGCTCTGGACGATCATCGGGGTCGGCGTGCTCACGGCCGCGCTGCTGTGGGCCTACGACCGCTGGCTGTCCGCCAATGCAGACGAGTCCTCTCCACGCGGCGCCGACGCCTGATCACAGATTCGTCGACAGGAAGTCCCACATGGCCTGGAAGCGGGCCCAGCCGTGCTGCGGGGCGCGGGGGCTGTGGTCCGAGCCCGGCAGCAGGATCAGCGGGGGCGTGGGCAGGGCCGCCTTCTGGATGGCGTCGAGCAGCTCGATGGTGTTCTGGGGGTGCACGTTGTCGTCCAGGGTGCCATGCAGGAGCAGGAGCTTGCCGTGCAGGTCCGCGGCGGCCTTCACCACGGAACTGGTCGCGTAGCCCGCCTTGTTGTCGCTGGGCAGGCCCATGTAGCGCTCGGTGTAGATGCTGTCGTAGAGATGCCAGTCGGTGACGGGGGCCCCCACGATGCCCAGCTTCCAGGCGGTGCTGTGGGTGAGGGCGTACGAGGTCATGAACCCGCCGTAGCTCCAGCCGTCCAGGCAGACCCGATCCATGTCCGCCCAGCCCTGGGCCTTCAGCCAGGCCAGGCCGTCGAGCTGGTCCTGCAGCTCCTGGGCCCCCAGGTTGCGGTAGATGCCCCAGGCGCTGGCCTGGCCCTGGGCGGAGGCGCTGCGGTTGTCGCACAGCCACACGGCGATGCCGTGCTGGGCGAGGAACTGGAACCAGGGCATCTGGGGGTTCCAGACGTCGCGCACCACCTGCGCCCCCGGACCGCCGTAGATGTACTGGAACACCGGGTACTTCTTCGCCGCGTCGAAGCCCGTGGGCTTCACCAGCATCGTCGCCATGGGGAAGCCGTCCCGGGTCTTCACGGTCTGGAAGCTGACCGGGCCCAGGTCCAGGGCCTTCCAGGCCGTGGCGGGGTTGGCCTGGAGGACGCGGAGCTGCTTTCCGGTGGCATCGCAGAGGGCCTGCTGGGGGGGCGTGTGGATGTCGCTCCAGGTGTCCAGGAAGGCGGTGAAGGCCTTGTTGAAGCGGACCAGGTGGGTGCCGGGGCGTTCCGTCAGGCGGGTGAGGCCCTTCCCGTCGAGGCCGACGCGGTAGGCGTCCAGGCCGATGGGGCCGCGCTTCGTGGCCTCGAAGTAGGCATGGCGGCCCTGGGGATCCACGCCGAGGAAGGCGCGGACATCCCAGGGGCCGGCGGTCACGGGGCCGACGAGGCGGCCGTCTGCCGCGTAGCGGTAGAGGTGGTGGCGGCCCGTGCGGTCGGATTCCCACAGGAAGCCGCCGTCCTTCAGGAAGACGGGCAGGGGCAGGCGCTCCTGCCAGGCCGGGCCCTGTTCGTGGATGAGGGCCTTCGAGGCGGCGCCGTCGAAGCGGCGCAGGTCCAGCCAGCGCTGGATGCGGTCCTGGTAGCTGGCCAGCAGCTTCCCTGCGGGATCCCAGCCCACCTGGACGATGAGGGTCTCCTGGCCGGGGTAGGGGTCGTCCATCCAGGCAGTGTGGCCCTCGAGGTCCGCCACGCCGAGCCGGGCCACGGGGTTGGGCTCGCCGGCCCGGGGGTAGCGGGCGCGCAGGGTCTTCTGCTCGACGCGGCGGTCATCCTCCAGGCGGTACACCGGCACCTTGCTCTCATCCAGGCTCAGGTAGGCCAGGTGCCGGGAGTCCGGCGCCCACCAGTAGGCCTTGAAGCTGCCGCGGCCGTACACCTCCTCCTGGTACACCCAGTCCAGGCGGCCGTTGAACACCGTGTCGCCGCCGCCGGTGGTGAGCCGCGTCTCGGCGCCCGTGCCGAGGTCCACCCGGTAGAGGTCATGGCCCCGGAGGAAGGCCACCTGCCGGCCGTCGGGGCTGAAGCTGGGCTCGTCCTCCAGGCCGGGCCGGTCCGTGAGGCGCCGGGCCTTCGCGGTGGCGAGGTCCACCAGGTAGAGGTCCTCCGCCACCTCCAGCACGAAGGCGCTGCGGTCCGCGTTCCAGGTGAAGGCGCCCCTGCCCAGGGCGGCCTGGGCGGCGCCCTCCGCCGCCCCCGCGGCCGTGAGGGCGGCCTTCAGGCGGGCCGCGTCGAGGAGCGGGGTCCGGGCGCCGGTGGCGGGGTCCACCCGCAGGAGGGCCACCGTGCCGTTCGCCCGCTCGGTCTGCACCAGGGCGCCATCCGGCAGCCAGTCCAGCCGCGCCGGAGGCGCGCCGGCGAAGGCCACGCGCTTCGTGGGATGGGCCACGGCTTCCAGGGTGAGCCGGCCGCCCTGGGCGAAGAGGGCCGGTGCCGCGAGGAGGAGGCAGAGGGGGGACGTGCGCATGGGGCTCCCGGGTGAGCTCCCTGTATAGCGTGAAGCGAGGCCCGGTGGGCAGCCCGCTTCCGGCCCCGCTCAATCGTGGCCGGCTTCTTCCAGGGGCAGGTCCACCCAGGCCTGGGTGCCCGAGGGCAGGGGGACCAGGCCCAGGCGGCCCCCCATGAGGCGCAGGAGGCCCGCCGCCAGGGGCAGGCCCAGGCCCAGGCCGGACTGGACGCGGTGGGCGGCCGCCTCCTGCTCGAAGGGATCCAGCAGGTGGGCCCAGTCCTGGGGCAGGCCGGGGCCCGTGTCCGTCACCTCGAAGCGCAGGTGGCAGCGGCCCGCCTCCCGGTGGGCGGTCCAGCGCACCTGGAGGCCGCCCTTCGCGGTGAACTTGAGGGCGTTGTCCAGGAGGGCCGCCAGGGCCCGCCGGAGGCGCGGCCCATCGCAACGCACGGGGACGGGCAGGGGATCCCCCTCGATCCGGTAGGCGAGGCCCTGGGCCGTGGCCCGGGTCCGGTACTCCGCGGCCAGGGCGCGCAGGTGGGGCTCCAGGTCCACCAGCTCGGGCCGGAGGGCCAGGGTGCCCTGGTGGAGGGCCGTGAAATCCAGCAGGTCCTGCACCAGGTCCTGCAGGCGCCGGGTGGCGGCCTCCGCCCGGGCCAGCACCTCCGCCTGCTCCCGCGTGGGCTCCAGGGCCGCCAGGATGTGCAGGTGGCCGGAGATGACCTGCAGCGGCGTCTTCAGCTCGTGGTGGGCGTTGTCCGTGAAGGCCGCCTGCGCCCGCCGCAGCCGCTGCTCCGCCTCCAGGGCCTTCCGCTGCTCCGCGATGATGCGGTCCTTCGCGTGGGCCACGGCGAAGAGCGCCAGCCCGCCGAAGGCCAGCAGGGCGAGGACGCCGAGGAGGTAGCTCAGGACGAGCTGGGTTTGGGGCACAGGAAGGTCCGGGCGACGCCGAGGTTGAGCACGAAGATGGCTAGGAACTTTGTGAACCAAGGGAGAAGAACCCATTCCCTGGTGAGGATTTTAAGAAACAGATTGTGTAGCGGATAAAACATGATGTTAACGGCTTGAATAAGGGCAAAAGAACCTAGAAGCCAAAAGGCAGGACGATTCCAAATTGAATCGGACGCATCCTCCATTAAAAGTTTGAATATCAACCATAAACAGATCCCGAGCAGAATGACTCCCGCCGTGGTCTCTGCCAGTGGCCATTTTTTGATGAGGCCGATGTGCCAACCATCCCAGATCCCAGTGAGAATCATTAAACTCCCAGAAGGAACTATAATCATCCAAGGATTTTTCCAGGTTCCAAATCCTGCAAGTACAAATAGGTAAAGTAATGCTTCGATAAGATAGGCTGGATCAGCCAACCATGCATTATGGACATGGGCCAGAGATAGGCCAAACATTATCCAATTGATCAAGAGACTGTATGCCAATACAACGGAAAGGCGTCCCATCCATGTGGCCGATTGGTAGTGATTGGCTGTTTTATGAATAAGTATAGCTAGGACTGGCAATAGAGGTGAAATTATATATATCACAGATCCGATTCGGAATATCCACGAGAAACGGTCCATCTGGGTGGTCGACTAAATCCAGGTTGACGAGGCACACCATGGGGGGCAGTCAGTCCCTGCTTGCGTGCAGACGTTATTGGCACCGGCGAGATCTGCTCCTTGAGCATCCACCGCCACCATCACCATCGTGGGGGAGCCGTCCGCGTGGCGGGCGTGGTAGATGCGGATGCCGGCGGCGCCGGGCTGGGCGAGGAGGTGCTCGAAGGCGCTGCGGTTGAAGGCCGTGGCCTGGTGGGCGCCGGGCGCGGCCTGGGCCCGGTGGGCGCGGATGAGGCCCGCGGCCTCGTCGCGGGAGATGCGGTGGTCGCGGGTCGTGTCGAAGGGGGCCGTCATGGGCGCTCCGGGTCGTGGGGATGGGTCGTGGATGGGGATGTCCCTCCCATTACAGGACAGGTGCCCGCCCGGCGGAAGGGGCCAATCCGGTTCAGTTCGGCAGGTGCTTCCGCGTGAGGTTCCGCGAGCCCGCGCCGGTGACGAAGAGGTTGTCCTCGATGCGGATGCCGCCGCAGGGGGTCAGTTCGTCGATGAGGGCCCAGTTGAACTGGCCCCTGTGCTCGTTCTCCCGGAAGGGGCGGAGCAGCATCGGAATGAAGTAGAGCCCGGGCTCCACCGTGAACACCTGGCCTGCCTCGATCATGCGGGTGGTGCGCAGGAAGGGGTGCTGGGGCGGCGGCGGGGCGGGGGTGCCGTCGGGGCGGAGCTGGCGGCCGGCCACGTCGTGGACCTGGATGCCCAGGTGGTGGCCCAGGCCGTGGGGGAAGAAGGGGCGGCTGAGGCCCTTCTCCACGGCCTCCTCGGGATCGGCCTTGAGCAGGCCATGCTCCTTCAGCAGGCCGGCGATCTTGAGATGGCCAAGATGGTGGAGGTCGCCGTAGGGCATATCGGGCTTCACGGCGTCGCAGAGCTCGAGCTGCACGCGCTCCATGCCCGCCACCAGGGCGGCGAAGCGGCCGTCGCAGTGGGCCGCGGCGATGGTGCGGGTGATGTCGGCGGCGTAGCCGCGCACCTGGGCCCCGGCGTCGATGAGCAGGGTGAAGCCCTTCTTCAGGGTGCGCTTGCCCTCGTAGTGGAGGGTGGCGCCCTTCTCGTTCAGGGCGACGATGCTGCCGTAGGGCAGCTCGTGGTCCACGCAGCCCACGGCCTGCACGTAGGCGTGGTGGATCTCCAGCTCGCTGGCCCCGGCCAGGAAGGCGGCCTTGGCGGCCAGGTGGCCCCGGGCGGCGAGGACCGTGGCCTCCTCGATGCACTGCAGCTCGTAGGCGGTCTTGTAGCTGCGGGTCCAGTCCAGGTGGGCCGTCAGCAGGGCGGGGTTCGCCTCCAGGCCGGCGGCGAGGGCCCGGTCGGCCTCGTTGCCGATGTAGGCGGCCCGGGCCGGGGTGCCCACGCGGGTCCAGACCTCGTCCACGGTGCCGGCCTCCTCGATGTCGAAGCCGCCGGCCCAGAAGGGGTTCCCCAGGGGCAGCTGCTCGTACCAGAAGTCCTCGGGGGCGAACCGGATGAGGCGGGGCCGCTTGCCGGGCTGGATCACCAGGGCATGGTGGGGGCCCGCCAGGGGGCACCAGTGGGCGAAGTGGGGGGTGGGATGGAAGGGGGCGTCCTGGTCGTCGGCGAAGTAGGTGTGGACGGCGCCGCTGGAGATCACCAGGGTGTCGAAGCCCGTGCGGGCCAGGGCCTCCTCGGCGCTGCGCTGGCGTTCGCCGAGGTGGTCGAGGAAGGGGGCGGTCAGGTCCATGGCGTCTCCGGGACAGGCTCGAACCTCTGAGTATGCAGGGGATCCAGACGGCGGGAACCGGGCATTGTGCGCCCGCCTCCTGTCGTTCGGGGGGTCGGATCTGCGATTCGACCCCCCTGGGCTGCGATCCGGAGGGAAAAAGCCAACCCATCCTCCGGCAGGCGCATCCATGGAGGTGCTGCGGGTGATGGACCCGGGGCCATCGGAAGAGGAGAACCTCATGAAACCCACCCTTCGCACCCTCGCCCTGCTGCTCGCCGTGGCGGCCCTTCCCCTGGCGGCCCAGGGCTTCCGCCAGGGCCGTGGCCGGGGCATGGGTCCCGGCGCCGGTCCCGGCTTCGGCCCCGCCTTCGCCTGCCTGAACCTGACGGACGCCCAGAAGGCCTCCCTCAAGGCCCTGCACGAGAAGTACCGCCCCACCCTGGAGGCCGACCGCACCGCGGCCTTCGACGCCCAGAAGGCCCTCCGCGCCGCCGCGGCCAATCCGGCCACCTCGGACGCCGACCTGAAGGCCCTCTTCGACAAGGCCAGCGCGGCGCGCTTCGCCATGATGCAGCAGCACCGGGCCCTGTTCCAGGAGAGCCAGGCGCTCCTCACGCCCGAGCAGAAGGCCCAGTTCGAGAAGCTGCGCGCCGAACGCCAGCAGCGCATGCAGGAGCGCGGGAAGGGCCGCGGCCCTGGCATGGGCGGCGGCATGGGCATGGGCCCTGGACCCGACCCGATGAACTAGACTGAGGGCCCATGCGAGCCCTCGCAGCCGGCCAGGCCATCTGGCACAGGATCAAGCGCCCCGCCACCTGGGGCGCTGTCCTGTTGTTCGGCGCGGTGTGGGCCCTGGCCCGGTGGGCCATGGGCTTTCCCGGCCGCACGCCGGAGGACCTGCTGGGGCCCTTCCTCTGGGCCCTCCTCTTCCTGGCCGTCACGCCCTTCCCCTGGCAGTGGACGGCGGACGACGCCCCCCTGGCCCGGCCCTGGCGGGGCCTGCTCCAGGCCGTGCCCTGGAACGCCGCCTGGGTGCTGGCGCTCCTGCTGCTGCTGTCCGGCGGCGGGCCCCGCCCGTGGATGGGCCGGGGGCCGGGGATGGGCCGGGGCATGCGGATGATGGCCCCTCCCGGGGACCGGCCCTGGCTGCCGCTCCACCCGAGGGTTCTCCTGCTGGCCATCACGAACCTGTCGGTGTGCGTCCTGCTGGGGTGGATCCTGGCAGACAAGGAGCGGGCCGAGGCCGTGGCGCGGGAGGCCCGGCGGACCGCGGCCCAGGCCCAGGCCCGGGCCCTCCAGGCCCAGATGAATCCCCACGTGCTGTTCAATGCCATCAGCGGCCTCACGGAACTGGTGCGGGAGGATCCGGAGGCCGCGGAGCGGGCCCTGGTGAGCCTCGCGGACCTGCTGCGCGGCCTGCTGGAGCACGGGGCCCGGGCCGCCGTGCCCCTGTCCCTGGAGCGGGAGCTGGTGGAGCGCTACCTGGCCCTGGAGCAGATCCGCCTGGGCCGGCGCCTCCAGGTGGACTGGCAGTGGGACCGGGCCCTCGAAGCGGTGGAGGTGCCGCCCCTGCTCATCCAGCCCCTGGTGGAGAATGCCCTCAAGCACGGGATCGCGCCCAGCCGCGCCGGCGGAGAGGTCCGCATCGGCCTGCAGGCGCGCGACGGCGACCTCGAACTGGAGGTGGCCAACACCGGCCTGGCCCTCCAGGATGGCGCCCCCGAGGGCGTGGGCGTCCACAACCTCCGGGAGCGCCTGGTCCTGCTGGGCCTCCCGGAATCCGCCTTCAGCCTCGTCCGGGACGGGGACTGGACCCGGGCCCGGATCCGCCTCCCCCGGCCGGGGGCCCGGCCTTGAGCCCCAACGCGGGCGGGGCCCTGCGCGTCCTCGTGGCGGAGGACGAGCCCTACAACCTCCGCCGCCTCGCCCGCCTGCTGCGGGAGCAGGGCTGCGAGGTGGTGGCCGAGCTGGAGGACGGGCCGGCGGTGCTGGACTGGCTGGACCAGGGCGGGGCGGCGGACGCCCTCTTCCTGGACATCCAGATGCCCGGGCTCTCGGGCCTGGAGGTGGCCGGGGAGACGCCCCGGGGCCTCCCCATCGTCTTCGTGACGGCCTTCTCCGAGCACGCCGTCCGGGCCTTCGAGCAGGCGGCGGCGGACTACCTGCTGAAGCCCGTCACCGCCGAGCGGCTGGCCCTCACCCTGGAACGCCTGCGGGAGCGACGGGAGGGCGCCCCGGCCCCGGCCAGGCCCCAGGGGCCCTTCCGCTACGCCGTGCGGGCCGGCGAGGGCCTGGTGTTCCTCGACCTGGCCCGGACCACCCACTTCACCTACGAGGAGGAGGCCGTCTGGGCGCACGCCGGGGGCCGCTTCCGCACCCTCTGGAAGACGCTTGCCGAGGCCGAGGCCGCCCTGGAGGGCCGGGGCCTGGTGCGGGGCCACCGGCACCTGCTCCTGCGGCCGGAGACCGTGGTGGGGGTCCGTCCCGGCGACTCGGGCCGCCTGTGGGTGCGCCTGCCGGGGGACGTGGAGGTCGAGGTGAGCCGCGGCGCGGCGCCGGGCCTCAAGCAGCGGCTGGGGCTGGCCTGATCAGGGGATCAGAGGAACCGGAGCGGCTTCATCTCCGGGGCGAAGCCGTGCTTCACGGCCTTCTCGAAGAAGAGGCCCAGGCTCTCCCGCTCGGCCTCGCCCAGGGTGTAGCTGATGTTCTTCGTGAGGTACTCCTCGAGCTCGAGCTTGGTCCAGCCGATGGTGCGCCGGGCCTCCTCCACGATGGCGGGGAGCTGGGCCATGCCGATCTCCAGGCTCTTGTGGAAGAAGGAGGCCACCCCGCCCGGCACCGGCGGCTGGGGGGCGTCCTCCCGCACCAGCCAGAGGGCGAAGACGAAGGGCAGGCCGGTCCAGGCGTGCCACTCCTCCGCCAGGTCGAGCACGAAGAGCCCCTGCTTCGGCGCCCGCATGGCGGCGTCCCCGATCATGAGGGCCGCGTCGTGGGCCTCCAGCATGGCCGGCAGGTCCGGGCCCATGTCTGTGATCTCCGGGCTCACGCCGTAGCGCTCCCGCAGGATGAGCTGGCCCAGCACCACGCTGGTGCGGCTGGAGGTGTCCAGGGCCAGGCTGCGGATCTGCTCCGGCGGCACCTTGGAGAGGATCACCACGCTGCGCACCCGCCGGGGGGAGGCGATGCAGAGGCCCGGCACGATCCGCAGGCCGGGGATCCGCAGGTACTCGATGGAGCTGACGATGCCGGCGTCCACCTCCCCGCTCCGGAGCCGGTCCGCGCACACGGACGGATAGTGGAACTTCAGGTGGAAGTGCTCCCAGCCCAGCCCGTGCTTGAACCCGTGGTTGAGGGGGGCCGCGTTCAGGTAGTCGATGATCGAGAGGCGGAAGGGGCGGTCGGCCATGGCCCAAGTCTACCCGTTTGATGCCTACCGTTCCGGCCCCACCCTGCCATCATGCTCCCATGCACGTCTGGCATTACGAGTTGACCTCTCCCCTGGGGCCCCTGCGGGCGGCCTTCGATGGGCGTGGTCGGCTGCGCGAGCTGGCCATGGAGGGGCTGGACCCCCGCAAGACCAGTCCCCTGCCGCCCAAGGAACAGCGGGAGGCCAAGCGATTCCTGGATCTCCAGCTCGAGGCCTACCTGGGCGGCCGGCTCCGCACCTTCACCGTGCCCCTGGACCCCCAGGGCTCCTTCTCCCAGATCCGGGTGTGGGACGCCATGCTGTCCATCCCCTACGGGAAGACGGAGTCCGTGGAATCCCTGGCGGTCCGGCTGCACCTGGATCCCGAGGTGGTGGTCATGGCCTGCGTGTCCAACCCCATCGCCGTGCTCATTCCCGCCCACCGGGTCCCCCGGGAGGGCGAAGGGCCCCTCCCCGCCGCCCTCCGGGAGCTGGAGGCGGGTCACGGGTGGCGGCGGCCCTAGCGCTAAAACATGGCATCCTGGGAGCCATGGCCGGTTCCCTGCACCTGGTTTCCTCGCCCCTCGGGCCGCTGGGGGCCGAGTTCGATGTCGAAGGACGTCTGGTCCGCCTCACGCGCATCCGCGGGCAGGCGCCCGAGCCGCCCGCGGGTCCGCCACCCAAGCCGCTGCCCTTCCTGAAACGGCAGCTGGACGCCTACTTCTCGGGCAACCTCCGGGACTTCAACATCCCGATGGTGGCCCACGGCACCGAGTTCCAGCAGCGGGTGTGGAAGGAACTGGGGCGCATCCCCTACGGCCAGGCCATCTCGTACCTGGAACTGGCCCGGCGCCTGGGCGACGAGAAGTGCATCCGGGCCGCGGCCCGGGCCAACGGCGCCAACCCCATCGCCATCCTCATCCCCTGCCACCGGGTCATCGGGTCGGACGGCTCCCTGGTGGGCTACGGGGGCGGCCTGGACATGAAGGAATACCTGCTGCGCCTGGAGGGCATCCTGCCCAAGGCTCCGCCGCAGCCCCCCCTGCCGCTGGAGTGGGATTGACGGCCACCCCCCGGACCCGGAGGGCCGCCCGGGAGCCCCGCGGAGAGGATCCGGACCTGGCGCGTCTGGAGGCCGCGCTTGCCGGGGCCTTCCCGACCGCCGAGGCGATGGCCGAGGCGATGGGGACGGATGGGGCCGGCCTGGCGCACCTGTTCCGGACCCATCTCCACCAGTCGCCTGAAGCCTGCCTCCAGCAGGCGCGGATCCGGGCGGCCTGCCGGACCATGGTCTCCGGCGGGACGCCCTCGGGCCTCGATCGCCGGGCCTTCCGCCGGCAGACGGGCCTGGACCCCGAGGCCTACGCGGCCCTGCTGGACACCGGCCGGTTCACCCTGGCCCTGCCGCCCGATTTCCGGGTGGCCGACCTCCTCCGCTTCCACGGCCGCGACGCCCTGAGCGTGTCCGAGCGCGTGGAGGGGACCACGCTCCGCAAGGCCTACCTGGCTGAGGGCACCCCGGCGGTGCTGACCCTGGCCTTCGGGGACGGGCAGGTGGAGGTGTTCCTGGAGGGGGGGCCGGGCACCCGCGGGTCCTCCGCCGGGGCCCACGCGGCGGCCCTGCGCCTCCTGGGCTGGCACGGGGATCCCGGCCCCTTCGAGGCCGCGCACCCCGACCTGGCCCGGGGCCGGGAGGGCCTGCGCATCCCCCTCACCCTGGACCCCTTCGAGG
>Ga0079306_1000480_pt1 | contig 36501 bp, 30 predicted proteins | sample Methanotroph_Enr_FD_79181 | JGI IMG/M metagenome (GOLD analysis project Ga0079306, IMG submission 79181) | Enriched soil microbial communities from Old Woman Creek wetland in Ohio, USA - Methanotroph_Enrichment_5 | ecosystem: Environmental > Terrestrial > Soil > Wetlands | place: USA: Ohio... | reverse complement strand
CCTGGCGGGCATCGACAAGGGCTTCTACCAGAAGTTCAGCTTCACCGGCTCCACCGCCGTGGGCCGCATGATCGGCGAGGCCTGCGGCCGGAACCTGATCATCCCGAGCCTCGAGCTGGGCGGGAAGAACCCCATGGTGGTGATGCCCGACGCCGATATCGACCTCGCCGTGAAGGGTGCCCTCTGGGCCGCCTTCGGCACCGCCGGCCAGCGCTGCACCAGCCTGGCCAACCTCATCGTCCATGAGGCTTGCGCCGCCGAGTTCAAGCAGAAGTTCATGGCGGGCGTCGAGGCGATGGCGATGGGCAACCCCATGACCGATCCCGACGTGACCTACGGCCCCATGATCAACGCCCGCTTCGCGGAGGGCTTCCGCGAACACTGGGAGAAGGGCCGCGCCGACGGGGCGAAGCTCCTCTGCGGCGGCGAGCAGTGGACCGAGGCCAACCGCGACGGCCGCGTGAAGGGGCCCATCGAGCACGGCCTCTACATGCAGCCCTGCGTGTGGGAGGGCGTCACACCGGACATGTGGCTCTTCCAGAACGAAGTCTTCGGGCCCACCGTGAACCTCACGACCGTGAAGGATTTCGACGAGGCCATGGCCTGCGCCAACGGCACGCCCTACGGCCTCTCCAGCAGCATCTACACCGAGAACAGGCACTGGGTGGAGCGCTTCAAGCGCGAGATCAAGGCCGGCATGGCCAGCATCAACAACAGCACCACCGGCGCCGAGGCCCACATGCCCTTCGGCGGCAACGGGTGGAGCGGCAACGGCACCCGCGAGAGCGGCATGTGGGTGATCGACTGGTACACCCGCTGGCAGGCCGTGAATGACGACGCCTCGGGACGGCTGCAGCTGGCTCAGATCGAGACCGACTACGGGCAACCCAAGGCCAAGACAGACTGGTCGGTCCTCTGATCCGTCCAGGACGAAGCGCTAGAATGACCCCAGGAGTCCGACCATGACCAAGCCCCTCGTCCCCGCCGATCTGCTGAAATCCCTCCAGGCCGTGGACAAGCCGGCGGCCGATGCCGGTTCCTCCAAGCCCAAGGCGAAGCCCCAGCCCCAGCCCACCGTGCGTGCCTCCTCCAAGCCCCAGGGGAAGAGCGGCGGCGCCGCCCACATGCGCTCCAGCAACCGGGGCAAGTAGGCCCGGTTCACTCGAACCGCCACGTCTGGATGGAACTGACGCGCCGCAGCACCTCGGCCACGAGGTCCGGGGCGGGTTTGCCTCGCGTGCGGACCCGGGCGACATTTCCGCCGGGCAGATGCACCACATGGATCGAGGCCCCGCCCGGAAAGGCCGGATGACGGGCCAGGGGCCGCGCCAGGGATTCCAGGTCCAGCCCCTCGAGCCAGCCCCCGGGCAGCGGCGTCGTGCGCGCCCCGGGCACCAGGGCGCCCACCTCGCGGGCCTGGAGCAGCACCAGGTGGTGGCGGCCCTCCCCTGTGCCCCGCCAGCCCAGGAAGGGCGGCAGGTCGCCGAAGCCGATGCCGCCTTTCCGCACCTCGGGCCAGGCCCTCAGTGCGGCCACCCCGGCTTCGTCCGCCGCCGCCATGGCCAGCCGGGCCAGGTCCGGCTCAGCGGGGGGCACCCAGGGCTGGAGATCGTCGAAGGCCATGGGGTCGAGGATGGCATGAACGCCGAGTCCGGGTAGGCTGGGCCCATGGCGATGGACGGGAGCGGATCCGGCGGAATGGGAGCCCCCAGGCCCGTGGTGGCCACGGGCCAGCAGATCGGCGCCGGCTGGAGCCCGGCCCTCTCCGTGGCCAAAGCCCTGGCGGCCCTGGCGGAGGCCCGACGCACCGGCGCCGAGGCCGTGTACTGGCTGGCGGACGAGGACCACGACCGCGCCGAGGTCGCAGCCGTGGTGGGGACCCGGGACGGCCGGCGGATCCGTCACCGGTTCAGCTTCGAGGCGCCCGAAGGCACCGCCACCGGCTGGCTGCCCTGGACCGGCCGCCACCAGGCCGAGGCCGAATCCCTCTGGGGCACCTGTCCCGCCCCCGCCGAGCCCACCCTGCGGGGCCACGCCCTGGCCCTGGGCGAGCCCCTGTGGCGGCGAGGCCTGCGGCCCTTCTCCCCCACGGACCCGGCGGTGCGGGCGCCCATCCAGGCGGTGCTGGAGGGCTGGCGGGCCCTGGACCTGGAGGCCGACCTCGTCCGGCAGGCCACGCGCCTGGAAGCCGAGGGCGCCCCCCTGCCCCTCGATCCGCGCACCCAGGCGGCCTGGTTCGCCCTGGATCCCGCCACGGGCCGGCGGCGGCGCCTGGAACCCCGCGAATCCCTGCCGCCCGGCCGCTGGCTGAGCCCCGGCGCGGCGCTGCGCCCCCTCATGCAGTCCCTGCTGCTGCCGGTGGATGCCGCGGTGCTGGGTCCCGCCGAGCGGGCCTACTGGCGCCTCTGCGAGCCCCTCTGGGAGCGTGTGGGGCTGCCGACTCCCCGCATCGTCGCCCGCCCCAGCGTCTTCGTGCTGCCACCCGGACTGCGCCTGGAGGCCGGTCAGCTGCCCCGCCTCCGGGACGGAGACTGGGCCGGCCTTGCGCCCTGGTCCGGCGGCACCGCCACGGCGCGGTTGCCCCTCCCGGAGCCCGATCCGGCCTGGCCCGAGGCCATCCAGAAACGGTACGCCGCGGAGCTGGACCGCACCCGCACCCGGCTTGGCCGGCTCGACCGCCGGCTGCACCGCGAGGCCGCCGCAGCCGCCCTGGGCGGCGATCCCGAAGCCCTGCGCCAGGCCCTTTTCCCCTACGGGCGGCCCCAGGAGCGCGTGGTCCCGGGCCTCGAATGGCTGCGGGACGAGGCGCTGCTGGATCGCATCCTCGACCGCATGGACGGCCGCACCGATCTCCTTCTCGTGGAGGCCTCATGAGCGACGGACTCGACCTGCTGGTCCTGGGGGCCCACCCCGACGACGCGGAGGTCCATGTGGGCGGCATGCTCGCCCTGGCCTCGGACCGGGGCCTCAAGGCCGCCATCCTGGATCTCACCGCGGGCGAGCTCGGCACCCGCGGCACGCCCGAGACGCGGCGGGCGGAGGCCCAGGCCGCCGCGAAGCTCCTGGGGGTGCAGCGCATCGTGATGGACTTCCCCGACGGGCGCTTCACTGAGGAGGAGCGCTTCCGGGTGCGCCTGATGGCGGAATTCCGCAGCCTGCGCCCCAGGGTGCTCATCCTGCCCGCCCCGGAGGACCGCCACCCGGACCACCGCCGCGCCCACCGCCTGGGCCGGGAGGCCGCCTACTACGCCGGGTTGAAGAATTACCCCTGTGAAGGCAAGCCCTGGCGTCCCGAGGCCGTGGCCTGGGTGGGCGGCGAGCAGCCGGGCGCCCCGGATCTCCTCGTGGACGTGAGCGCCGTGTGGGAACGCCGCATGGCCGCCTTCGACGCCTTCGGCAGCCAGTTCGACCAGGATCCCAGCCAGCCGCCCACGCGCATCGCCCATCCCGCCTTCCGCCGCGGCGTCATCGGCCGCGCCATGCACTGGGGCTCCCTCCGCATGTGCGACTGGGCCGAGGCCCTCTGGTGCGAGAAGCCGGTGCCCCCGGCCCTGCTGCAGCTGCTGGCGGCACTGGACCGGCCGGCATGAAGCGCTTCGAATCCGACCTCCTCGCGCAGATCCAGCGCAGAGGGGACGGTGTGTCGGGCCGGGTGCTGGTGGCCTGCTCGGGGGGCGGGGACTCCGTGGCCCTGCTGGTGCTGCTGTGGTCGCTGCGCCGCAGCCTGGGGCTGGAGCTCACGGTGGCCCATGCAGACCACGGCCTGCGGCCGGAGTCCGAGGCCGATGCGGACTTCGTGCGCCAGCTCTGCCGAGCCCTCGACCTCGACCTGGCGGAGGCCAGCCTGGGCGTGAAGGCCCATGCCGCGGACCGGGGCATCGGCGTGGAAATGGCCGCGCGGGAGCTGCGCTGGGACTGGCTGCGCCAGGAGGCCATGGGCACCGGCGCCTCGGCCGTGGCCACGGGCCACACCCTCGACGATCACACGGAGACCGTCCTCATCCGCCTCGCCCGGGGCGGCGGGCTGGGCAGCCTCCGCCCCCTGGCGCCGCGCCAGGGCCTGCGCTGGTCGCCACTGGTGGAATGCCGGCGCGGGGAGCTGCGCGACCACCTTCGCCAGCGGGGGGTGCCCTGGCGGGAGGATCCCACGAACGACGAGCCCTTCACGACCCGCAACCGCTGGCGCGCGTTGCTCGCGGACATCCGACGAGAGGCCCCGGAGCTGGACCGCCACCTCTTCGAGACGCACCTGCAGGCGGAGGAGGCCCAGGCCCTCGCCCACCGCCTGGTGGCGTCCTGGCGCGGCTCGCGCTGGTCCATCGGCGATGACGAGGTCGTCTTCGCCACTGGATCCTGGACAGAACCTGAGCTCCGCTGGACCCTCGAGACCGCCTTCCGCGAGCTGGGGCGTCCCCTGGAAGCCTCGCTCCTGCGCGGCCTGGCGCCCTGGCTGGTCGCCCGTCTCGCCACCGCGCGCCGCGCCTCCTGGGGCAACTTCTTCCTAAACCCCGAACCTGGGGGCCGGTATCTGCATCTAAGGCAGGGTTCCCCGCCTTCCGGGCCGGGGTACACTGGACCAGGAATGGGGCGCGGCCCCGAGGAGTGACAATTTGAATTCCATGATGAAGAGCGTGCTGGTCTGGCTGGGCATCATCGCCCTGCTCGTGCTGGCCTTCCGCCAGATCCCCCAGAACAGCCGCCAGGTGGAGATCCCCTTCTCCACGTTCTACACCGAGGGCACTGCCGGCAAGTACAAGACCGTGACCCTCTCCGGCTTCGACCTGGAGGGGACCTACAAGGACCCCATCAAGAACCCGAAGACCGGCGAGACCATCGACCGCTTCCGCACCGTGGCCCCGCCCATGCAGGACCTCGGCAAGGTGATCCTCAGCTGGAAGACCGAGGGCCAGCTCGACGAGTTCAAGGCCGCCAAGCCCAGCGAGAACAACTTCGCGTACGTGCTCATGTTCTGGGCGCCGCTCCTGGTCTTCGTGGTGCTCTGGTTCGTGTTCATGCGCCAGGCCCAGATGGGCGGCAACAAGGCCCTCAGCTTCGGCAAGGCCCGGGCCAAGGGGCTGTCCACCAGCGCCAAGCGCATCACCTTCGCCGACGTGGCCGGCTGTGACGAGGCCAAGGAGGAGCTGAAGGAGATCGTGGAGTTCCTGAAGGACCCTGCCAAGTTCGTGAAGCTGGGGGGCAAGATCCCCAAGGGCGTGCTGCTGATGGGCCCTCCGGGGACGGGCAAGACGCTGCTGGCCCGGGCCATCGCCGGCGAGGCCAAGGTGCAGTTCTTCTCCATCTCCGGTTCCGATTTCGTCGAGATGTTCGTGGGCGTGGGCGCCAGCCGCGTGCGCGACCTCTTCGAGCAGGCCAAGAAGAGCGCCCCCTGCATCGTGTTCATCGATGAGATCGACGCTGTCGGCCGGCACCGCGGCGCGGGCCTCGGCGGCGGCCACGACGAGCGCGAACAGACGCTCAACCAACTGCTGGTCGAGATGGACGGATTCGAGGGCAACGAGGGGGTCATCCTCATCGCCGCCACGAACCGCCCGGACGTGCTGGACCCCGCCCTCCTCCGCCCCGGCCGCTTCGACCGCCGCGTGGTGGTGGACCGTCCCGACGTGAAGGGCCGCCACGAGATCCTGAAGGTGCACACCACCGACAAGATCCCCCTCAGCCCGGATGTGGATCTTGAGGTGATCGCCCGCGGCACGCCCGGCTTCGCCGGCGCAGATCTGGCCAACCTCTGCAACGAGGCTGCCCTCACGGCGGCCCGCGGCAGCAAGAAGTGGGTCGAGATGATCGACTTCGAGAGCGCCAAGGACAAGGTCTACATGGGTGCCGAGCGCCGCAGCCTGGTCATGACCGAGGCCGACAAGCGCATCACCGCCTACCACGAGGCCGGCCACACGGTCGTCGCCGTCGTCATGCCCCACAGCGATCCCATGCACAAGGTGACCATCATCCCCCGGGGCCGGGCCCTGGGCGTCACGTGGCAGCTGCCCGTCACGGACCGCTTCAACACCACGCGGGACTACATGGAGAGCCGCATCGCCATCGCCATGGGCGGCCGCATCGCCGAGGAGATCTTCTTCAACCAGCTCAGTACCGGCGCCGCCAACGACATCCAGCAGGCCACCGAGATGGCCCGTTCGATGGTCACGGAGTACGGCATGAGCGACAAGCTGGGCCCGCTGAACTTCGGCGGCGGCCAGCACGAGGTCTTCCTCGGCCGCGACTTCGCCCAGCACCGGGAGATCTCCGAGGACACGGCCCGCCTGATCGACGTCGAGGTCCAGGAATTCGTCATGCGGAACTACCGCCGGGCGAAGGAGGCCATCGAGACCCACCGCGACCAGCTGGTGACCATCGCCGAGGCCCTTCTCGTGCGGGAGACGCTCGACGGCAGCGACATCGAGATCCTCATGAAGGGTGGCACCCTCCCCCCCCCTAAGGCCGGCGGCACGCCCACGGCCCCCGCCACCGCCGAGGGGGCGGCCACTGGCGCGCCCCTGAATCCGGCCCTCAAGCCGGCCTAGGGCCATGGCTTCGTTCGATTGGGGACCGCTCGTCCAGGGCGGTCCCTTTTTTCTCGGCATCCTCAACGTGACCCCGGATTCCTTCAGCGATGGAGGCCGGTTCGCAGATCCTGTGGCAGCCCTGTCGCAGGCCCGGACGCTCGCAGAGGCCGGCGCTCGGATGCTGGATCTGGGGGCGGAAAGCACCCGCCCCGGAGCCGAGCCGCTGGCGCCCGAGGCGGAGTGGGCCCGCCTCGCTCCCGTGATCGCGCCGCTGCGCGCCGCGCGGCCGGACCTGCCCCTCAGCGTGGACACCCGCCATGCCGAGGTGGCCGCGCGCGCCCTCGCGGCAGGGGCCGCCGTGCTGAACGACGTGACCGGATGCTCAGCCCCCGCCATGCTGGATCTGGCACGGCGTTCAGACTGCGGCCTGATCGCCATGCGGAGCCGTCCCCTGGGCTCCGGATTCCTCATGCCGCCCTACGAAGGGTCCGGCGAGGACACGGCCGACCGCGCCATCGGAGAGCTGGCGGCCGTGCGGGACCGCCTCCTCTCGGCTGGCATCTCGCCCGCCCGGCTTCTCCTGGATCCGGGCTTCGGCTTCGGCACCACCTTCGCGGAGGACCTGGCGCTCTGGAAGGCCCTGCCGGACCTCCCCCGGCGCCTGGACTGGCCCGCAGAGCGCTTCTGCCTCGGCATCTCCCGCAAGCGGTTCCTGGCCTGGCGCGCGGGGACGCGTGACCTCCCGCCTGCGGAGCGCGACCTCCTGACCGCCGGGGCCCACGCCGAGGCCACCGCCTGGGGATACCGGGTCTTCAGGACCCACGCCATCGGGTAATCTGGAGCCATGACCCTTCGCTACTTCGGCACCGACGGCATCCGGGGCGTGGCGCTGCAGCCCCCCCTCACCCTGGAGGAGACCACCCGCTGGGGCGCCGCCTGGGCCCAGGTGGCCCGGGAGAACGGGGTGCGTCGGCTGGTCGTGGGCTGGGATCCCCGCACCAGCTCCGGCCCCCTGGCCGAGGCCTTCGTGCTGGGCGTGGGCCAGGGCCTCAAGGTGCTCCTCCTGGGCCTGGCCCCGACCCCCGCGGTGGCCTGGACCGTGGCCCGCCTCAGCGCGGAGGGCGCCAAGACCTGGGGCCTGATGATCTCGGCCAGCCACAATCCGCCCGAGGACAATGGCCTCAAGGGCTTCAACGAGCGGGGGGAGAAGCTGGAAGAGCACGAGGAGGCGGCCATCGAGGCGGCCTTCGAGGCCACGCCGGAGCCCACCACCGTGTCCGTGCCGCCGGATCGTCTGGACCTCGCCCCCTACGTGGCCCACCTGGGCGGCGTGGACCTTCCGGCGGATTTCGGGCTCGTCGTCGACTGCGCCCACGGCGCCACCGCCGAGGCCGCCCGCGAGCTGTTCCGGGGCGGGCGCCTCGCCTGGCTCGGCGTGCCGGCCGAGGGCGCCCGCATCAACGTGGGGGTCGGCTCCACGCATCTCGACGCCCTCAAGGCCGCGGTGGTGGCCGAGCGGGCCCACCTGGGCGTGGCCTTCGACGGCGACGGCGATCGCTGCCTCCTGGTGGACGGCGCGGGCCGCGAGATCGACGGCGACCAGATGCTCTGGCTCATGGTCCAGGACCGCCTGGCCTGCGGGGACCCGCCCCCCGGCGTGGTCGGCACGGTCATGACCAATGGCGGGCTGGAGCAGTCGCTGGCCCAGGTCGGCATCCCCTTCGTCCGCACCGCCGTGGGCGACAAGTACCTCCTGCGCGAGATGGGGCAGCGGGGCTGGGACCTGGCAGCCGAGGCCTCGGGCCACGTCATCCAGAAGCGCGTGGGCCCCAGCGGCGACGGGATGGCCACGGCCCTGGCCCTCCTCCGGGCCCTGCTCCACCGTCCCGAGGCCAGCCGGTGGGACTGGACCTTCCGGCCCTGGCCCCAGCGCCTGGTGAACGTGAAGGCCCGCAGCCGGAAGGACCTCAAGCACTGCGCCGATCTGGGCGAAACCATGCGGACCATCGAATCCCGCTGGGGCCACGGTGTCCGTCAGGTGGTGCGCTGGTCCGGCACGGAACCCAAGCTCCGGCTCATGGTGGAGGCCCGCGAACCCGCCTGGGTGGACCAGGCCCTCGCGGAACTGGAGGCCGCGGCCCGCCGCGACCTGGACCTGGCCTGATGGCGCCGGACGTCCGCCGCCCCGTGGATCGGCTGTTGGCGCTCTTCGCGCTGCTGCTGGTGGCCGTGGGGATGGTGTGGATCTACTCCGCCTCCGCCATCAAGGCCTCCCAGAACCATTCGGCGGCCACCGCCTTCCTCACCCGTCAGATGGTGGGAGGCGGCATCGGCCTCGGCCTCATGCTCGTGCTCTCCCAGGTGGACCTCGCGCCCCTCCAGGACCACCGCCGCCCCCTCCAGATCGCCTATGCGGTCCTGGTGCTCCTCCTCGCGGCGGTGCTTGTCTTCGGCCCCCGGATCAACGGGGCCCACCGCTGGCTCCGCCTGGGGCCCATGAGCCTCCAGCCCTCGGAGCTCTTCAAGCCCCTGTCCGTGCTCATCGCCGCCGGCTGGATGGTGCGCAACCGCGAGGCCTGGGCCAGCCGCCAGGACTCCCTGCCCAAGCTGCTGGGGCTCTTCGGCATCCTGGTGGTGCCCCTGGCCCTCATCCTGCGCGAGCCCGACTTCGGCACCACCTTCCTCATCGTCTTCGTCACGCTCATGGTCGTCTTCCTCGGGGGCGCCCCGAAGTGGATCTTCGCCGTGGCCCTTCCCGTGCTGGGCGCGCTGGGCACGGCCTTCGTGGTGCTCTCGCCCTACCGCCTGGCCCGCATCACCAGCTTCCTCAATCCCGAGGCCGATCCGCTGGGCAAGGGGCACCAGGCGCTCCAGAGCCTCGTGGCCGTGGGCAACGGCGGCCTGTTGGGCGTAGGCCTCGGGGCCGGCAAGCAGAAGCTGTTCTTCCTGCCTGAGGCGCACACGGATTTCATCTACGCCGTCATCGCGGAAGAGGCCGGACTGATCGGGACCACGCTCGTGCTCGCCCTGTTCATCGCCATCCTCTGGCGTGGCTACCGCGTCGCCCGGCGGGTGGGGGACCCCTACCTGAAGCTCTGCGCCATGGGTTTCGTGCTGCTGCTGGTGGTGCAGGCCCTCATGAACATGAGCGTGGTGCTCTCCCTGGCGCCGAACAAGGGCATCCCCCTGCCCTTCATCTCCTACGGCCCCAACAGCCTCATCGCCAGCCTGGTCTGCCTGGGGCTGCTGCTCTCCATCAGCAAGGAGGCGGGGTCAGCCTAGCCGCAGGGGCTCGTCGTCCTCGTCGTCCACGAGGGTGATGTTCGATCCGCCGGAGAGAAGCACCGCGTCCTCGTAGAGGTTGCGCAGCTTGGGCTCGAAGCGCTCGCCCTGGGCCAGGCGGGAGTCCTCCCGCAGGGTGAGGGCTTCGCGCACCAGCCCCTTCAGCGAGGCCGGATCGGCCTCCAGCACGGCGCCCAGCAGCTTCAGGGGGTTCGTGGCGCCGAAGGCCGCCATGGGCGTGCGGAACCGGAGCAGGCTCCCCTCCCACGTCATGCTCTCGACCATGGGCCGCAGGTCCACGTGCTTCTCCTGCTTCTGTCCACCCACTTTGCCTGCCCGGTCCCAGGCGAAGGTGGCGGCGGCCAGGAAGCGCGCGGTGGCGGCCTGGGCGCGATCCAGCAGGTCCTCGGGACAGGGCCAGGTCCACTCGGAGGTCTCGGCCAGCTCCGCCACGGGGGTGGCGTAGTGCGGCTGCTCGATCCAGCGGTGGAGATGCAGGCCCTCCGGCAGGCGTGCGTTGAGCCCCGCCAGCAGCGCCTCCGCACCCGCTTCCGGCGACCGCTGGAGGACCGCCTCGGCCCACTCCCCGCGCCCACCGGCCCCGGCCGGAAGCGGCAGCCCCATCTGCAGGATCGGCCGCGGGTGGTGCCCCAGATCCAGGGCCGGACGCAGGCCCTCCAGGCGGAAGGCCGCGAGGAGGATCCGCTGGAGGTCCCCCCCGTCGAAGTCCGCCGCCGGCGGGAGCTTGGCGTACGCGATGCGGACGGAGGCCCGGCGGCTGTCGAGCTGCCAGGAGGCCACCCGGCGTTCCCGGGCCTTCTCCGCCAGGGGGGCGAGGCGCTTCCGGATCGATTCCAGGGCGTCGTCGCCCTTCCCGGTGCGCCGCGCCTCGCGGAGGATGGCCAGGGCCTCCTCCGCCAGGCCTTCGCGGACGACCTCCTCCACCAGCCCCTCCGCCGAGGTGGCATCGCCCGCGGCCATCGCCTCGCGGAAGGTCCGGAGGGGAGCGGCCTCGCGGCTCGCCGCGTGCGCCATCGCCGCCAAGGCCGCGGTGAGACGGGCCTCCCGCGCCAGGACTTCAGGCGGAATGGCGGAGGGGCGCGCGGAGGTGCTCACCTTCCCAGGATAGTGAATAAATCGAGAAGCGGCGGAGGGGGAACCAGGATCGTGGCCTCGATTTCCACAACACCTGTGGGAAGCTCGGCGGAAACCCGGACAAACGCCTTGCCGTTCAAGCCCCTTCCAGACCTGCTGCGTTTCGGTGGCAGCCCGCGGCACGAACCGGATTGACAGGTGTCCCCGGATTCGTTCCACCTGACCTTTGCCTTTCGACGCATCCCAGGCCACTCTGAAGGGACGCCATGCATCACGATCCCCTTGTCCCGCTCACCCTGCCAGACGCCTGGCCCTACCCGAGCCGTCCGGTCCAGCGGCCCCTCGCCTGCCGCGAGGGGCGGGACCTGCCGGGCCTCGGCTCCGGATGGCGCATCTGCGCCCCCGCGGGCGATGTGGACCTCGGCCCCGCCGAGGCGCTCCCCGGCGCCTTCGGGCGGGGTGGCATCCTCCGCGCGGGCCCTGCCGTGCTGCGTCCGTACCGCCGCGGCGGCCTCCTGCGGTTCGTGAACCAACGGACCTACCGCACCTCCATCCGCTTCGCCGCGGAGTACGCCATCCACCGTTCCCTCTGGGAGGCCGGCTTCCCCACGGTGGAACCCCTGGGCTACGCCTGGCGACCCCATCGCTGGGGCGTGGAGGGCGTGTTCATCTCGCGGTTCGCCGCAGGGGAGCCCTGGCCCCGTCGCTGGGATCTCAGCGCCCGCGTCCTTCCGGATCTGGACCGGGCCCTCCGCGCCCTCTGCACCTGGGGCCTGTGGGCGCCGGACCTCAATGCCACCAACATCCTGCTGCCTCCCGACGGGGGGCTGCTGCTGATGGACTGGGACCGGGCCCGCTTCGCGCCCTCGCCGGAGCTCCGGTCCCGCTACGATGAGCGTCTCCTGCGGAGCCTCCGCAAGCTGGGCGCGCCGCCGGAGGCCTTCCCGGCCTGATCGTTCAGGCCACGAGCCCCAGCAGCACCTGGGCCAGGACGATCTTGAGGATGGTGGCCAGCGGATAGACTGTGGCGAAGCCCACGTTGGGCAGTTCGTTGCGCGTCTGGTGGGTGGCGTAGCCCAGCACCACCGGCTGCGTGTGCGTGCCGGCCACGATGCCGAACATCACGTTGAGCGGGATCTTGAAGAGCTTGTGGCCCACCACCATGGCGAGGCCATCCGCCAGCAGGCAGATGAAGAGCGCCGACCCCAGGAACAGGGGCAGCACGCCGGGATTGGCGGAGACGATGGTGCGGAAGCCCTCGCCGGAGATGAGGCCGATGCCCGCGGCGAAGAGCACCAGGCCGAACTGCCGGATGGTGTGGTTGGCGCCGTAGGGGAAGTTCCACACCAGGGAGCCCACGCGGTGAAAGCGGCCGAGGATGAGGGCGATGGCCAGGGGCCCGCCCGCGAAGCCCAGCTTGAACACCATGCCTCCGCCCAGGGGGATGGGCACCTCGCCCAGCACCAGCCCGCCCGCCAGGCCCATGGCGAAGGTGAGGAAGCTCACGTCGCTGAGGGCGTGGTAGCTGTCCCCGAAGAAGGCCTCGATGGCCTCGATGTTGTCCCGCCGGGTGGTCACCCGGACCCGGTCGCCCAGTTCCAGCACCGTGTCCCCGTCGGGCACGAACCACAGGTCGCCGCGCCGCACGCGGGTGATGATGGCCTGGTGTTTCGTCACGAGGTCCAGGCGACCCAGGGGCACCCCGACCACTTCGGGGCGCGACACGAAGATCCGCGTGGCGTCCAGGGCGCTCTGGTCCCGGTCCAGCTCCACGTGGCTGCGCTCGCCCAGCAGGTCCGCCACCCGGGCGAGGTCCTCCGGCGAGCCCACCACCGTCACCAGGTCCTCCAGCTGGAGCCGGAATTCGGGTCCCGGCAGCAGCAGCTCCGCCTTGCGCAGCACCCGGCCGAGCACCACGCGGCAGCCGCGGGTGGTGCAGATGTCGTGCTTGCGGAGGGATTCGGCCTCGGGCCGCGTCACCCGCACCGTCCAGGCCTCCAGGTGGTGGTGGCCCGTGCGGTATTCCGCGAGACCGTCGGCCTCCTCCTTCAGGTTGACCCGGAAGAGCCGCGGGCTGATGAGGAGGATGAGCATGGGCACCAGCACGCCGATGGGGTAGGCGATCGCCGACGCCACCGTGGGCTGGGCGATCTCCAGGGGCCCCATGCCCGGCATGGATTTCACGCGGTCCACCACGCCCGCCAGGGCGGGCATGTTCGTGAAGCTGCCGGTCAGCAGGCCGGCCGCGTAGCGGGCGTTGAAGCCCACGGCCCGGGCCAGCAGCGCCACCGCGCCCGTGGAGACCACCATCACGATGAACACCACGGCGTTCTTCTGGATGCCCTCGCGGCTGAAGGCGGCCCAGAAGCTGTGGGCGATCGAGAGCCCCATGGCGTAGACGAAGACCGCGAGGCCCAGCTCGTAGACCAGCTTCATCTCCCGCGAGAGGTCCTTGTGGAGGGCCGGGTCCAGGTCCGGCCGGATGACCAGGGCCCCGAGGGCGATGCCCGCGAAGAGGATGCTGGCGATGCCGAAGGAGGCGCCGGCGATGCGGATCTTGCTGATGGGATAGCCCAGGGCCACCACCGCGAAGAGCAGCAGCAGGGGATTGTGGGCGAGGAACTGGAGGCTGTGCTGGAACATGGTCGCTCCGGGCCCCGCGGGATCGGGGCGAGGCTCAGGTCAGTCGCTTGAGGGCCGCCGCAAGGGCTTCCACCTCGGCTGGGCGCGCATCCGGAAGGAACGACAACCGCACCACCGACCGCGCTTCATCCGAAGAATACCCAAGCGTCGTGATTGCGTGGCTCGGTTTCACCGCCCCGCTGTGGCAGGCGCTCCCCGTGCTCACGGCGAACCCGGCCAGGTCGAGGGAGGCCTGAACGGCCTCGCCATTCCGGCCGCGAAGCAGCAGGGCACTGGTGTTCGGCAGGCGCGGAAGGTCCCTTCCGATGACCTCGACACCCCGGTTCCACCCCAGGATCTCGGTCTCCAGGGCGTCGCGCAGTGTGACCAATGCCGCATTCAGGGATTGACGCTCCGTCAAGTGCCGCACCGCCGCCGCCAGACCCAGGACGGCCGGAAGGTCCTCTGTGCCGCCGCGCCGGCGGCGCTCCTGGGGCCCCTCCATGACCGCCTCCCAGGGCAGGCCGGGCCGCAGCCACAGCAGGGCCGCACCCCGGGGGCCGCCCATCTTGTGCCCGCTGAACACGGCGGCGTCGCAGTCAGAGAGGTCCACGGGCACCTTGCCCCAGGCCTGGGCGCAGTCCTTGACCCGCACGGCGCCCGACACCCGGGGCATGGGGTAGAGGATCCCCGTCTCGTTGTTCGCGGCCATCTGCACCGCCGTGGCGCAGCCCTCCGGCACCTCCGGCAGCCAGGTCACGCGGGTCCAGTCCCGCAGGGGGTTCAGGCAGGCACTGTGCTCGCCGGGGAACACGGCCGCCGGGCGATCCCCCAAGGCCGGCCGCAACCCGCGAACGAGCAGGTGCAGCGCTTCCGTGGCGCTGCTGCAGAACACCAGCTCGCCGGGTGCCACGCCCAGGGCGGCCGCGATCTCCCGCCGGGCCTCTTCCAGCCGGTGGCGGGCCCGCTGCCCCTCCCGGTGGGTGCTGGTGGGATTGGCCCAGTCCTCCGCCATGGCCCGCCGCACGGCCTCCACCGCCTCCGGATGGGGCGGCACCGAGGCGTTGGCGTCGAAGTAGAGGCGCGGCATGGCGATCAGGGTACCCTGGACCCATGCCCAAGACCCTGGAAGGCAAGCTGGTGGTGGCCATTTCGAGCCGGGCCCTCTTCGATTTCGAGGAGGAGAACCGGGTCTTCGAGGAGACGGACGACCGGGCCTACATGGAGCTGCAGCTCTCCCGCCTGGAGGTGCCCGCCAAGCCCGGCGTGGCCTATCCGCTGGTGAAGAAGCTGCAGGCCTTCAACACGCCGGGGAACGACCAGGTGGCCGTGGTGGTCCTCTCCCGCAATGATCCCGTGAGCGGCCTGCGGGTCTTCCGCAGCGCCCAGGCGGCCGACCTCCCCCTGGAACGCGGCGTCTTCACCCGGGGCCGGGATCCCTATCCCTACCTGACCTCCCTGGGCGCCAACCTCTTCCTTTCAGCACGGGAGCAGGACGTGCGCGCGGCCCTGGCGGCCGGGTTCGCGGCGGCGCGGGTGTACCCCGACAGCGCCGTGGCCGCGGACCGGCATCCGGAGGAGATCCGCATCGCCTTCGACGGCGATGCCGTCCTCTTCAGCGACGAGGCGGAGCGCATCTACGAGCAGGGTGGCCTGGCGGCCTTCCAGGCCCACGAGATCGAGCGGGCGGGCGTGCCCCTTCCCCCCGGGCCCTTCAAGCCCCTCCTGGAGGCCCTGCAGCGCCTCCAGACGCTGGCCCCGGACGCCCCCATGCGCCTGCGCACCGCCCTCGTCACCGCCCGCAGCGCCCCCGCCCACGAGCGGGCCATCCGCACCCTCATGGCCTGGAACATCCAGGTGGACGAGGCCATGTTCCTGGGCGGCCTCGAGAAGGCGGACTTCCTCCGCGAGTTCGAGCCGGACTTCTTCTTCGACGACCAGACCGGCTACTGCGACACCGCCTCCCGCGTGGGCCCCACCGGGCACGTCGTCAGCGGCGTGAAGAACGAGGCGCCGAAAGGCTAGGTGCCCGCGACCGCTCCGTAGACGTTGTCCCGCTGCCAGGGCTCGTAGCCGGCGGCGCGGATCATGCGGTTCATCTCGTCGTCGTTGACGCTGTAGCAGGTGCCGGCGGCGCTGACGACGTTCTCCTCGAGCATGAGGCTGCCCATGTCGTCGCAGCCGTAGTGCAGGGCCACCTGGCCGGTCTTGCGGCCCATGGTGACCCAGCTGCTCTGGATGTGGGCGAAGTTGTCCAGGTAGATGCGGGCCACAGCGATGGTGCGGAGGTACTCGGCATCCGTGGGCTTGGGCACCTTGCCCTCCCACACGGTGTGGCCGCTCTGGAAGGGCCAGGCGGCGAAGGCCGTGTAGCCGCCGCCGTTGTTCCTCGCCAAGGCGCGGTCCTGCTGCTCCCGCAGCACGCGGAAGTGGTCGATGCGCTCGGCCATCGTCTCGGTGATGCCGAACATCATGGTGCCCGTAGTCTTCACGCCCACCTCGTGGGCGGCCTCCATGACCTCCAGCCACTTCTCGCGGCCGCCCTTCAGGGGCGCGATCTTCTTGCGGATGCGGTCCACCAGGATCTCCGCCCCGCCCCCGGGGATGGAACCCAGGCCCGCGTCCCGCAGGTCGCGGATGGTCTTGCCGAGGCTCTGGCCGCTGAGCTTCGCCATCATCTGGATCTCCACGGGCGAGAAGCCGTGGACCCAGATGCCGAGGTCGCGGTGCAGGTAGCTCACCAGGTCCAGGTAGTAGTCCCACGGCAGGTCCGGGTTCACGCCGCCCTGCAGCAGGAAGCCCGTCCCGCCGATGGCCTTCGTCTCCTCGGCCTTCTGCCGGAGCTGCTCCTTCGTCAGCACGTAGCCGCGGGTGTCGCCGGGCTTGTGGTAGAAGGCGCAGAAGGTGCAGTAGACGTTGCAGACGTCCGTGTAGTTGACGTTGCGGTCGATGACGTAGCTGACGCGGCCCGGATCATTGTGCCGGTCCCGCACGGCCGTGGCGGCCACCGCCAGATCCGGCAGGTCGGCCTGCTCCAGCAGCTGCAGGGCCTCGTCCTCGGTGACCCGGCGGCCCTGGAGGATCCCCTCGATGATCGCGTCCGTGGTGATCGTCGGCATGTCCGGCGGCCTAGACCTGGTAGCCCATGACCTGGAGGCAGCGGCGGCAGACGCAGTCCTGCCCCTCGATGCCGTGCTGGAAGTGGTCGAGGGTGTAGGGATTGCGGCACTTCTCGCAGATCTGGGTTGGCTCGGTGGCGGTCTTGGGGGCGTAGAGATGGGTGGGATCGGGCATGACGGACTCCGGAGTCTCCAAGAATAGCGCGGTCGGGGCCCCGGAGCCTCCGCCCTGCACGACAGAGGCGGCCACCCGGGCCGCCTCCGCCGGCTAAACGATCGGAAGGCTACTCTTCCACGGGGGCGGCTTTGGCGCTCTCGTGGGGCCGGGTGTTCCGCTTGTCCTGGTGCTTGTGGGCCTGGGCCTCCAGCTTGTCCACGGCCTGGGTGATGCTGGCGTACATGTCGTCCGTCGTGGCCGACGCCACGAAGGCGTTGGCCCGGGTCTTGAGGGTGATCTCGGCCATGTGCCGGTGTTTCTCGACGCCCAGGATCACGTGGACATCGATGATGTCGTCCAGGAAACTGGCCATCTTGTCCAACCGCTCCTTCGCATGGGTTTTCAGGGGCTCGGTGAGCTCCACGTGGCGGCCGGTGTAGTTGACCTTCATGGGACACTCCTCAAAGTGGGCCGGGCGGCCCGGAAAAGGCGGGGGCGCTGGATCGGAGCAGATGCCATGGGCCGGGCCCATGGCGGCTCATCGGCGCCGGCGCTGGGAGGCTGGAGGAATTTTCAATTCCTCCCGGTACTTGTTGACGGTCCTGCGCGCAACCTTGATGCCGTCCCGCTCCAGCAGGCCCGCGATGGCCTCGTCGGAGAGGGGCTTGGCCGCGTCCTCGGCCTGGATGTAGGCCTTGATGCGGTGCTTGACCACGGTGGCGGAGACGTCCGAATCCTTCGGGCGCGCCGAGAAGAAGTAGTTCAGGTCGTAGAGGCCCTGGGGCGTGTGGATGGTTTTGGACTTCACCACGCGGCTGATGGTGCTCTCATGGAAGCCCGTGGCCTCGGCCACGTCCCGCAGCACCATGGGCCGGAGATGCTCGATGCCGTGCTCCAGGAACTCCTTCTGCAGGTCCGCGATCTGGGCGGCCACGCGCAGCACCGTGCGATTGCGGTCCTCCACGCCGCGGATGAAGTCCCGGGCGCTGCGGAACCGCTCGCGGATGAAGTCCTTGTCCGACTTGGCGTCCGTGGAGGCCAGGAACCGCTGGTACTCCCCGTTCACACGCAGGCGCGGCAGGCCCTCGTCGTTGAGATACACCTTCCAGTTCCCGTCCTCGCCCTTGAGCACCACCACGTCGGGCTTGACCACCCGCTCGCCCTCGGGATCGAAGGCCCGGCCCGGCGAGGGATTCAGGTGCTTGAGCTGGTCCATGGCGATGGCCAGATCCTCTTCGCTGCAGCCGAGCACGCGCCGCAGTTTCACGCTGTCCCGCTGACCCAGCAGCGCCGAGTGGTCCTGGATGATGCGCACGGCCAGATCATCCGGCTCGGCGCCCGCATGCCGGAGCTGGAGCAGCAGGCTCTCCTGCACCGTGAAGCAGCCGACGCCGGAGGGATCGAACTCCTGGAGGACTTCCAGCGCCCGTTGCAGCGCTTCCTCCGGCACCCCCAGGTCCGCGGCCAGGGCAGGCGCCGTGGTCTCGGCGGAGGGGTGGTCGGGATCCAGGCGGAGGAACCCCTTGGGATCCAGGCGGTCGATGAGGCGCTCCACCAGGGCGGCCCGGGAATCCTCATGTTCCAGCGTCTCGTAGAGCTGGCTGATGAGGTGATCTTGGAGGGATTCGGTCGCGCTGAGGCGATCCTCCCAGGAGAGGCGGTCCTCCTCGGGGAGGGCGCTGGTGCGTGGCAGGTCCGTGTCCCAGCTGTTCTCCGCGCCGCAATCGGTTTCCTGGACCTGGGCCACGCCCTCCTCGGTGAACTTCTCAAGGTCCCCCTCAGGGTTCATCTCGCCGGCGGCGTCCAGGAGGGCCCCCAGGTCCACGGTATCCACGCCCTCGGGCAGTTCCACCCCTTCGGCCATCTGCTCGGAGGAGCCCTCGGTCACATCGGAGTCCCGCCCCTCCTCGATGGCCTCCAGCGTGGGCACCTCGTCCCCGTCCTCCGCCAGCTCCAGCAGGGGGTTCTCCTCCAGTTCCCGCTCGATGGTCTGGCTGAGCTCCTGCAGGTTCATCTGCCAGAGCTTCAGCTTCAGCTGCATGGCCGGGGTCAGGGCCAGGGTCTGGCTCTGGGCCAGGCGTTGCGAGAGGAACGGACCGGCAGCCATCAATCGAGCCTGAAACGATCGCCCAGGTAGACCCGGCGGATGTCCGGGTCCTCGGCGATCTCGCTGGGCAAACCGTGCTTCATGATCATTCCATCCGCCAAGATATAGGCGCGATCGGCGATCTGCAAGGTCTCGCGGACATTGTGATCGGTGATGAGCACACCGATGCCGCGGGCCTTCAGGTCATCGATGAGGCCCTGGATCTCCAGCACCGACTTGGGATCCACCCCCGCGAAGGGCTCGTCGAGGAGCATGATGCGGGGTTCGGTGACCAGGGCCCGGGCCAGCTCGCAGCGCCGGCGCTCACCGCCGGACAGGCTCATGCCCAGGGTGTCCCGCACCTTCTCCAGGTGGAAGTCCCCGAGCAGGCGTTCGCACCGGGCCTGCTGCTCGGATTTCGGGATGGGCTGCAGCTCCGCCAGGGCCATCAGGTTCTCCCAGACCGTGAGCCCCCGGAAGACGCTGGATTCCTGGGCGAGGTACCCGATGCCCAGGCGCGCCCGGCGGTGCATCGGGGCCTCGGTGACATCGTTGCCCAGCCAGCGGATGTGGCCGCGGTCCGGCGCCTCCACGCCCACCACCATGTAGAACGTGGTGGTCTTCCCCGCGCCGTTGGGCCCCAGCAGGCCCACCACCTCGCCCATGCCCACGCAGAGGCTCACGTCCCGCACCACCGTGCGGTCGCCGTAGCGCTTCTGGAGGTTCGCGGCCTCGAGGCAGGGGGTCTGGGGATCGATCACGTCTCCATCCTTACCATGAAGGTCCCGCGCCCTTGCCCCGGACCCTGCCCTGCCAGCGCACGATGCGCGGCCCCGGCTCCAGTTCCAGGGCCTCGCCCTGCCCTTCGCCCAGCCGGCCCCGGAGGGAGACTGCGCCCTGGGCCTGGATGAGCTTCACGGCGCGGTCCGGGCCCACCGTCACGGTGACCGACTGGGCCGCCAGGCTCCAGCCCTGGCCACGGCACTCCACGCCTCCGGAGAGGACCACCCGCTGGGTCTCGCTCTGCCCACGCTCCGCCCGCAGGAAGAGATCCCCGTCGGGAGCCGCCAGGGTGCCGTTCAGGCCCTCGGGGAAGGAGACCACGTCCCCCTGCCGCAGGATGCGGGGCCCGCTGAGGCGCTCCCGCAGCCGGGACCAGGCTGCGGGCTGGCCGGTGAGGGTCCACTTGGCGTCCGCCCACACCAGCCGGCTGCCGCGGAGGCTGCCGCCGGCCGCCAGGTTCACCTGGACCGGCCCCTCGAAGGTCCAGGCCCGGGGATCGCCGCTGCCCGCGCCGCTGCTGAAAGTGCCATCCTCGCCCCGGCCCTGCACCGGCCCCTGCAGGTGCCAGCGGCGGGTGCTCCGCTGGACCTGCATGCGCGGCGCGGAAAGGCTGCGGGAACCCCAGAGGAGCACGGGCTGGCCCTCGGCCGCGGCGTAGCCCACGGGGAGCGAAGGCGGCAGATCGGACCCGGCGCCCTCCCGGATGAAGACCCGGGGCGCCTTCAGGGTGAGCCGCTGCCCATCCAGGGGCTGATCCCAGACCACGCTCCCCTCCAGGCGCAGCCCCGCCGGCGTCCAGCGGACGCCCTCGGCGGCCAGGTTCTCGGAGCCACCCGGGAGGGCCCGGTGGGCCTGGAATCCCCGCAGCTCCACCTGCTGGAAGCTGGCTCCCGGCGCGGGCCGGGGCGCCCGCCCGCCCTGCGCCTCGCCCCGCCAGCCATCCTGGCGCTCGAAGGACAGCGGCGCGGGCCAACTCACGGTGTCCGGAGCCAGGTCCGCGGCGGTGGCCTGGAGGGACCCCTCGGTCAGCCGGGCACGCACCTGCTCCAGGTGGCCCGTCTGGAAGCCGGGGGTGGCCCACAGGCGCTCGGCCTCCATGCCCAGCAGAGTGGCCCGGGAAGGACCTCCCTCCGGGGCATGCCAGACCACGGGACCGCGGTCCACCCGGAAGCGGCCATCGGCCTCCCGCCGCCAGCCCGCGGGCAGGTCCCACTGGCCCTGGGCCGACCCCTGCAGGGACTCCCAGTGGAGAGGGGAGAGGCCCTCCCACAGCCCGCCGGTCCACCGGAGGGCGGGCGCCGTGCCCTCCACATGCCCCTTCCCCAGCACCTGGGAGGTGCCTGGATCGAGCACCTGCAGGTCCATGGGCGCCGACAGCGTCCACACGCCCTCCCGGCGGCGCGCCGTGGGGGAGGTCATGCGCCAGAGCCCCGCCTGTTCCTCCAGCCGCCCCGTGACCTCCTCCAGGCGCAGGTCCTCCTCCGACCCGGCGATGGTCTTGTAGTCCAGCACCATGCGGTTGGGTCCCAACTGCTCGGTCAGCGTGCCCAGGGTGCCCCGGGACCGCTCCGAGAAGAGGGCATCGCCCGCCGAGGCCCGACCGGGCAGTTCCCGGGGGCTCACAAGCATGAAGCGGATCGTGAACCCGAGGACCGAGGCCAGCAGGGCTGCGCCCGCCCCCCGCCAGAGGGGGTGCCGGGCCGGGGGCAGCGCGAGGGCCTTCACGCCCCGCCCCCTGAGGTCAGTTCGGTCTCCACCAGCCAGGAGCGGCCCCAGCGGAGGCTGGCCTGGGGGGTGGCCGCCAGATGCAGGATCGCCCCCGCCGCCGGCAGGACGGGCCGCTCTGCGCCGGCGAACCAGGTGAGGGGATCCGGATGGCCGGACAGCCTCAGCTTCCAATGATCCTCGCCGAAGACATCCCGGCCCGCCAGGGAGCCGGAGACCCGGACCAGCGGGGGGGGGAAACCCTGGCCGTAGGGCTCCAGCCGGGCCAGATCGGCGTCGGAGGGGAGGTCTTCGGCGGCCCCGTCCACCAGAATGGGCGGGATCTCCCGGCCGGTGGCCTGGAGGCCCGCGCCCCGCTGCAGGGCCTGCCGGACGAAGGGCAACCGAGCGACCTCGAAGCTGAGCCCTGCGGCGGCGCGGTGCCCGCCGCCGCCCAGGAGGAAGGGCTGGGCCAGCGCCAGCAGCTCGCCCAGGTCATAGCCCTCGGGCGCGCGGAGGCTGCAGTGGGCCACGCCCTCCACCACGGTGCAGACGCCAGTGGGCCGCCCGCTGGCGCGCATGCGCTGGCCGGCCACGATGCCGATGACCCCCTTGTGCGCCGTGGGATCCAGCGTCAGGTCGAAGGCCTCGGGCCCCGGCGGATCCAGGCGGGCCGCCAGCTCCTGCTGGATCCGCCGGCGCTCGCGGTTGAGCTCCTCCACGCGGATCATCAGGCGTTCCGCCTCCGCGGCATCCCGCGTGAGCAGCAGGCGGACGGCGTCCTCCGCGCCCCCCATCCGGCCCACGGCGTTGAGACGGGGCCCCAGGGCGAAGGCGATGTCCTGGGCTGAGAGGGGTCCCTCCTTCCGGGCCGCGCGGAGCAGCGCATCCAGGCCGGGGCCGTTCTTCCCGGAGAGCGAGGCCAGCCCCCGTCGCACCAGCAGGGCGTTCTCCCCGGCAAGGGGCATCATGTCCGCCACCGTGCCGATGGCCACCAGCTTCAGGAGGCCGTCGAGGAATGCGGCGTCCCCGCCCCTGGGCACGGGTACGGCGCCCAGGAGGGCCTGGGCCAGCTTGAAGGCCACGCCCACGCCCGCCAGGTGGCGGTTGGCGTAGTCCCCCAGGTGCGGATGCACCACGGCGCAGGCCGGGGGCAGCTCGGGGCCCAGGGCATGGTGGTCCGTGATGACCCAGTCCAGGCCCAGCTCCGCGCTGGCGGCCACCTCGCCCACGCTCCGCACGCCGCAGTCCACCGAGATGATCAGGCCCGGGTCGCGCTCGGCCTTCAGCTCCTGGATGCAATCCAGGTGGAGGCCGTAACCGTCGGAGAAGCGGTTGGGGATGAAGAACGAGACTTCGGCACCGAGCTTCTCCAGCACCCGGGAGAGCAGGGCCGTGGCGGTGACGCCGTCCACGTCGTAGTCCCCGTAGACCACGACGCGCTCGCGGGCCTCGATGGCCCGGTGGATGCGGGCCACGGCCGCATCCACGCCGGGCAGCAGGTGCGGATCGGTGCTCCGCTCCCAGGATGGGTCCAGGCGCCAGGCCAGGTCCACAGGCCGGTCCACGCCCCGCATCCAGGCCAGCCGCGCCAGGCGGGGATCCAGATCCCATGCGGCCGCCAGAGCCCCCCAGGGCGCGGCGCCCGCCGGGGCCTCCCGGCGGAGACGCCAGGCCTTCGGGCCCACTAGCCCACCGAACCCATGCGGGCGAATTTCTGGTACCGCTCCTCCACCAGCGCCTCGGCGCTGAGCTCCGCCACCTCGGAGAAGGCGTCCACCACCGCCTCCTTGAGGGCCGCCGCGGCCGCCTCGAAATCGGAATGGGCGCCGCCCAGGGGCTCCTTCACGATGCCGTCGATGACGCCCAGGTCCAGCAGGTCCGGAGCCGTGAGCTTGAGCGCCTCGGCGGCCTTGGGAGCCTGGGAGGCGTCCTTCCAGAGGATCGAGGCGCACCCCTCGGGCGAGATCACCGAGTAGATGGCGTTCTCCATCATGAGCACGCGGTCCGCCACGCCGAGGGCCAGGGCGCCGCCGCTGCCCCCCTCGCCGATGACCACGGCCACGATGGGCACCTCGAGCTTGGCCATCTCCAGCAGGTTGCGGGCGATGGCCTCGGCCTGCCCGCGTTCCTCCGCATCCACGCCGGGATAGGCGCCGGGGGTGTCGATGAGGCAGAGGACGGGCCGCTTGAACTTTTCCGCCAGCTTCATCAGGCGCAGGGCCTTCCGGTAGCCCTCGGGCTTGGGCATGCCGAAGTTGCGGAGGATCTTCTGCTTGGTGTCCCGCCCCTTCTGCTGGCCGATGATCATCACGGCGTTGCCATCGATCCAGCCCATGCCCGCCACGATGGCCGCATCGTCACCGAAGCGGCGATCGCCGTGCAACTCCTCGAACCGTTCGCAGATGCGCTCCAGGTAGTCGAGGGTGTAGGGCCGCTTGGGGTGGCGGGCCAGCTGGGCCCGCTGCCAGTTGGTGAGGTTCGAGAAGAGCTCGGCCTTCAGCTTGTCGAGCTTCTTTTCCAGCTTCTCCCGTTCCCGGGCCTGGGAGGGATCCATGGCCATGGCCTGGATCTGGGCCTCCAGTTCGAGAACCGGCTTTTCGAGCTGGGCGAGATCCATGGCCTGTTCGGGGGACGCGTCTTTCATGGGGCCTCGGAGGGAAGCAAGGGCGAGGCCCCAGTGTAGAGGGGCCGGGGAACCTTGAACAGGCCGCGCCCATCTTGCTGGTGGCGGCCGATCTTCCATATTGGACACCGGACAGGAGGTTCCCATGCTGCCCCTCGCCTCCCTGCTGCTCCTCTCCCCCGCCCAGGCGGTGGCTCCCCCCCAGGACCTTCCAGAGGTGGACGCCAAGACGCTCCCCGGCGTGCCCGGCCCCCTGGTGCCCCACTACCCGGACCCCAGCCGTGGCGCCGGCTCCACGGGCATGGACGCCGCCCTCCGCGCCCGGGCCCGCCGTGGCGTGAACATCCCGGCGGCGGCCCTGCCTGCGGGTTCCCTGCGCGTGAAGGACCACATCCCCGATATCAGCGGATGGCGCGCCTACCGGATCGAGGTCCCCGCAGGCGGCGGCTTCAAGGCACGGCTCCACGGCCTCCACGAGGCCTGGTTCGTGGTGAAGGTCCTCAACCGCTGGGGCACCCTGGAGGAGGGGATGCTGCAGAACCGCATCCCCACCGGCAACCCCGAAGCCTCGTACCGGAATCCCAAGGCCACGCCGAATACCGTCTTCATCGTGGTGGCCACCACCGAGAGCCACATCCAGGGCGAGGAATACACGCTGACCATCACCCGGAACTGAGCTCCGGTCAGAATCGGGGCGGAGGTCCCCCCGGATGCACCCCACGCCCTTCCCCCTCCTCGGCCTCAGCGGCGGCATCGCGGCGGGCAAGAGTTTTGTGGCCTCGGAACTGGCCCAACGCGGCTGGACGGTCATCGACGCCGACGCCCTGGCCCGGGAGGCCGTGGCGCCCGGCAGCGAGGGCCTGGCCGCGATCGTGGCGGCCTTCGGCCCCGGGATCCTGGGCCCCGACGGTGGGCTGGACCGCGCGCGGATGGCGGCGGAGGTGTTCTCCGACAACCGGGCCCGCCATCGGCTCAACGCCCTTCTCCACCCCCGCATCGAGGCCCTGCTGGCGATCCGGCTGGCGGCCCTCCCGCCGGACACGCACGGGGCCGTGCTGGACGCGGCCCTCTGGGTGGAGCGGGGCCGGGCCCATCACTTCGACGCCTTCTGGACCGTGGATGCCCCGGAGGCGCTGCGCCTGGCCCGCCTCGCGGCCCGGGATGGCCTGGATCCCGCGGCGGCCCGCGCGCGCCTCCGCGCCCAGGCCAGCGCCCCCGAGCGGGCCCTCCATGCCGACCGCGTGATCCTCAACGACGGCCGCGACCTGTCCGGAATCCTCGCCGAGGCCGAAGCCGCCCTTCTGGCAGACTGGAAGATCCGCCGCGCACGGACCTGGAGAACGCCCATGGCCGCACCCTTCACCCCCGACCAGCTCCGTGAGGTCCTCGCCGCCCTGCTCGCTCGGGGCGGAGACTACGCCGAGGTGTTCGTGGAGCGACGGAAGGCCCATGCCCTCAGCATGGACGATGGCCGCATGGAGGACGTGCTGGCCTCGGAGGCCTTCGGCGCCAGCCTGCGCCTGATGGAAGGCGACACCACCCGCTTCGCCGATCTCATCGCCCCCGCCTTCGAGGAACTGCTGGAGGCCGCCCACACCCTCGCCGCGCCCGGCAAGGGGCTGCCGGCGGAGCTGCCGGGCCTCGTGACCGAGGCCTTCCCCACGCCCAGCCCCGTGACCGTGGATCCCGACACCGTGCCCCTGGCGGATAAGGTGGCCCTCGTCCGCCGGGCGGAGGCCCTGGCCCGCGATCACGCCGCGAACCTCCGACCGGGGGCCCTCAAACAGGTGTCCGTGGGCTACGGCGACAGCACCCAGCGCGTGTGGATCGCCTCCGCGGAGCCGGAGGGCAGCGGCTGGCTGGCCCGCGCCACCGAGGACCACCGCACCCAGGGCGTGTTGCGCCTGAACGTCACCGCCGGCGACGGCCAGCAGCTCCAGACCGGCTACCAGGCCCTGGGCGAGACCCGCGGCTTCGAGCTGTTCACCGACGAGGCCGTGGCCCGCACCGTGAAGGAAGCCGTGCGCCTGGCCATCCAGGCCCTGGACGCCCAGCCCGCGCCCGCCGGCACCTTCCCAGTGGTCCTCAGCAGCTCCGCGGGCGGCACCATGATCCACGAGGCCTGCGGGCACGGGCTCGAGGCCGATCTGGCCCTGGCCGGCATGTCCGCCTTCGCCGGCAAGCTGGGCGAGAAGGTGGCCGGCGACGGCGTCACGATCATCGACGACGGCACCCTGCCCCACAAGCGCGGCAGCCAGGCCATCGACGACGAGGGCAACCCCGTCAGCCGGGTGGTCCTCATCGAGAACGGCGTTCTCAAGGCCTACCTGCAGTCGCGGAAGACCGCCCGCAAGATGGACGTGGAGCCCACCGGCAACGGCCGCCGCGAGAGCTACCGGCACCTGCCCATCCCCCGCATGCGGAACACCTTCCTGGCCGCCGGGAGCGAGGCCCCCGAGGCCATCCTGAAGGATCTCGACCGCGGCCTGCTGGTCACGCACATGGGCGGCGGTCAGGTGGACACCGTCACCGGCAACTTCGTGTTCCAGGTGACCGAGGGCTACTGGGTGGAGCAGGGCGAGCGGAAGTACCCCGTGAAGAACGCCACGCTCAGCGGCTGCGGTCCCGAGGTGCTGAAGCAGCTCACCCGCATCGGCAGCGACCTCCACCACTTCGACATCGGCACCTGCGGCAAGGACGGCCAGGGCGTGCCCGTGAGCGACGCACTGCCCACCATCCTCTGCCCGGCCCTCGTCGTGGGCGGCACCGCCGAGCCCCTGCCCAGCGTGATTTGAAAGAACAGAAGCACCTCACCACGAAGACGGGAAGACCACGAGCCAACCTGTCTTCTTCGTGGTCTTCCCGTCTTGGTGGTTCAAGCCTTTTCCTGAGATGCCCGACATGACCGATCCCTTCCGCTCCTTCATCCCCGAAGTCCTCGAGGCCCGGCTCCAGGAGGGCCTCGCCCACGCCATGAAGCTGGGCGCTGAGGGGGCCGAGGCCTTCCTCTCGGTGTCCCGCTCCCGCAAGGCCAAGGTGCAGAACGGCGCGCTGGAGGATCTCACCGCCAGCAAGCGGGGCGGGCTGGGTGTGCGGGTCATCCGCGCCGGATCGAAGGGCTTCCGCACGGGCCTCGCCACCACCAGCGACCTGGCGGCGGCGGACTTCCGCGACCTCTTTGCCCAGGCGTGGGAACTGAGCGCCCTCGGCGACGAGGATCCCTGGCTCCGCCAGGCGGAACCCTCTGGCCTCGACGACCTGCCCTCCCGCTTCGATCCCGCCGTGGATGCCCTCAGCCCAGAGCAGCGCATCGAGCGCGCCCTGACGCTCGAAGCCGAGGCGCGGAAGGCCTCCCCCAAGGTCGCCGCCGTGCGCGAATCCTCCTGGAGCGACGGAGCCGGCGCCAGCCTGCTCCTCACCCAGAAGGGCGTCCGGGCGGCGGACCTCGGCTCCAGCTGCTCCGCCGCCATCGAGCTGGCGGTGGCCGAGGGCGGGGACCGCCAGGCCGCCTGGCACTGGGACGTGGCCCGAAGGCCCACGCTCGATCTCGCCGCCATCGGCGCCGAGGCCGCCCTCAAGGGCGAACGGAAGCTGAACCCGCAGCGCCTGCCCGCCGGCAGGTACCCCGTGGTCCTCCATCCCGAGGTGGCCGTGGACCTGCTGGGCATCGTGGCCGGCATGCTGGACGCCGAGGCGGTGCTCAAGCAGCGCAGCCTCTTCGCGGGCAAGGTGGGCGAAGCCATCGCCTCGCCCCTGCTCACCCTGGTGGACGACGGCCGCCTCGCCGAGGCCCCGGGCCGCCCCGCCCTGGGCACGGAGCCATGGGATGCCGAGGGCCTGCCCACCCGCCGCAACGTGCTCATCGAGGGCGGCATGCTGCAGACCTACCTGCACACCCTCAAGACCGCCGCGGAGATGGGCGTCGCTCCCACCGCCAACGCGGGACGCGGCCCGGGCAGCCAGCCCGGCGCCACCACATTCAACCTCTTCCCGCTGGCCGGACAGACGGCCCCGGACGCCCTCTACCGGATGGCCGGGAACGGCGTGCTCATCACGGAGATCATGGGCCTGCACACCGTGGACCCCGTGAGCGGCGACCTCAGCGTGGGCGCCAGCGGGCTCCGCATCCGCGACGGCGTCCTCGCCGAGCCCGTGGACAAGCTCACCTTCGCCGGCAACCTCCGCGACTTCCTCACCCGCATCGTGGCCCTGGGCAGCGATCTGCGCTGGTACGGCAGCAGCGCGGGCCTCAGCATCCTGCTGGAGGACATCGCCCTGGGGGGCGCCTGATGAGCGGGGCCTTCTGGGACGAGCGTTACGCGGAACCGGAGTTCACCTACGGCACGGAGCCCAATGACTTCCTGCGGGAGATGGCCCCACGGATCCCCGCCGGCCCGGTGCTGGGCCTGGGCGAGGGCCAGGGCCGCAACGCCGTGTTCCTCGCGGGCCTGGGCCATGCGGTCACCGCTGTGGACCAGTCCGCCGTGGGCCTGGCCCGGGCCGGTGAGCTGGCCGCCTCGCGCGGCGTGACCCTGACCACGGTCGTGGCCGACCTCGCCGGTTTCGACCCGGGCCCAGGCCCCTGGAGCGGCATCATCTCCATCTTCTGCCATGTGCCCTCCGCCCTCCGGCGGCAGCTCTACCCGCGCTGCGCCGAGGTCCTGGCACCGGGCGGAGTCCTCGTCCTGGAGTCCTACACGCCGGATCAGCTCGCCCACGGTACGGGCGGGCCGAAGGAGCCGGACCTGCTCTGCACGCTGGCGGAGCTGCGGGAGCTGCTGCCGGGCCTGGACCTGGAACCCGGTCGGGAGCTGGTGCGCGAGGTCCACGAGGGCCCGTACCACCACGGTCCGGGCGCCGTGGTCCAGGTGGTGGCCCGGAAGCCGGCCTAGCCTGCGGGGGCGCGGATCTGCGATCCTGGAGCCTTCTGTTTCAGGATCCCCCATGAGCCTCCAGTCCGCCCGCAAATACCTGTCCTTCCCCCACCTGGAGCCCGAGCTCCGATCGGAACTGGAACCCCTCGTGGCGGCCGCCGGTTCGGGCGACGCCAGGGCCCTGGCCGAACTGGAGGACCGCTTCTCCGAACCCCTCGCGTTCGGCACCGGCGGTCTGCGGGGCTTCATGGCCGCGGGCCTGCGCCGCATGAACCGGCCCAACATCCGCCGGGTGTCCATCGCCCTCGCCGCCGTGGCCTCGCGCCGTGCGCCGGGAAGGAAGGTCGCCGTGGTGGGCTTCGACACCCGGCTGAACTCGGACACCTTCGGCCTGGCCTGCGCCGAGGTGCTGGCCGCCGCGGGCTACCAGGTCTTCCTCGGCGACCGTCCCCTGCCCACGCCCTTCCTCTGCTTCGCCATGAAGCGCCTGCAGGCGGGCTGCGGCGCCATCGTCACCGCCAGCCACAATCCGAAGGAATACAACGGCTTCAAGGCCTACAACGACCTCGGCGGCCAGGTGGTGGATCCCTGGGATGCGGAGATCGAGGCCGAGATGGCCCGGCAACCGCTGGTGCCCGAGCCGCCGAAGGTGCCGGAGGGCCGCATCCTCCCCATCCCCGCCGACGTGGAGGAGGCCTACCTCGCCATGGGCCTGGACCTGCTCCAGCATCCCCGGCCCTTCGAAGCCGCCCGCATCCTCTTCACGCCCTTCCACGGCACGGGCGGCGCCTTCGTGCCCACCCTCTTCGAGCGGGCGGGCCTGCCCCTGACCGTGAGTCCCAGCCAGGGGATCCAGGACGGCACCTTCCCCACCGCCCCCCGCCCCAACCCCGAGGAACTGGCCGCCTACCAGGCACCCCTTGAGGAAGCGGAGCGCATGGGGGCCGAGGTCATCCTGGCCAACGACCCCGATGCGGATCGCATCGGCGTCGTGGCGAAGCGCAACGGGGCCTGGGAGCTGATGTCGGGCAACGATCTGGCCGCCCTCACCCTGGACTACCTCTGCGCCCGGGGAAACCGGAAGGGTGTGGTGGTCAGCACGGTGGTGACCTCGGACTTCATGGCCGAAGTGGCCCTGAGCCACAGGCTGCCCGTGATGTGGACCCTCACGGGATTCAAGAACATCGCCGTCTGCATGGACCGCCTGGAGGCCCTGGGTGAGCCCTATGCCTTCGGGGCCGAGGAGAGCTACGGCATGCTGCTGCCACCCGGTCTGCGTGACAAGGATGGCGTCACCGCCGCCCTGGTGGTGGGCGAGATGGCCGGCCACTTCAAGGCCAAGGGCCAGACGCTCTTCCAGGCCGTGGAGGCCCTCATGGCGCGGGTGGGCACCTTCCACAACCGCCTGGTGAACCTTGAGGATCCCCGTCCCGGCGGGGCGAAGCGCTTCGCCGAGGCCATGGAACGCATCCGGACTGCGGGCCTCGCCACCCTGGGCGGCGAGAAGGTCGTGGCCTGGGAAGACTTCCAGTCGGGAGAGTGGCACGGCGAGGGCCGCACGGAGCCGATCCTGGACCGCCCGGACCAGCGGGACCGCGCCCTCCCGATCCCCCGCAGCAACGTGCTGAAGTTCCGGATGGAGAGCGGCGCCTTCGCCGCCTTCCGCCCCAGCGGCACCGAGCCGAAGCTCAAGGTCTACCTGCAGAGCCGCACGGACATGGCACTCCTGGACCGGCTCGAGGCCGAGGCGAGGTCCCTGCTGGGCCTATAGAATCCGGAGCACGGAAAAGGGCGCCTCGCGGCGCCCTTTTCCGTGCTGGGAGAACCGACTACTTCTTGGTGATGGTCAGTTTGCCTTCGGCCCAGCCGTGGCAGTCCTTGCACTGGGCTTCCTTGTACTTGGCCATCATCTTGGTGGTTTCGGCGTTGAACTTCTTGTCCTTGGGGGCGCCCACGTGGCAGGCGGTGCACTTCGCGCCCTTCACGGTGGTGGGCTTCGCCATGGCGGGGGCCACAGCCAGGGCCAGGACGGCGGAGATGAGAACGAGGCGGCGCATGGAGTCTCCTTGGGAGTTGAGGGGTCCCATCGGGACCGGGTCACAGGGGAGGGGAGCAGGATTCTTGCCAAGGCCCGGCGGGAAGGCTCGAAAGTCGACCCGAAGGGAATCAGTGCTCATCATGACACCCGCGTGACGCTAAATCAATGTGGGTCGTTACTTACGATTGAGTCTCAACTTTTCCACAACACTGGCACTTCCAGGAAAAAGAAGGCGCCGGCCGAAGCCGGCGCCTTCCCGCCCGGGGGGCTCAGTGCGCCAGGCGGGACACCATGGCGTAGACGATGAGGAGGAGCAACACGATCCCCAGGCCGAAGAAGAGGTAGCCGAAGGTGCGGGCGATGCCCTTCCAGGCGTCCCACTCGTCCTTCACCCGGAAGGCGTCCAGGCGACCCTCCTTCAGCAGCCGGTCATACCACCGCTTGCGCTCGTGGAGCATCTCCGACTTGGCGATGCGGCCCGAGAAGATCACGGTGTCCATGGGGAACTTCTCCAGCCGGAAGTGCGTGTTGAAGAAGTGGACGGTGAAGATGAAGCCGGCGGCCAGCAGCGCCTCGTCCGAGTGGACGATGAGCGAGACGTTGATCATCCAGCCCGGCATGAAGCGGCTGAAGAACTCCGGGAACCACATGATCAGGCCCGAGAGGCCGATGGCGAACACGCCCCAGAACACCGCCAGGTAGTCGAACTTCTCCCAGTAGGTCCAGCGATCGAACTGCGGCCGCTCGCCCTTGCCGAAGAACCACTTGTTGTGGGCCACCAGGTCATCCAGGTCCTGCTTGGAGGGGATCATGGAATCGGGATGGGCCATGGCCTTCCAGAGCCGGGCCAGACGGAGCTTCCCGTTCTCCGGATCGCGCAGGAAGCCGCGATGCCGCCAGAAGTTGGCCAGCGTGTCCGTGACGTGCAGGGTGAAGTAGACGAAGGTGATGATCGCCCCGAAGTGGTGCAGGGTGCGGGCCACGCCTGGGCCGCCCATGAAGGCGAAGAGCGCCTTGGCCCAATGGGTGTAGTAGAACTTCAGCGGCATGCCGGTCAGCACGAGCAGCAGGAAGCTGGTGACCACCAGGATGTGGAGGAACCGCTCGAAGGGCTGGAAGCGGGTGAACTGCTCCTCGTCCTTCTCGATGATGGCCTTCGCCTCGCGGAACTGCTTCGAGTCGTGGCGATACAGCCAGATGGAGCGGAACAGCCACAGGAGCGTGTGCAGGCCGAACAGCGTGAAGGTGAAGACCAGCAGGGTCGTCATCACCAGGAACACGTAGTGCAGGACCGGGTCATGCTTGCGATCCATCGGATCGGCGTGGGGCTCGTACTTGGCGAAACTCGCCGAGGCATTGGGATGGCACTTCCGGCAGGTGCCGACGATGTTGGCCTTCGACAGGTGGGAGTCGGGGTCCGACACGGGCAGCACATCGTGGTGGCCGTGGCAGTCGTAGCAGGCGGCCACATCGGTCGCATTGTGGGCCTTGCCCAGGGCCATGGCCTTGCCGTGGTACGTATCGCGATAGTGCTCGAGCCGGTCCGCGTGGCACTTGCCGCACACGAGGTCGCTGTTGGCCTTGAAGTGGCCGCTCACGGGCGTCTCGATCTGGTGGGCCGAGTGGCACTGGATGCACACGGGCCCACGGGGATCCCCCTTGGCGAGCAGCTGGCCGTGGATGCTCTTGTTGTAGATGGCCTCGACCGTCACATGACACTTGCCGCAGGTCTTGGCCACGTTGGCGTGGTTGATGGGCGAGCTCCGGTCCACGCTGCGCTTGATGTCGTGGACGCCATGGCAGTCGTTGCAGCTCGGCGCCACGATGAGGCCCTTCTTCAACAGGGCCTGGCCATGGATGCTCTCCTGGTACTGGTGCTCCACCGAGGGATACTTCATCTTGTACTCGTCGGTGATGTTCTTGTTGGCGTGGCATTTCCCGCAGGTGACGGGCAGGTTCATCTTGTAGACCGGGGAATCAGGCTGGGCCACCGGGACGATGTAGTGGTTCCCGTGGCAGTCCGTGCAACTCGCCGCGGCGGAGGCCCCCATGGCCTTGCTCATGCCGTGGATGCTGCCCTGGTAGGCCTTGGCCTCCTCGGTGTGGCAGTTCCCGCAATTCACCTTGGCGGGGGGATGGCTGCCGTCCTGGTGGCTGTCGTCCAGTCCCGCGTGGCAATCCGTGCATTTCAGCGAGGCATGCACGGCCTTGCCGAACCGGTCACCGTCCACGAAGAGGGATACGTGGCTGCCATTCGGACCATCCTTGCTGAAGTCCTTGTCGCCATGGCAGTCGAAGCAGTTCTCCGGCGCGGGCTTGCCGCTGGCCGCCCGGGCGGGCAGGGAGCCAGCGATGCTCCAGGCCAGCAGGGCGGCGGCCATGATCCACCAGGCGCGGTGGCGGTGGCGTCCAGGGGGTTGCTGTCGATGGCGGCCTGCGGGCGCGATGGGAATCATGGCGAAGTCTCCGGCGCTGAGGGGAACGGGGGGTGGGGGATTCGTTGGGAATTGGGGTCGGACGACGCCCGGAAGATCGGGGGATCCCCTGCGTCAGTGGCCGGCGGGAGCGTCGGGCGGGGCGTCCTGGGCGGAGCCCTGGGCCTCGGAGGCCTCGACGATCTGCCGGTAGTACTCCGGCCGGGTCTCCCGCAGGTGGTCCGCCGGGACTTTCCCGTTCAGCCAGGCCATGTCCATGGGGTAGACGTCAGGATCGAAGATGACCAGGTACCAGTGCCAGACGAGGATGGAAAGCGTGGCCAGGATCGCCTCGTACCAGTGGGCCGCGGTGGCCGCGTCGATCACCCACTTGGGGAAGTAGCGCAGGGTCCAGTTCTCGGCCCAGAGCAGGAACCCGGTCAGGGCCATGACGATGGTGCCCCACATGTAGGCCCAGTACTCCATCTTCTCCGGGTAGCCGAACATGCCGAAGGTCGGACGGTGCTTCACCAGGCCCAGGTTGTACCGCAGCATGTTGAAAATGTCCTTGGCGTCCTGCCAGTTCGGAAGCAGTTCTCCGAGGATCACCCGGTCCCGCTTCACCATGGCCATGTGGATCAGGTGGTACACCGTGCCGAAGGTGATGAGGATGGCGGCGATGCGGTGGATGTAGGCCCGCGCGATCGGGCTGAGCCCGCAGGCCTGGCATGCCTTGACCCAGGCGGATTCGGGGAACTTCAGCGCGAAGCCCGTGAACACCAGCGAGAGGAAGCTCGCGATGACGATCCAGTGGGCGATGCGGAACCGGATGTTCATCCGCATCACTTCCTCGCCCGTGCCGTGGTGGATCTTCCGGTGCCGGAGCTTGCGGAGGAAGTCGAGGCCGTTGTGCAGCAGCATGAAGCCGATGGTCAGGGGAATGAGCAGGAGGTAGGCCAGCCGGATCCACTTCACCACGGGATGCTCCGAGGCCCCCTCGTTGCGGAGGTGGATGCGGGCCGTGGCCAGCTTGTCGCCCACGCCCGCATGGCACTGCCCGCAGGTCCGGCCGAGGTTCTTCGGATTGATGGTGGATCGCGGATCACTGGAGGGCAGGATGTCATGCACCCCGTGGCAGGAGGCGCAGTTGGCCACGGTCTGCTGGCCGCCCCGCAGGGCCAGGCCATGGAAGCTGTCCTCGAAGGAGGTCACGTTGGAGGCGGGGAGGTCGTAGCGCCGCGCAAGCCGCTCGTCTGCGTGGCAGCGCCCGCAGGTCACCGTGGAGACCCGGGCGGGATTCACCAGGGAACCGGCCTCCGAGGGCGCGAGGATGGTGTGCTCGCCATGGCAGTCCGTGCAGGTGGGCGCATCCGTGGCGCCCCGCGAGACCGCCACGCCATGCACGCTCTGGGCGTAGGCCTCCTTGATCTGGATGTGGCAGGCGCCGCAGGTCTCCATCACATGGGCGTGGTTGACCTTCGCCCGGGGATCCGTCGCCGCCAGGATGCCGTGGCTCCCATGGCAGTCGGAGCAGGAGGCCGCCGCATCGTTGCCCTTCGCCACTTCGCGGCCGTGCAGGCTGAGGCGGTAGGCCTCGACGGGCTTGGCGAAGGGGATCTTGTGCTTCGCCATGAAGGCGGGGTTGGAATGGCAGGAACCGCAGGTGTCCGCCAGGTTCCGCTTGGCCACGCGGGAGGCCGGGTCGCCGGAGGGCAGCAGCTCGTGGGCCGGGCCGTGGCAGGAGGAGCAGGTGGCGGCGTCGGCCATGCCGCTCTTCTTCGCCAGGCCATGGACACTGCTCGCGTACTCCTTGACCTCGTCCCCGTGGCAATCGCCGCACTTCACCGGCGCGGGCTTGTCCGCGTGGGGCAGCTTCGTGATGCCGCTGTGGCAGCCGGTGCAGCCCATGCTCGCGTGGGGCGTCTTCTCGAACTTCGCCAGATCCACATCGTGGCAGCCGACGCAGTCCTGGGGCTTCGGCGCGGCCGCCGAGAGGAGCAGGCATGAGAAGAATCCAGCCAGCAGGAACCGCATAACACCCCCGCAAGTCATCAATCACACTAGCGCGGATGTTCCATCCCACTGCTTGATCTGAATCACGAATTACCTTGGCTTACATCCCTGGTGGTTCTTGTCCATACATGGAAAAGAGCGGGTATCTGACACTGAGATGGCGACTCAGACCTACCTCACAACACGAGCTGTTCCTGGTACTCGCCGAAGACCCCGCGGAGGGCATCGCAGACTTCGCCCACCGTGGCCTCGGCCTTCACCGCGGCGAGGATGCGGGGCATGAGGTTCTCCGTGCCCCGCGCGGCCATCTCCAGGTCCGCCAGGCGCTGCTTCACGGCGCCGTTGTCCCGGTGGGCCCGCACGGCGGCGATCTGCTGCCGGCGCGTGGCGCCCAGGGCCTCGTCCACCCGCAGGAGCTCCGGCTGCACCTCGTTCTCCAGGGTGAACCGGTTGACACCCACCACCACCTGCTCGCCCTTCTCCACGGCCTTCTGGTAGGCGTAGGCCGCGTTCTGGATCTCCCGCTGGGGGAAGCCCCGCTCGATGGCGCTGACCATGCCGCCCAGCTCGTCCACCCGGCCCAGCAGGGCCTGGGCACGACTCTCCAGCTCATCGGTGAGGGATTCGATGAGGTAGCTGCCGGCGAAGGGATCCACCACGTCCGCCACGCGGCTCTCGTAGGCCAGGATCTGCTGGGTGCGCAGGGCGATGCGGGCGCTGGCCTCCGTGGGCAGCGCAAGGGCCTCGTCCCGGCTGTTGGTGTGCAGGCTCTGGGTGCCGCCGCAGACCGCCGCCATGGCCTGCACGGCGGTGCGGACGATGTTGTTGTCCGGCTGCTGGGCCGTGAGCGTGCTGCCGGCGGTCTGGGTGTGGAAGCGCAGCATCTGGCTCTTGGGGTCGTCCGTCTTGAAGCGCTCCTTCATGATCCGGGCCCAGAGGCGGCGGGCGGCGCGGAACTTGGCCACCTCCTCGAAGAACTGGTTGTGCGCGTTGAAGAAGAAGCTGAGGCGCGGCGCGAAGGCCTCCAGCTTCAGCCCGGCGTCCAGGGCGGCCTGCACGTAGGCGATGCCGTCGCCCAGGGTGAAGGCGATCTCCTGGGCCGCGGTGCAGCCGGCCTCGCGGATGTGGTAGCCGCTGATGGAGATGGTGTTCCAGTTGGGCACCTGG
>Ga0079306_1000479_pt1 | contig 36597 bp, 31 predicted proteins | sample Methanotroph_Enr_FD_79181 | JGI IMG/M metagenome (GOLD analysis project Ga0079306, IMG submission 79181) | Enriched soil microbial communities from Old Woman Creek wetland in Ohio, USA - Methanotroph_Enrichment_5 | ecosystem: Environmental > Terrestrial > Soil > Wetlands | place: USA: Ohio... | reverse complement strand
CTTGATGGGCTTGTTGTCGCGGGGGTTGCGGCCGGTGCGGGCGCCGCGGCTCACGACGGAGAAGGTGCCGAAGCCGACGAGGGTGACCTTGTCGCCAGCGCGCATGGCCGAGGAGATGCTTCCCAGCACCTGATCCAGGGCGGCAGCCGCCTGAGCCTTGGTGATACCGGCCTTTTCGGCGACGGCGCTGACCAGTTCAGCCTTGTTCATGGAAACCTCCGAAATTGGGGAACTGTGTCCCCGGGTTGAGGAAAAGCGGATCGGCCCGAAACCGAGACGACCGTATTAGCTCGATTTTCAAGATCCAATGGCCCTGAAAGGCCGATGAATCCTAGATGTTGCCTAAACTGCCAAGAAGCTACGCCGGGGATGTAGTGGGGTCAAGGCTTTTCTTCAAAAAAAAATCGGAGAACGGCTGTATGGGCCGGTTTCCTGCCCCATGGAACATCCGAATGGCCTTGGGTGCTCGGTTGTAAGTCTCACGTATCTCGCAAATGTCCGTAGAACGGGCCTGTACGGCAGGGGCCCCCCCGCGGATCGAGGCTTCCGCTGGATCGACGACACGGCTCCCCGGGCCCCTATGATGGAGGCATGGCACACCCCTACTTCCTCACCGTGGCCTACGCCGGCGGGGGCTTCCACGGATGGCAGATCCAGACGGTCCTCCGCAGTGGCCAGGGCGAGCTCTGGAAGGCCCTCAGGGCCCTCGAGCCGGAGGCTCCGATGCCCCAGGGCACCGGCCGCACGGACGCGGGGGTCCACGCCCGGGCCCAGGGGGTGCTGATCCAGGTTTCCCGCTCCTGGGACCCCTACCGCCTCCTGGCGGCCCTGAACGCCCATCTGCCCTGGGACCTGCGCGTGATGGCGGCCCAGCCGGCCCCGGAGGGATTCTTCCCGCGCCAGCACGCGGTGGCCAAGCGCTACGTGTACCGCCTGGGCACCGGCCCCGCCCAGGATCCCCTCCGGCACGGCCTCCTCTGGCATGTCCGCGGGGGGGGGCCGCTCGACGCCGGGGCCATGGAGGCGGCGGGCCAGGGACTCCTGGGCACCCATGACTTCTCCAGCTTCCGCTGCGCCGAGTGCGTGGCGCGGACGCCCGTGAGGACCCTCCATGCCTTCCGCATCCGGCCCGCCGAAGCCGGTCTCGACCTGGTGTTCGAGGGAGACCGGTTCCTCATGCACCAGGTGCGGATCATGACGGGCACCCTGGTGGACATCGGCCGTGGCCGGCGCCCGGCGGGCTCGCTGGCCGGCATCCTTGCCGCCCGGGATCGGGCCGCCGCGGGCCCCACTGCGCCGCCCGAGGGGCTGTACATGGACCGGGTGTGGTACGAGGCGCGCTGGGGGATCGGGGAGCCCAGTCCCTTCGGGGAAGGCGCCCGGGATCAGTCGAGGTAGAAACCCACGCCCTGCCAGACCTTGAAGCGGGTGGACCCGTCCTTCGAGGTCGCGGGGTCGAACACCAGGTTCTTGGCGGACTGCACGCAGGCCTCGTTCGCGGCCTTCACGTCCGGGGAGTCCCCGGGGAGGCCCTGGAGCAGCCGGGCGTCGAGCACTTCGCCCTTCTCGCTGATGAGGACGTTCACGACCACCACGCCCGTGGGCCGGCTGCTGAAGAGGCCGGAGGCCTTGATGCGGGGCGTGGCGCGGTTGAGGTTCAACGGGCGGGCGGGTTGGATCTCCTTGGAGAGCATCACGAGATCCCCCTCCTTGGGCGTGGCGGCGGCCTGCTGGCGCAGCTCCTCGTTCTCCGCCTTGACCCTGGCCAGTTCGGTTTGGGCCGCTTCCGCGCTCCTGCGGGCGGTTTCAAGATCCTTCAGCAGGGTGTCCCCGCCGCTCACATTGGCCTTGAGGTTGGCCTTGAGCTGGTCGGCCTCCTTCTGCGCCGCCTCGGCGTCGGCCTTGGCCTGATCGCGGGCCTGCTGGGCGGCGACCAGATCCTGCTGGAGGCTGTCGGTGGCGGCCAGGCGCTGCTTGAGGGCATCCCGTTCCTCGGTGAGCTTCCTCACCTGGGCCTGGAGCTGGGCCACCGTCGGCCGCTTCGCGGCGGCAAGGGGCATGGCGATCATCAGCAGGGCGAGCGGCACGCGCATGGCGGCACCTCCGGAACGGGGAGGGCCTAGCGCGCGGCGCCGGGCTGGTCGCCTCCCTGGGCTGGTTTGGACACCTTGAGAATCCCACGCTTGATGAGCTTGGTGAAGATGGACAGGCATTCCCCCTGCTCGAAGGGCGCGATGGAGAGGATGTCCTTGATGGTCCACAGGCCATTCACCCGCGTGGCAAGGAAGGCCTCATTGGGGCCGAGGCTGGTGGTCATCAGCTCATCCAGGCTGACGGCCAGCTCGGGGATGAGCTCCTGGTCGAGGGTCTTCTCCTCGAGCATGTCCTGGACCATGGTCATCATCTTGCTGGCGTCCTGGTGCCGGGGCTGGTCCTGGAGGATGCGGCGCAGCTCCTCCTGGGCCTCCTGGAGCTTCTGCTTCTCGACGAGGGCGCGGGCCCGCTGCAGCTGGAGGCTCGGGTTCTCGCCAAGGTTCCCGCCCGCCGAGACGATGCGGACCAGGCCCTTCTCGTGCAGGTCGAAGAGCAGCTTGTTGATCTTGTATTCCGGCATCCGCATTTCCAGCACGAGCTGGTCCACGCGCTTGTTGCCGTCCAGGCGGGAGAGGATGTCGGCATCCTCGGGCGCCAGGGGCAGGCGCTCGGCGATGGCTTCGGAGATGGGCGAGAGGACCGCGTCGCCGCCCTTGACGACCTTGCGGATCCGCTTCCAGTCGTCCAGGCGGCGGGCGCCCTCGAGTACGATGCCCGTCACGTCCAGGCTCAGGAGCATGGACTTCTGGTGGGAGGGGGCCCCGTCGTGGAACTCGAAACTGCCGACGTTCCAGAGGAACGTGTCGTAGATGCTCTCCTCCACCTTGAGCTGGACGATGCGGCGGATCTCGGCCTCAGTCACCAGCTGGCGGTTGATGAGGATGCGGCCCAGCAGCTGCTGCTCGTCCTCCTGGGTGGCCAGGGCCTCGCGCAGCTGGTCCTCGGTGATGCGGTTGAAGGCCAGCAGGTACTGGCCGAGGTACTCGCGGGGATCGGAGGACCAGATGCTGGTGATGCGCCCCTCGTGGAAGGCCACGCGCTTGGTGTGCAGGGGGCCGCGCAGCTCCAGGACGCCGGTCTTCTTGCCGACGGCGAGCCACTGGAAGATGTCCTCCAGCCCCATCGTCGCCAGATCACCGCTCAGCGCCAAAGACAGCCCTCCTCAGCTCTCTAAGAGTACCCACATCCCTGGTGAAAAACACATAGGACTATAGATCTACAAGTCCCAGCCCTCACGGGTTCCTATCGGCAGGAGCGGGACCCCCCAACAGGGGGGGCGGCACGGAATCATCCCCGGGAGAGCAGGGGGAGGACCTCCCGGATGGCCCGGTTGAGGAGGTCCGGATGGTGACGGGCCACCCGGGCTTCCGGATCGAGCAGAGGATGGGAGAAGACCGGCACGCCCATGAGGTGGTCCACCGAGGTGGAGAGGGGTTCGCCACCCTCCTCCAGGTAGCGCTGGAGGAGATCGCCGGGCGGGGGGGTCGAATTCGCGATCGCCCCGGAGATCCGGATCTTGCCGAAGGAGGCGATGGCCGCCAGGTGCCCCTCCAGGTCCAGGCCGGCGCTCTCCCCCGGCTCGGTCATGAGGTTGGCCACGTAGAGCACCGGCGCACCCGAGAACCCGATGGATTCCTGCAGTTCAGGAAGCAGGAGGTTCGCGATGGTGGAGGTGTAGAGGCTGCCCGGGGACAGGATCACCAGGTCCGCCCGGAGCAGGGCCAGGACCGCCTCCGGAAGGGGCTCGGCGTTCCGGGGCTCCAGCCAGAGCCGGGAGAGGGGCGGATGGCAGGCTCCCACGGCGGTCTCCCCCTCGTGGCGGCGGCCTTGCCAGTCCTCGGCGCAGAGGGTGACGGGGACCACCGTGGACGGGTACAGCCGACCCACCGTCACCAGCACGTTCGAGAGCTGGCGGATGGCCCGCACCCAGTCCCCGGTCAGGTCCGCCAGGGCCCAGAGCATGAGGTTCCCCAGGGAGTGTCCCGCGAGGCTCCCGTCCCCCTTGAACCGGTAGCCGAGGAGGTCGGAGAGGGGCGAGGCTTCCTGGGTCAGGGCCGAGAGGCAGTTCCGGAGGTCCCCCGGCGGGATGCCGCCCAGCTCCTCGCGCAGGCGCCCGGAGGAGCCGCCGTTGTCGGAGACGGTCACGATGCCCGTGAGGGTCCAGGGATCACGGCCGCGGCTGGCCTCGCGCTTGAGGGCGCCCAACAGGGCCGCCAGACCCGTTCCGCCGCCGAGGGCCACCACCCGGAGCGGCTGGTCGGCGTGGAGGGGCTGGCGCGAGTCGTCGGCCACGGCCGGACGGTTCAGCGCCCTTCGGTGAAGCCGAAGAGGGGTGATTTCCGCATGGCGGCGAAATCCGGCTCCATGTGCCAGAGGTAGACGAGGTCGGCATCCAGCTCCAGGGCCTTCTTCAGGGCCTCGGCGGCGCCTTCCGCGTTCTCGGCCTGGGCGAGGGCGACGGCCCGGAGGTAGTGGAGGGTGCCGGTGCCGGGGTGGGCCTTGACGAGCTTGTCGAGGAGCTTGAGGGCGGCTTCGCCCTCCCGGCGGTTCAGGTGGCCCTGGGCCTCGGTCAGGGGATCGCCGGTGACGGTCTTGGGGGGATCCAGCTTGGACTGGGCCAGGGCGATGTAGATCTGGGCCCGCCGCTTGATGGCCCATTCACCACTGGCCTGGGCGTCGTGGAGGAGGGGCTCGAGCACCTTGAGGGCCTCCGCAGGCTTGCCCGTGTCCACCAGCTTCATGCCCTTGCCGAGCGTGGCGGCATGGGGCGACGGCAGGGCCTGCGTCGGGGCGGGCTTGGGGGCTGCGGTGGACTTTGCCTTGGTCGCCATGCGGGATCCTCTGGAAGTCTCGGGGAAACTATAGATTGCCAGAGTTTCCGCCGCAAATCCGCACATCTGAGGATCCGTCAGGCGTTGAAGAGGGCTTTCTCCCGGTTCAGCAGGCGGGTGGAGACGAAGGTCATGATGCCCGCGAGGCCCACGGTCATGGCGAAAGCCACCCAGTATTCCAGCCAATTGGACTGCTGGCTGAAGAGTTTCCGGAGGGCCAGGCAGACGTTCACCACCGGCACGTAGGAGAGGAAGGACATCTTCTCCACCCCCGGCATCATGGTGAACACCCCCAGGAAGATCACCAGGAAGATGCCGGGGGTGATGGCGCTGCCCGCCTCGATGGTGTTCTTGGCCTGCACGCCCAGGAGAAGGATGAAGTTCGCGAAGAAGAGGCCCAGGGGAACCATGATCAGGAAGGTGAGCCCCAGGGTCATCGGGTTGACGATGGCGGCCACGGCGCCCAGGGCGCCCTGCGAGCCGGACCCCCCCGCGATGGAGGGGATGGAGAGGGCCATGCTCAGCAGGTTCAGCAGGGCCGCGATCACGCCCATGGAGAAGATGTAGAGCAGCTTGCCGAGGATGATCTGGTTCCGGGGCAGGCGGGTCGCCATGAGGCTCAGGAGGGTGTGCCGTTCCTTCTCGCCGGCGGTGGTGTAGATGCCGTGCTGCATGGAACCCGAGTACATCATGATCATCAGCAGGTAGGGCAGCATCCGCCCCATGGCCTTGCCGACCTCGAGGGCGGTGTCGGCGGCGTTCTTCACCTCCAGCTTCACGGGCTCCGCCAGCTGAGGGGAGGCGTTGAGGACCTGGAGGCGGCTCTGGACCCAGGTCTTCTCCTGGGGCTTGAGGGCATCCCGGAAGCGCCTGAGGGCCATCTCCGAGGTGTGCTCGCTCTCATCCTGGGTGGCGGTGATGGTGAAGGTCTGCTGCTTCTGGAGGGCCTCGGCGGCATCGGGGGCCACCTCCACGGCCAGCTCCAGCTTCTGGTCCCGGAGCGCCTGCTTGAGGTCGCCCTCTGGCTTCGGCATCAGCTCGAAGTGCTTCGGATCGGCCTTCAGCGTGGCGGTGAGGGCTCCCGAGGGGTCCGACAGGTAGACCCGGCTGGCCTTGTTGCGGTTCTGGTCCGCGTCCCGCTTCCCCATCTTCGCCACCATGCCGAAGATGGCCGGGTAGAGCAGGAAGGGCAGGACGAAGACGAAGAACAGGGTCTTCCGATCCTTGGAGAGCTCCAGGAACTCCTTCTTGGCGATGAGCAGGGCGCCGCGCATCAGTTGCCTCCCTCGGTCTCGGCCGCGAGTTGGAAGAACACTTCATCGAGCGTCTTGGCCCGCCTGGATTGCAGCAGGTCGCGGGGCGGGGCGTCCCCGTGGAGCTTCCCGTCGAAGATGATGCCCACCCGGTCGCAGATCTCCTCGACCATGGGCATGACGTGGGTGGAGACGATGACGGTCCGGCCCTCCTCCCGCATGATGCGCAGCAGGTCCAGGACGGTCTTGGCCGTGAGCACGTCGAGACCCGTGGTGGGCTCGTCGAAGATCACCACCTTGGGATCGTGGAGCAGGGCCCGGGCGATGCTGACCTTCTGCTTCTGGCCGGAGGAGAAGCCCTCCATCCGCACGTCCGCGAAGTCCGCCAGGTCCAGCTTTTCCAGCAGGTGGAGGCCGCGCCGTTCCGCCACCACCGGGTCCACGGACTGGAACTCCCCGAACAGGCGCAGGAGCTCCCGGGGGGTGAAGCGGCCGTACACGTTCATGTCGGTGCTGAGGTAGCCCAGGCAGGCCCGGACGGCCTCCGGCTTCTCCCGGGTATCCAGGCCGCAGACTTCGATGCGGCCCACCTCGGGCTCCATCAGGCTGGCGATCATGCGCAGCGTGGTGGACTTCCCGGCGCCGTTCGGGCCGAGCAGCCCGTAGATCTCGCCGGGCTTCACCTCCAGCGAGATCCCGCGCACCGCGTCGATGCGCTTGGTCTTGCGGGTCTTGCGGTCCTTCACGGTGAAGGACTTGTGGACATCGTAGAGTCGGATCACCGAGGCCTCCGGAGGAGTGGGGCCAGTTTACGGATCCCCGCCCGCAAACCAGTCCAGGATCGGTGAACGGGGGCGGAAAGCCGGTGAACGGGAGCCTCAGGCCCCCCGGAGGCCGAGCACCACCATGACCAGGCCCGCCGCCAGGCAGTAGAGGGCGAAGCCGTTCAGCTTCGGCTTCCGGGTGAAGCGGTCGAGCAGGCCGATGGCGCCGTAGCCGGCCACCGCCGCCACGGCCACGCCCACCGCGCAGGCGGTCAGCGGATGGAGGCCCCCTCCGGGAATCATGGCCTCGGGCGGCACGGGCTTGTGCAGCAGCAGGGGTTTCAGCAGCTTGCCGCCCTCGACTACGGAGGCCGCGAGGATGGTGGGGATGCCCAGGAGGAAGCTGAAGCGGGCGGAGGCCGGGAGTTCCAGGCCGGAGAACACGCCCATGGCGATGGTGGAACCCGAACGGGACAGGCCGAAGCCGCCGCCGATGCCCTGGATGCCTCCCACCCACAGGGCGTCCTTCCAGGTGACCTCCCCGATCGGTCGGCCCGGGCGGGTCTTCGCCAGCCGGTTGGCCAGGAAGAGGATGGCGGCGGTGAACCAGAGGCAGAGTCCATAGACCCAGAGGTGCTCCTTCGCCAGCTCCTTGGTGCCCCGGGTGAGCAGGCCGAAGACGCCCGTGGGGATCATGGCCACGAAGAGCATCACCGCCAGCTTCCGGCCCTCCTCGTCCCGCCCCACGCAGCCCGCCAGCACCCGGCCCAGCTCCTTCCGGAAGTAGATGATGAGCGCCACGAGGGTGCCCGCATGCAGCAGCATGTCGAAGGCCAGGGGCATGCTGTGGCCCAGGAGCAGGTTCTCCGTGAGCGTCAGATGCGCCGTGGAGGACACCGGCAGGAATTCCGTCAGGCCCTGGACCAGACCGAGGAGGATGACTTGCAGCAGGTTCATTCGGGCTCCGGCGGAAACGGCCATTGTGCCAGAGCTCGGCGCTTCAGCCTTCCTGGACGCGTGGCAGGGAGCGGAGAATGGCCAGGTATTCCCGGTGCTCCTTCCAGCCGCGGATCATGGCCAGGGCACCCCAGATCTGGATCGTCCCGATCAGGACCAGCAGGCCGATCCCGGCCGCGTTCCCGAAGGAGCCCCATCCGCTGCGGGGCGGCACCGTGGGGGCGAAACTGAAGAGGAAGAGGGGGATCAGCCAGAGGATGGACTGCCCCACCAGGACAGCATAGACCCGGGCCTCCTCGATGCCACGGACGGCCCAGGGCGTGGCCAGGAGGTAGAGGGGAGGCATCGCGAGAATCCACAGGGGAGGCGGGCAGAGGGCAGCACGGGCGGGATTCGCCTGGAAGAACCCCTGGGAGAAGGCATAGACGGCCGAGAGCAGCACGACGATGAGGAACAGGGCCAGACCCAGGATCCAGAACCAGCGGCGGCGCTCGTACCGGACGTCGGGGGCGGCCACGACGCTGCCGAGCTTCCGGTAGAGGCCTCGGCCCAGCGCGCCCTTGAGCCCTAGCCAGACAAGCGGAACCCAGACGAGGTATTCGACGACCATGCGTCCCATGAAGGTGGCGCCCATGAACCGGGGGCTCAGGGCGGCCAGGGCCAGGAGCAGGGCGGCCAGCCCGCCCAGGGCCGTGGCGAGCCCGCTCTTGCGGGCCTGGAAGGCGGCGTAGTCGCGGGTGAGGGCGGCGAGGGCGTCGAGGTCCGGGGTGGTCATGGCTTGCCTTCCTTGGGGAGCAGGGCGCGGAGCTGGCGGTGGTAGGTCTGGAGCGCGGCGCGGCCGTCCTCCGTGATGCGGAAGCTGGTGGCGGGGATGCGCCCCTTGAAGGCCTTGAGGGTCTCGAGGTAGCCGGCAGCCTCCAGCTTCTGGGTGTGGCTCGAGAGGTTGCCCTTGCTCAGGCCCGTCACCCGCTGGAGGAAGAGGAACTCCACCGATTCCGCCGCCGAGAGCACCGTGAGGATGGCCAGCCGGGCCGGCTCGTGGACGGTCCGGTCGAGGTCGAGGATGGCGTGGAGGTCGGGTTTAGGCTGGGGCATGAAACTAGTTTGTAGTGCAAACTGGTTTTGTCAACCCACCCATTCACCTCGTGATTCAATGCCTTCATGCGACCCCTCGACCTCCGCTCCGACACCGTCACCCAGCCCTCCCCCGAGATGCGGGCGGCCATGGCCGCCGCCGAGGTGGGGGACGACGTCCTGGAGCACGACCCCACGCTGGCGCGGCTGGAGGGCCGCGTGGCGGAGCTGCTGGGGATGGAGGCCGCCCTCTGGGTGCCCAGCGGCTGCATGGGCAACCTCATCGCGCTGATGCTGCACCTGGGGCGGGGCGACCGCTTCCTGGCGCCGGCCCAGGCCCACGTGCTGGGCTCGGAGCTGGGCACCGCCGCCTGGCTGGCGGGGGGCATGCCCGAGGCCCTGGCCTGGGACGCGGGTCCGGGCCGGCCCACACCCGCCCAGGTGACCAAGGCCGCCGGCTCGCCCGGCCCCTACTACACGCTGCAGACGAAGCTGCTCTGCCTGGAGAACACCCACAACTTCGCCGGGGGCGCGGTCATCCCCCAGGCCGAGCACCGAGCCCTGGTGGCCGCAGCCAAGGCGGCGAAGCTGGCCGTGCATCTCGATGGGGCCCGCGTCTGGCATGCCGCCGCCGCGCAGAATCTCCCGCCCGCGGCCCTCACCGAGGGCGTGGATACGGTGCAGGTCTGCCTCAGCAAGGGGCTGGGCGCCCCCATGGGCTCCCTGGTCTGCGGCTCGAAGCCCGCCATGGTCGAGGCCCGGCGCCTCCGCAAGATGCTGGGCGGCGGCGTGCGCCAGGGGGGCGTCATCGGCGCCGCGGGCCTGGTGGCCCTGGATTACCTGCCGCGCATTCCCGAGGACCACGCCAAGGCCCGGACCCTGGCCGAGGGGCTGCGGGGCTTCGGCGTGGCGGCGCCGGTGCCTGAGACGAACATCCTGCTGATCCCAGTCGCCGACGCGCCCGCCGCCGCGGCGGCGATGGAGGCCGCCGGCGTGCGGGCCTCCATCGTGGGACCCGCCCTGCGCTTCATCGCCCACCGCGACCTCGCCGAGGCGGACATCACCGAGGCCCTCCGCCGCATGGAACCCCTGGCCCATCACCTGCAGAGCGCCTGAATCCCCCACCTCCGAAGGCCGAGCCAAGGTTTCCACTGGTGTGGAAAGAATCTTGTGATCGCGAATATTGAATCTCGAAACCAAATTGCCGATGAGCCAGTCTTCTTGAATGGATGACTGGAGGCACACCCATGAACCGGCGCGCTGGGTCCCGAGTTGAGAAGTGGCTTCGGCAGTTGCGGATCGGGCAGAAGATGGCGCTGCTCCTGGTGCCGGTCCTGGCCCTGCTGGCCGTCTCCACGGGAATCGCCATCGGGTCCTTCTGGAATCGCCACCAGGCCGCCCAGGAGACCGAGGCGCTCACCCGCCGGGGGGTGTGGGTGGGCCGCCTGACGCACGAGCTCCAGGCCGAGCGTGGGTTGAGTTCCGGCTTCCTGTCCGGGGCCTCCTCCGACGAGGCGGCCCTCCAGGCGCAGCGCCAGGCCACGGACAAGATCCTGGGGGGGGCCCGGGACGCGGCCGGGGCCGGATCCCTGGAACAGCAGGAGGCCCTCTCCGCCCGGCTGGGGGGGCTGAGGAAGCAGGTGGATGCCCGGGCGATCCAGGCCCCGGAGGCCATCCAGGCCTACAGCCGCGAGATCGCCACCCTGCTGGATGGGTTGGATGCGGCCCGGGCGAGTTCCGAGGTCCAGGCGCTCCAGGCCCTGCTCTGGGCCAAGGAGGCCGCCGGCCAGGAGCGCGCCCTCGGCATGGGCGCCCTGGCCTCGGGTTCCCTCAGGGCGGAAGCCCACGGGCGGCTGGCGGGGCTGGGCATGCTGCAGGAGGACCGCCTGCGGGAATCCGTCGCCCTCCTGCGGGGATCCGGGTGGTCCGAGGTGGAGGGCCTCCTGGATCCCGCCAGTCTCGGCAGCCTTCCCGAGATGCGGCAGGCCCTGCTCCTGCAGCCGGCCGGCCCTTGGTCCTTCACTCCGGAAGCCTGGTGGAAGGCGGCCTCCGGGCGCATGGACCGCCTCCACGGGGTGGAGGAGAACCTGGCCGCCCGCATCGAACGGCGCGCGAGCGGGGATTCCGATGCCGCGAGGGACGAGCTCGTGGCGGCGCTGGTGATCCTCGGGCTGGTGGGGGTGACGACTGCGGTCCTGATTCGCTGGGTGCTCCGGGGGCTGAGGCAGCCGCTCCGCTCCCTGACCTCCTCCCTGTCCTCGCGGGACTTGAACATCCGGCTGGAAGAAAGCGGGAAGGACGAGATCTGCGACCTCGCGAAGGCCTTCAACGCCTCCCAGGACGAGCTCGGCCGCACCATCTCGACGGTCCAGACGGCGGGGGCCCGAGTGGCCACCATCGCCACCCAGCTGTTGACGGGGTCGGAGGAGACCCGGGGGGCCTCCGACCTGGTGGCCCAGGGGAGCGAGCGCCAGCGGAGCGCCACGGAACACGCCTCCGCAGCCATCCACCAGCTCTCCGCCTCCATCGAGCAGGTGGCCCGGACGGTGGAGTTGGCCCTCGAGCGCGCCGCCTCGGCCAACGCCCAGGCCGGCGATGGGGCCGGGTACGGCCGGGAGACCGCCCAGGCCATGGAGGGCATCCAGGGGGCGACGGAACGGATCGTGTCCGCGGTCCAGGTGATCCAGGAGATCGCCCGGCAGACCAACCTGCTGAGCCTCAACGCCGCCATCGAGGCCGCCAAGGCCGGCAGCCTCGGCAAGGGGTTCGCCGTGGTGGCGGAGGAGGTCCGGAAACTGGCGGAGCGGAGCGCGGCCGCCGCCCGGGAGATCGAGGCCCTGACGGCCCAGACCCGGGACATCGTCGCGAACGGGGCCGACCAGGTGGCCAGGACGTCCGCGTCCCTCGACCGCATCCTGGTGGAGGTCTCCGCCCTGGCCCGGCAGGTCGAGGAGATCGGCGTGGCCACCCGGGAACAGGCCGGGGCCAGCGCCGAGATCACCCAGCAGACGGAAGCGGTGCGGGTCACCAGCGAGCAGAACGCGGCCGGGGCCGCCCAGCTGGCGGCCACGGTCCAGGAGGGGAACCGCACCATGAAGAACCTGGTGCAGGTCTCCGATGATCTCGCCCAGAGCATCTCGGCCTTCCAGGAGCAGGAGGCCGGGGACTCCCTGGACATCGACCGGGCCGTGGCCGCCCATCTGGGCTGGGCGGGGCGCCTGAAGACGGTGCTGCAGGGCGGGGGCAAGGACGCCCCGGACCCGGCCACCGCGGGGCGCGACGACGCCTGCGGACTGGGCAAGTGGATCCATGGTCCCGGCGAACGCTGCTGCGGGCAGATGGCTGACTTCCCCCTCCTGCGTTCCAGGCACGCAGCGTTCCACCGGATGGTCGCGGACATCCTCCGCAAGCACCAGGCGGGGCAGCGCGCGGAGGCGGATGCCCTCGTGTCCGGACCCTTCACCGCGATCTCCCACGAGGTCATCGGGATCCTCACCCGTCTGGATCTCGGGAGTCACGGATCCCGATAGAAGGGGGTCCTCCCTGGCCGGCCCCTGGGGTAGCCTGCGGGCATGATCTCCTCCCGCCTCGCGCTCCCCCTGGCCCTCGCCGCCGGCCTCCTCCTGGCGGTGGGGGGCTACCTGGCCTACGAGAACGGCCTGGTGCCCGTGCCCCTGGTCTCCGACGCCCCGCTCTACGTGCCCGCCGCGCCCGACTCCGGCGAGGACCAGGCAGTGCTCGAGGCCCTCGTTCCCGCCGGGCCGGCCCTGGACGCCTTCCTGGCCAACCAGTCGGATCTGGCCCTGCTCGCCCGGACGCCGGAAGGCGCCTGGGCGGGACAACTGGTGGAGGGGCTGCAGCGCTCCCGCAATGGCCGCCGGTGGCGGATCACCCTCAAGGCGGGCCTCCGGCTGCAGGACGGATCGAGGCTGGACGCCGCCCGGGCCGCGATCGACCTGGCCCCGGCGATGACCGCCTCCGGTGCCAAGTCCCGGGTGCTTGACGGCCGGACGCTGGAGCTCCGCTTCCCCGCCCGTGCCGACGATGTCCCCGAGCGGATGGTGCAGTGGCGCGTGTCCGGCAGCGGTCCCTTCATCCGCAGGGGCACGGGCCTCGTGCGGTTCGACGGCTTCCTGCACGGGCGGGCCGGCCTGGCGGGGCTGCGGGTGGACACGGATCCGGCCCTGATGGCCAGTGCCGCCTGGGCGGAGGGGCTGGTCTCGCGCCGCTGGGCGTGGGCGGCCTTTCCGGGCAGGGTCGATCCGGCGGACATGGCGAAGGTCCGGCTTGCGCCCTACGACGAAGTGCATCTGAAGGACGGGACCGTGTGGTTCGTGTCCCAGAAGCTGCGCCGCTTCCGGCCCGACCAGGGACCCTGGTCCGAGACGCGCCTCTACGGCGTGTGGCGGGGATCCATGGATCTGCCCAGGGCGGGGGCGCTGGAGTAAGGACCGAGCGGAGATCCCGCTTCCCATTGGGGATGGATGGGTTATGATCGGCCCGCCTTCCCCGCCCGAGGATCCTCCCATGACGCCCTGGCTCCCGGCCACCTTCCGTTCCATCCGGCTCGCCTGGCTCGTGCTGGCGGTCTCCCTGGCGATGGTGGCGGCCCTGTGGGCCTGGGTCCGCCAGGATGTCCGCGCGCACACACGCCGCGTGGCGGAACGCCGGGCGGCCCAGCTGGCCCTTGAGATCCGGAACCAGCTAAGCGGCTACCGCGCCCTGGTCGGCGAGGCGGCCATGGCGGTCCAGGTCCATCCGGATGCCGACGGCGAGGCCCTGGGCAGTCTCCTCCAGGGAATCTCCGGGCGCGAGGACATCCAGGGATACAGCGCCCTCGGGGTGTGCCGGCTCGAACGGGGGACCGGGGGCGCCGAACGCTGCGTGACCCTTGCGGTCGCGGGCCCGAAGGAGAGCCCCCGGCACCTCCTCGGCCTGGACCACCTCTCCATCCCGGAACGGGCGGAGGCCATGCTCAGGGCCCGGGACAGCGGGCGGGCGGCGCTCACGGCGCCCCTCCGCCTGATGGTGGACTCCCCGCAGGGCAGCCCGGGCAGCGTGATCCTCTACCAGCCCATCTACGCGGGGGTCCGGCCACCGGACACGCCGGAGGCGCGGCGGGCCTCGATCCTCGGCTACGTCTTCTGCTCCATTCCGATGGCCCGGTTCGCCCAGGGGATCTGGTACCTCCAGGACCGCGACACGGCGGTGGAGATCCGCGACACCGACACCGGCATGGCCGTGTTCCACAGCGGGGGCTGGGACTCCGGGGCGGCTCCGGATCCGGCCCTGCAGGCCACGGCGGGTCTGGACGCCGGCGGACGGTCCTGGCACATCGCCCTCCGCCCGCTGGATGCCTTCGCCAGCCGCCGCGATGTCCGCAGCCCCGGCCACGTGCTGGTCCTCGGCCTGCTCGTGAGCCTCCTGAGCTTCGCCGTCGCCTTCTCCCTGGAGGGCGCCCGGGGCCGGGCCGAGCAGCTGGCGCGGGGCCTGGCGGGGGAGGCCCGCGAGAACGAGGCCCGCCTCCGGGAGATCGCCGAGACCATGGGCGAGGGGCTGTACGTGGTGGACCGGGCAGGCTGCATCACCTTCGCGAACGCCGAGGCCGGACGTCTGCTGGGCTTCGAGCCCGCGGAGCTGCTGGGGCGGGATGCGCACGACCTGTTCCACCGCCAGTCCGCCGACGGGCGGCAGGTGTCCCCGGAGGCCTGCGGCATCCTCCGCGTCGCCCGGGAAGGCGGGCGCTACGTCTCCGATGAGGAGGTCTACTGGCACCGGGAGCATCGGCCCCTGCCGGTGGCCGTGTCCGCGAGTCCGGTCCTGCAGGCGGGGACGCCGGGCGGCGCCGTGGTGGTCTTCCGGGACATCTCCGCGCGCAGACAGGCCGAGGCGGACCTGGAGCAGCGCAACGCCTGGGTGAGGGCCATGCTCGACACCCCTTCCTTCCGGATCTGGATCAAGGACCGGGAGGGGCGCTACATGGCCGTGAACGCCCCCTTCGCGCGGAACTGCGGCGGCCGGGAACCGGAGGTCCTCCTGGGCCTCACGGACTTCGACCTGTTGCCGCGCGAGCAGGCGGAGGCCTATGCGGCCGTGGATCGCGAGGTCATGGCCACGCGCCTGCCGAAGACCCTGGAGCAGCCGACGGATGGCCCGGGAGGGCGGCGCTGGACCGAGACCGTGAAGACCCCCATTCTGGGCCGGGATGGCGAAGTGTACGGCGTCGCGGGCCTATCCCGCGACATCACCGACCGCAAGCAGGTGGAGTGGGCCCTGGGGCACGCCCAGAAGCTGGAGAGCCTGGAGCTGATGGCTGGGGGCATCGCCCACGACTTCAACAACCTCTTCCAGGGCCTGCTGGGGAACCTCGAACTGGCGCAGATGGGGGTGGTGGAGGACAGCCAGGCCGGAGCCTGCCTCCGCCGGATGGGGGAGATCCTGGCCCGGGCGGCGCGGCTCTCCGGGGAGATGCTGCTCTACTCCGGGCGCAGCCACCTCCGCCGGGCATCCCTGGATCTCGCCTCCCTGGCGCTCCAGGCTGCGGGGGGCGGCCGGGCCGAGGTGGACCTGGACGGTCATCTGCCGCCCCTGGAGGGCGATCCGGCCCAGATCGGCAAGCTGCTGTCCATTCTCCTGGAGAATGCGGCCGAAGCCGGCGGGGGTGCGCCCGTCCGCCTCTCGCTGGGCCTTGCGGACCTGGCGCCGGCAGACCTCGCCGAAGGCTACTGGCCCGAGCCTGGGCGCTGCGGTCCCATGGTGAGGATCGAGGTGGCGGACGGGGGACCGGGCATCCCGCCCGAGGTCCTGCCGCGCATGTTCGATCCCTTCTACAGCACGAAGGCCATGGGGCGCGGGCTGGGCCTGTCGGCGGGCCTGGGCATCCTCCGGGGGCACAAGGGCCAGATCCAGGTGGTCAGCCAGCCCGGCGGGGGAACCCGGGTCCGGGTCTATTTCCCGGCCCGGGAAACCGCAGCGCCTGGGACTGCCGGCGCGGCGCCCCTGCGGCCCGCGAAGGGCACCCTCCTGTTCGTGGACGATGATGCGGAAGTCCGCCGCCCCGTCGCCGAGCTGATCCGCTTCCGGCTGGGGTACGAGGTGCTGGAAGCCTCCGGCGGGGAGGAGGCGGTGGCCCTGTTCCTGGCTCAACCGGACCGCATCGCGCTGATCCTCATCGACGCCACCATGCCGGGCCTGGACGGTCCTGCGGCCTTCGAGGCGATCCGCCGGATCCGCCCCGATGCCCGGGCCATCCTGTGCAGCGGCTACGGAGATGCGGAGGGCCGCGCCGCCGTGGCCGAGCACGGGTTCGCCGCCTTCCTCCGGAAGCCCTTCGGCTTCAAGGACCTGGAGCCCCTCCTGGCGAAGCACCTGGAGGGGCGCTGAAGGGCTATTCGAGGTTGGCGGCCTGCTCGCGGATCTGGTCCAGGGCGCCCTTGGCCTCCATGACCGCCCGGGTCATGTCGAGCCGCTTGCACTTGCTGCCCGTGGTGTTCAGCTCCCGCAGCACCTCCTGGCACCAGATGTCCACGGCCTTGCCCTCCAGGCGCCCTGCGGCCAGCCGTTCCCTGAAATCATCGAGATGGGCCGACAGGCGCGTGAGCTCCTCGCGCACGTCCTGGCGCTCGGCCAGGATGCCCGCCTCGGCCAGCAGCCGCTCCGCGGGGACCTGGCCGGCGAGGCGGGCCTCCTCCAGGATCTGCGTGATGCGCTGGCGGTAGAGCTCGGGCAGCTCGGCGGCCTGGGCTTCCGCGCTGGCCTGGAGACGCTCCCGCAACGCGGAGAGCCGGGCCAGGCCCGCCTCGAAGAAGGGCCGCAGCCGCTCGGCTTCCCTCGCGCGCCCCTCGTTCCAGGCCTCGAGGAGGGCCACCAGGCCCTCGCGGACGGGCGCCTCCAGCCGTTCCGCCAGATCCGCCGCCGGGGCCTGGAAGGCGCCGGGCAGGCGGAAGAAGGCCTCGGCAGTGAGGGGCGGCAGGTTCAGCCACTCGGCGTCCTCCTGCCAGCCCTTGGCCACCGCCCGCAGCAGGGCGCGGTTCATCTTCGGCTCAAGGGAGGGATCGTCCTGCACCTCGACGGTGAGATCGAGCTTGCCGCGCTGGGCGGCCTCGCGCACCTGGGCGCGGAGGCCGGCCTCGAGCGGGAAGAGGGCGGAGGGCAGGCGCACCCCCAGATCCAGGGACTTGTGGTTGACGCTGCGGAGGGCGAGCCGCAACTGTCCGGCGGACAGGGGCCGGACGACCTCGGCGTAGGCGGTCATGGATCGCATGGGGACTCCTGGTCCGATTGTGGGGCGGGGGCGGCCCGGGCACAAACCCAGAGCCATAACGGGATACGGGCACTCAGAGGCGAACGGGGATCTTGACTCCGGGTCAAAACCGGTCCCCCGTCACAGAAGGGAAGCCTCACACTGAGAGGGCCCCCGGGGATCCCCGGCGCGGCGCCCCGGAGTTCCGGATGACCGATTCCCTCTTCCCCGCCGCCTCCCTGCCCGTCCTGCAGGGCTGGCAGGCCCCTGGCGCGCTGGACCTCCACGGCGCCTTCCAGCGCGCGGAGGGCTGGGCCCTGGCCCGCATCGAGGCCTTTCCCGATCCCCAGCGCCTGAAGGTCCGCCTCCAGGAGATGTCCGCCTCCCTGCGCGGGGGTACGCGCCTTGGGCTGGACCTGCGGGGCCTGCGCGACGGGGCCGATCACGTCATGGCCGCGGCCCGCGAGGCCGGCGTGGCCTTCCTGCTGCACACGGCGGAGCTGCCGCCCTCCCTCTCCCTGCTGAAGCAGGCGAACCTGCCCCGGATCGTCGCGGTCCAGGACGCCCAGGAGGCCCAGGCGGCCCAGGCGGGCGGCGCCTCGGCGCTGCTGGCGGACGCGCTCCTGGTCCGTTCCCTCGGCGCGCTCCATCTCCCCGTCCTGGCCACCGCCGAGGACGAGGCCGGCGCCCGCCGCGCCATGGAGGCCGGCGCCCTGGGGCTCCAGCCCCGGTCGCCCCTGCTCCTCGAGGCCGCGGCCCTGGAATCCTTCCGGAGCCGGCTCAACCAGGGCCTCGGTGCCGCGGACCAGGAACTGCTCCGCTGCGGCCCCGCACCCCTGCCGCGCCTCCGCATCCGCAACCTGGACCTGACCTACCCCATCTTCCAGGGCGGCATGGGCATCGGCGTGTCCTGGGACGGCCTTGCCGGAGCCGTCGCGCGCGAAGGCTGCGTGGGCATCGTCTCCGCCATCGGCACCGGCTACCACGGCTCCGCCACCTCGCCCCGGCGCCTGGGACGACCGGACGGCACCGAGGCCCTGAATCCACCCCCCACGCTCGAAGGCATCGTGCGCTCCGCCCGCGAACGGGCCGGGGGCCGGGGCGCCATCGGCGTGAACATCCTTTGCGCCATCGAGGGCTACGAGTCCGCGGTGCGGGCCTCCGTGGCCGGCGGCGCCCAGCTCATCATCTCCGGCGCGGGCCTGCCCCTGGCCCTGCCCGAGTACGTGGGCGACGCCGACGTGGCGCTGGTGCCCATCGTGTCCTCCGCCCGCGCCCTGGGCGTCATCTGCAAGCACTGGCAGCGGCGTCACGGCCGCCTGCCGGACGCGGTGGTGCTGGAGGGCCCCGAGAGCGGCGGCCACCAGGGTTTCAGCGTGGAAGCCTGCGAGGCTCCCGAACACACCCTCGAGAACATCCTGCCCTCCGTGCTGGCGGAGCGGGACAAGTGGGGCGCCTTCCCGGTGATCGTGGCCGGCGGCGTGTGGGACCGCGGCGACATCGAGCGGTTCCTGGCCCTGGGGGCCGGCGGCGTGCAGATGGGCACCCGCTTCATCGGCACCTTCGAGTGCGACGCCCACCCGGTCTTCAAGGACACCATCCTCAGGGCCCGGGCCGAGGACATCGGCCTGATGAAGTCCCCGGTGGGCATGCCCGCCCGGGGCGTGCGGACGGCCCTGCAGGCCCGCATCGAGGCCGGCACCGCGCCCCAGGTGCGCTGCGTGAGCCACTGCCTGCAGCCCTGCCACAACGGCAAGGGCGCCATGGAGGTGGGCTACTGCATCGCCGACCGCCTGGCGGACGCCTACCGCGGCGACCGCGAGAACGGCCTGTTCTTCTCCGGCAGCAACGGCGCCCGCCTCAAGGAACTGCTCAGCGTCCACGACCTCATCGAGGAGCTGACCCAGGACCCGGGACTGCAGCGCCGCGGCGCCTGAAACCGGCACCGGCTAGTTCCGCTTCTCCGCCACGATCTCCAGGACCATGGGCGTGATCATCAGGGTCCGGGGGTCCGCCGCGGCCGCGCGGAGGGCCGTGCGCACGGTGGCCACCCACGCCTCGTCCACGCGGCCGAGATCCAGCAGGCGCTGGAGGTTGGTCTCCACGAACGCCGAAGGCCACTGCCAGATGAAATCCCCGGGCGGGATGACGAACACCTTGGGGGCGAGGTGCGTCACGGCCAGGCCTGCGCCCTCGAGCAGGGTGGGAAGCGACAGGGCCACATCGGGTTCGCCTCCGGAGGCGCGCCAGCTGGCCATGACCTCCGACACGAAGGCCTCCAGGGGCGGGCAGGGGGGCGCCAGGCGCCAGGTCCGGTAGTCCAGGTACTCGTGGAAGAGGGCCGCGCCGCCAGGCCGCAGGGCCTGCGCCACGGTCGCCACCAGCTTCGCGGGATCGGACACGAAGGAGGCCACCCAGCGGCACCAGGCGGCGTCCATGCCCTGCACGTCCAGGGGACCAGCCATGAGGTCCTGTTCGTGGAAATGGACGTGGGAGAGGCCGCGGGTGGCGCAGGCCTCCCGGGCGTGCTGCAGGAAGTTGCCGGAGCGTTCGGCGGCGTGGACCTCGCCGGTGGGCCCCACGATCTCCGCCAGGTCCACGGTGGCATAGCCGGGCCCCGCGCCCACGTCCAGGACCTTCGATCCGACGGTGATGCCGGCCCGGCGCCAGCACTCCAGCATATGCGGGCGCCAGACCCGGTGCTGGAGCCCCAGCCGCTCGATCTCCTCCCGGTGGGTCCCGAGGACGTAGTCGCGCTCGCCCGTTCCAGCCATCCGATGCCCCCAAGCCTGTCGTGACGTCAGTCTAGCGGGCCCGGTCAGCTTGCGTTCGGATGGCGCTCCAGCAGCTGCCGGAGGGGGGCGTTCCGCTTCACGGCGTCCTGGCGGCGGAGGTGGGCGATGAGCGGGGGCGGGGCGGCGCTCCAGCGGGCGAGGTTCTGGATGAGCAGGGTGGAGACGTAGGTGCGGCGGCAGAGCAGGGCCGTGGTGTGGCCGTCGAGGGTGAGGCCCACCAGGCTGGCAAGGCAGCGGCCTTCCGTGGTGAGGATGAGCTCCGCCCTTTCCTCGCCTGTGCGCTGGTTGAAGCTGGCGCGGAGCAGGTCCCGGGCCATGGCGCGGACCTGCTCCGGCGTGTCCCGGGAGGTGGCCACGAGGTACTGCTCGAGGAGGCGGCGCGGAGACCAGAGGCGGCGGTAGAGGCCCACCGGCAGGAGGGGGTTCTGCAGGAGGCCGCGGCGGACGCCGGGGTCGTTCGTGAGGGCCGTGCGCCCGCCCAGGGCCTCCAGGCCGGCGGTGGTGCGGTGGTGGGCGGCGATGAGCCGGGCCTGGACGAGACCCGTCCGGGGATTCACCAGTACGGCGCGGACGACTTCCGCCGTGGGATCGAAGCACAGGGCGCTCAGATCGGGCTCGATCGCCACCCTCGCCAGGGCCACCCGCTCGTCCACAGGCCGGGCGTGCAGCTGCTGCTCGAAGCGGGCGCGGTGGGTCTCGGCCCGGGCCGCGGCCGCGGGGGCGTCCTCCTCAGCTTCGGGTTCTTCCGGAGCCTCGGGCAGGACGGCGCCCAGGGCCACCAGCTCCGCCAGGATCCCGACCACCTGGTCCTCGCCCAGCATCATGAGGGCGGCCAGGGCTGGCAGGTCCAGGGAGCCGTCCAGCCGGGCAAGCAGCTGCGCCTGCTGCGCATCGAGGGGCAGGGTGCGGGGATCCACGCCGTGCCGGGGACTGGGCTTCCAGGTCATGGAACGAGGATAGGACCGAACGGAGCCGGGCGAACGCTACTCGTCCACGGACCCCTTCAGCCAGCCCTTGCCCCGGAGCCGCTCGACGCTGGTCTCGGGGAAGAGGTCGAGGGGGCTCTTCCCCTCAAGGCCCAGGCGCGGCACGGCGGCGGCGGCGAAGCCGAGGCGGGCGCCCTCCTGGAGCCGGAGGGGCAGCTGGGCCACGGGGCGCACCTCGCCGGTGAGGCCCACTTCGCCCATGAAGAGGGCCTTCTCCGCCAGCAGGCGGCCCGTGGCGCTGCTGCACAGGGCGGCGATGACGGCCAGGTCCGCGGCGGGATCCTCGATCTCCAGGCCGCCGGCCACGTTCACATAGACATCCCGGTCGTGGAGCTGCACGCCGCCCCGGCGCTCGATGACGGCGCAGAGCATGGCCAGCCGCTGGCCGTCGAGTCCCAGGGCCGTGCGGCGGGGGATGCCGAGGCCGGCAGGCGCCACGAGGGCCTGGATCTCCACCACCATGGGGCGGGTGCCGCTGAGCACCACGGTGGGGGCGCAGCCCGGCCGGGGTTCCGCGTCCAGGAAGAAGGGGTTGCCCTCGGCGGCCACGAGACCCTTCTCGGTCATGGCGAAGACGCCCAGTTCGAAGGCCGCGCCGAAACGGTTCTTGAGGGCCCGCAGCAGGCGGTGATGGTGGTGCCGGTCGCCCTCGAAGGCGAGCACCGTGTCCACCAGGTGCTCCAGCACCTTGGGGCCGGCGAGGCCGCCGTCCTTGGTGACGTGGCCCACCAGCACCAGGGGCGTGCCGGTGGTCTTGGCCCAGCGGGTGAGCAGGGCCGCGCAGCCCCGCACCTGGCTGACGCTGCCGGCGCTGGACTCGAAATCGGGATCGAAGAGGGTCTGGATGCTGTCCACCAGCAGCAGGCCCGGCTTCATGCGCTCGGCCTCCTCGATGATGCGGCGCACGTCCGTCTCGGCCAGCAGGTGGATCTCCGGGTTCTCCGCCCCCAGGCGCTGGGCGCGCAGCTTGATCTGGCGCTCGCTCTCCTCGCCGCTGGCGTAGAGCACCGTGCCCGGAGCGGCTGCAGCCCACTGGAGCAGCAGGGTGGACTTGCCGATGCCCGGTTCGCCGCCCAGCAGCACCACCATGCCCGGCACCACGCCGCCGCCCAGCACGCGGTCCAGCTCGGCCAGCCCCGTGGCGGCGCGCTGGGCATCGGCCACCTCCACGTCGGGCAGGGCCACGGGGCCGGCGTAGTGGCTCCGTGCGTAGGCGGAACCGGCCCGCTGGAGATCGCGCTTCAGGCTGCCGCGCACCTCCTGGACCGTGTCCCAGGCGCCACAGGCCGTGCACTTGCCCATGGCCTTGGGGTGCCGGGCCCCGCAGGCGGTGCACTCGAACAGGGGTGAGGCCTTGGCCAAGGCTAGCGGCCTTCCACGGAACGCCGGATGAAGGCCACCACATCGTCGGTGTTGGTGCCGGGCTGGAAGATCTCGCGGATGCCGAGGGCCTTGAGGCCGGGGACATCGCCATCCGGGATGATTCCGCCGGCGAAGACCAGCACGTCGTCCGCGCCCTGTTCCTTCAGGAGGCGCATGACCTCGGGGAAGATCTGGTTGTGGGCCCCGCTGAGGATGCTGAGACCCAGCACCTGGGCATCCTCCTGCACCACGGCCGCCGCGATCTGCTGGGGCGTCTGGCGCAGGCCCGTGTACACGACCTCCATGCCCGCATCGCGCAGGGCCCGCGCCACCACCTTGGCGCCACGGTCGTGGCCGTCCAGGCCGGGCTTGGCGATCACCACGCGGATGGGGGCTTGGCTCATGGGAAACTCCGGCGCTACCTACCAGCCTTCAGTCTGCCTCAGGGCCTCGTAAAGGCCAATGGCCGCGGCCTGGGCCAGGTTCAGGCTCCGGTGGAAGCCCCCGAGCATGGGGATGCGCACCAGGCGGTCCGGATGGGCGCGGAGGATCTCCTCGGGCAGCCCGCGGGTCTCGCGGCCGAAGACCAGGCCGTCGCCGTACTCCCAGGGCACCTGCGTGTGCCGCCGGTCGCCCTTGGTGCTGAAGAACCAGAGGCGCCTGGCCGGGCTGCGGGCCAGGAAGTCCTCCCAGTCCGTGTAGTGCGTGGGATCCAGCTTCTCCCAGTAGTCGAGGCCGGCCCGGCGCAGGTAGTAGTCGCTCACCTCGAAGCCCAGGGGGTGGATCAGGTGCAGCTTCGCCCCGTTGTTCACGCAGAGGCGGCCGATGCTTCCGGTATTCTGCGGAATCTCGGGCTGGTGGAGAATGATGTGGAACAAGGGGGGACCCCGATGAGCGAGTGCCTGTTCTGCAAGATCGCGGCGAAGGAGATCCCGGCCGCGGTGGTGTACGAGGACGACGCCATTCTGGCATTCAAGGACATCTTCCCCCAGGCGCCCGTGCACCTGCTGCTCATTCCCAAGGGCCACTGCGAGGGCCTCTGCGACATGACGCCCCAGATCGCGGCGGCCGTGGGCCGGATCCCCCAAGTGGCGGTCCGCCTGGCGGAGGAGGCCGGCGTGCGGGAGAGCGGCTGGCGGCTGCTCACGAATTGCGGGCCTGATTCCGGCCAGTCGGTGTTCCACCTCCACTTCCATCTGCTGGGCGGGAAGCCGCTGGGGGGCAGGCTCTGCCAGTGAGGCGGACCCTTCGCGCAAGGCCCGCCCGGGGATCCTGTGGGCACAAGAAGATCCGCATGGCCGCTGGATCCGCGACCTCCTCGTGATCTCCATCACATCGCCCCGGGCCTATCTTTCCGGTGGCGATCATCCGTTCCATCCCCCGGTTCGCGCGGTTCGCAATCAGGAGTCGCGGGTCCCGCCGGAGTTGTCATGCCTCCCTCCGCCCCCAGCGATGCCCGTCCCGGTTCCAGCCTCGTCCATCGGTTGAGGGAAGCCACGGGGATCCCGCTGTCCCGCTGCGACCAGTGCGGGACATGCAGCGCGGCCTGTCCCACGGCGGGGGCCATGGATCTTCCACCCTGCCGGCTCGTCCGCCTGGCCCAGACGGGGTTCGGGGGCTTTGATCGGCGCGTGCTCGCCTCCGAGGCGATCTGGCGCTGCACGGGCTGCGGGACCTGCGCCCGGCGCTGTCCCCAGCAGGTGGACCTGCCGGGGGCCATGGTCTTCTTCCGGACGGAGGCGGAGCGGCTGGGGCTGGCCCCTGCCCGCGAGGAGGTCCCCGCCGCCGGGGCCTTCCAGTTCGAAGGGCGCTGGTCCAGGACCGGGTCCGGGATTCCTGTCGCCTGAGTCCCCCGGCCTTCGCCCGGGTCCTGAGGTCAGCGGGTCGGGCGGGGCCTGGCCGGAGCCAGGGTGGCGCCCTCGAGGATCTTCACCGGGACCAGGACGTGCCGGATGGTGTCCCGCTCGATGGCGTTCAGGGCGAGGCTGACGGCCTCGTGGGCGATGGTGGGGATGTCCTGGGCCACGGAGGCGAGGCCGGGGTAGAGGTCCACCAGCCCGTCGAAGCCCAGCATCGAGACCTGCTCGGGCACGGCCACGCCCAGATCCGCCAGGGCCCCCAGGGCCCCGACGGCCATCTCGTCCGTGGCGCAGAAGATCCCGGTGGGGCGGTGCCCCTGGAGCCAGGCGTCGCGCATGAGGCGGTAGCCGCCGAGGATGGAGCCCCCGCCCCGGAGGATCGTCGGGGCCAGGGAGCCGCCCCGGTGCTCGGCGAGGGCCGCGGTGAAGCCCGCCGCCCGGTCCACGGCCCACTGGTGCTCATCGGCCACGGTGAGGTGGAGGAGATCCCGGTGGCCGAGGGACAGGAGGCGCTCTGCGGCGAGGCGCCCGCCGCCCATGTCGTCCGGGGCCACGCAGGAGACGCCCGGATGATGGCCGATGAGGGCCCCGGGGACCCCCCGCCGCCAGAGGGTGGCCAGGCGCTGATCGATGTCGGCGCAGTGGAACATCAGGACGGCGTCGAGCTTCCGCCGCACAGGGGTGATGTCCACGGGCAGTTCCACGAACTGGGTGGCCCGCACCTGCATCTCCCGCAGCAGGGCCCGCCAGATGACGTTGAAGTAGGGCGACAGCCGGTTCTCGCCCGCGCCCACCCAGATGCCCAGGGTGTGCTTGGTGCGCCGGGACAGCTCGCGCGCCACCGGATCCGGCTCGTAGCCGAGCTTCTTCATCACGGCGAGGACCGTGGCCCGGGTCTCGTCGGCCACGGTGGGCTTGCCGTTGATGACGCGGCTCACCGTGCCGGTGGAAACACCAGCCTGCCGGGCGATCTCGCCGATGGTGATCTTCATGGTGGGGGGGATCCAGCGGGTGGGGCCATCCATGAATACCGTTCGATCCATGGGGCGTCAATTGCAGGGATCGGAGGATTTCCCGGTCAGGGCATCGACCAGGCCTGGGCCGCGCCATGGAGGCTGAGGTCGTAGTCGCGCGCCAGGAACACCGGCGTGGCCCGTGCGAGGCGGTCGAGGTGGTCCCGGTAGTTCCGCTCGAAACGGGCCATGAAGCGGCGTTCCTGCAGGAAATGATCCGCGTTCTTGGCGGCGATGCCGCCGGCGAGGAAGAGCCCGCCCGAAGGGAGGAAGGCCGCGCCCAGCTCGGCGCAGACCCGCGCGTAGAGATCCACGAAGATCGCCATGGCCCGGCCGCAGGCGGGATCGCTGCCCGCCAGCGCGGAGATTGCGGCGGGCTGGACTGATTCGGGAAGATCCAGTATGGCGGCGCCTTCCGGGGTGCAGGCGGTCCGTCGGGTGTCCACCAGGAAGCGGAAGATGCGCGCCAGGCCGGGCCCCGAGACGGCCATCTCCGCGCCGGGCGGGCCCGGAAGGCCTTCGGCCAGGTGGCGCCAGAGGGCGAGGGTGTCCTCATCGAAGACCGGAAGGCCGATGTGCCCCCCCTCGCTGGGGAAGGCGCTGGGGCCGGCGGGCGTGCGCACCACGAAGCCCACGCCGAGGCCTGTTCCGGCGCCGACCACCAGGACCGGGCCCCCGGGGTCCGGCTGGGGCAGGCTGCCGTCGCCATGGGGCAGGGGGGTCACCTGCGTGGGATCCGCGAGATCCAGCTGGAGGGTGCCGGCAGAGAGGGCGGTGAAATCGTTGACCACCCGCACGGGGAGGCCCAGGGCGCGCTCGAGGGCCGGCCCGTCGATGTCCCAGGGCGCGTTGGTGAGGTGGATCCGGCCATCGACCACCGGTCCGGCGCCGGAGAGGCAGGCCCGTTCCGGGCGCAGGAAGGGATCCTCGGCCAGGAAGCGCCGGATCGGCTCGACCAGGGACCTCTCCTCCTGGGTGCGGAAGCGGGCCTTCCGGAGCACCCGGAACCGGCGGCCCTCCGGCAGCAGGAGGGCCAGGTTGAGGTTGGTGCCCCCGACATCGGCCACGAGGATGGGGGTGTTAACGGTTGCATCGGGCACGGCTTCACCTCGAGGCACGGCGTGATCCGGGGGACCTGCGGAAGGGGAGGGCGTCCGGACCAGCGTATCCGGTGACAGGGCGGCTTCTCCGGCACCCCCCCGCCGCGGGCTCGGGAGCCGGATCCCCCGGTCTGGACCTGGGCATGGCCTGGAGAGAGGCCGGCCGAGGGGCGGTTGTGTCCTTCGTCACCTGGCGGAAGGGGCCTCCAAGGGCTCGCTTGACAGACCTGGAACACCGAAGGAACATACCTGCGACCTTCTTGTAACCGTTTACATGAGACACCGAGAATCACCCCCTGCCTGAACCCGTTTCGATCCGCCACGGCAGGGGCCCATCGTCGGGAACCCAGTTTGTAACCGCTTACAACTCCAAGCAAGACGCTCCGAGCCCCCGTCCTCCCGTTTCCGAACCCTCCAGGCCCTCCCATGCCACCCACCCCCCCCTCCAGAGGAACCCAGGCCCCGGCCGCCCGGAAGCAGACCGAGGCTGCGGCTGCCGGGTCCGGGTGGTGGCGGGGGGCCTCCATCTACCAGATCTATCCCCGCAGCTTCCAGGACACGAACGGGGACGGGGTGGGGGACCTGCCGGGCATCACCGCGCACCTGCCCTACGTGGCCGACCTGGGGGTGGACGCCATCTGGATCTCCCCCTTCTTCACCTCGCCCATGCGGGATTTCGGCTACGACGTGTCGAACTACCGCGATGTGGATCCCACCTTCGGCACCCTGGCGGACTTCGACCGGCTGGTGGCGGAAGCCCACCGGCTGGGCCTCAAGGTGCTCATCGACCAGGTGCTGTCCCATTCCTCGGACCAGCATCCCTGGTTCCGGGAGAGCCGTTCCAGCCGCACCAGCGCCCGGGCCGACTGGTATGTCTGGGCCGAGGCCCGGCCGGACGGCACGCCCCCCAACAACTGGCTGTCGGTCTTCGGCGGACCCGCCTGGACCTGGGAGCCGCGGCGCCGGCAGTACTACCTGCACAATTTCCTGGAATCCCAGCCGGACCTGAACTTCCACCACGAGCCGGTGCAGGCCCAGCTGCTCCAGGAGGTGCGGTTCTGGATGGAACGCGGGGTGGACGGCTTCCGCTTCGACGCCTGCAACTTCCATTTCCACGATCCGAAGCTGCGGAACAACCCGCCCGCCCGTCCCGGGAAGGTGGAGCTGACCTCCGTCCGGGAGGGCAATCCCTACGGCCGGCAGGTCCACCGCTACGACAAGAGCCGCCCCGAGAACCTGGCCTTCCTGAAGCGCCTCCGCGCCCTGATGAACGAATACGGTGTCACCAGCGTGGGCGAAATCGGAGACGAGGGGGCCCTGGCCACCATGGCCGACTACACCGCCGATGGCGACAAGCTCCACATGGCCTACGGATTCAGCCTCTTCACCGAGGAGTTCACGGCCCGGCGCATCCGCTCCGTCGTCCAGGAATTCGAGCGGGGCATCAGCCGGGGCGGGGGCTGGGGCTGCTGGTCCCTCTCCAACCACGACTGCACCCGGGTGGTCACCCGCTGGGGGCGGGGCGTGGAGGATCCCGCCTTCCCCAAGCTGCTGGTCGCGATGCTGGGATCCCTGCGGGGCAGCTTCTGCATCTACCAGGGCGAGGAACTGGGCCTGCCGGAAGCCGAAGTCCCCTTCGACCGGCTCATCGATCCCTACGGCATCGCCTTCTGGCCCGACTTCAAGGGGCGCGATGGCTGCCGGACCCCCATGCCCTGGACCGGCGAGGCCCCCAGGGGCGGCTTCTCCGAGGTGGAGCCCTGGCTGCCCATGTTCCCGGACCACCTGCGCCGGTCCGTGGCCGCCCAGTCCGCCGATCCGGGCTCCGTGCTCCGGTTCTACCAGCGCTTCCTCGCCTGGCGGAGGGGCTCTGAGGCCCTCCGCCGCGGCACCATCCATTTCTACCGGACCCCGGAGCCGGTCCTGGCGCTGCTGCGGCAGGAGGGCCAGGAGAAGATCCTGGCCGTCTTCAACCTCAGCCCCAGATCGGTCCAGCACACCCTCCCGGCTCCGGCCCGGCCCCTCGAAGGCCACGGCCTCGAGGCCTGCCGCCTGGAGGGCCGCACGCTCCACCTCCCCCCCTGGGGCGGATTCTTCGGCCGCACGGGGTGATCCCCATCGGTCCGTCTCACGACGCAGTACCCCCCTCAACCAGCCGCCGCGCGGCTCTCCACTGGAGGCAAGTACCATGAAGCGCCAATCCACCCTTCTCGCCGCCCTCGCCATGGTGCTGGCCGCGGGACCCCTGCTCGGCCAGGACGTGTTCGAGCTCCACGGCTACATGCGCGCCGGCACCGGACGCTCCTCCAACGGCGGCGAGCAGGCCACCTTCTACCTCCCGGGCACCGCCGACAGCGTCACGGGCGGCCCCGGCTACCGGCTCGGCAACGAGACCGACAACTACCTCGAGCTGGCCATGGACGTCCGCGCCTACGACAAGGACGGCGTGACCTTCAAGCTCCACTTCCGTCCCTCCTTCCGGCAGTACTACTCCGCCCGGGACGCGTCCGCGGATGCGGGCGGCAATGTGGATGGCTCGATGGCCTCCAACCCCAACCAGCAGGTCTGGCTGCGTGAGGGCTGGGGCGAGGCGGCCGGCGTGCTCGGCAACAGCAGCTTCTTCAAGGACGCCACCCTGTGGGCCGGCCGGCGCTTCTACCAGCGCCAGGACCTCCACATCCGCGACTACTGGTACTGGAACAACAGCGGCGACGGCGTCGGCATCGAGAACATCGACCTGGGCTTCGGCAAGCTGCACTACGCCTACATCCAGCACGACACCGGCAACGTGGCGACCTGGTGGAACAACAACGGCACCGATCCCAGCTGGAACCCCCTGGGCGTGACCAACACCAACGTCTACACCCTGAACGGCAAGGTCGCGGTGGGCTCCCATGACCTCCGCCTGTCCGACGTCTCCCTCTGGGAGAACAGCACGTTCACCTTCGGCATCCAGTACAACGAACCCCATGTCCGCAAGGACGTCGCCGGCCCCGGCAACAACAACGTGGGCCGCCAGTACAGCATCCTCTACACCCAGTCCGGCATCTGGGGCGGCGACAACAAGGTCTACCTGACCAAGGGCGACGGCTCCACCTTCTGGAACTGGTACAACCCCGAGATCTCCACCAAGAACAACTGGTGGGAGGTCATGGACGCCCTCTACATCCAGCCCAATTCCCACTTCGGCATGCAGGCCGTGGCCATCTACCGGAAGCAGGATTCGCCCAACGAGCCGGGCGGTGGCCTCTTCATGGGCACCTCCAACAGCACCGAGGCCAAGTGGACCTCCCTCGGCGCCCGGCCTACCTGGTTCTTCACCAAGCACTTCAGCGTGGCGGCCGAGATCGGCATGGACCACCTGAAGTTCGACGGCGAGTCCGAGACCCGCAGCCTCACGAAGAAGACCATCGCCCTCCAGTGGAGCCCCCAGAGCAGCTTCTGGTCCCGCCCCCAGATCCGCCTGTTCGTGACCAAGGCCAACTGGAACCAGGTCGCCAACAACTGGGGCACCATCGCCGGCGGTGCCTTCGGCACGGCCCTCGACGGCACCACCTACGGCGCCCAGATCGAGGCCTGGTGGTAGGTTCCAGACAGCCGGACGGCCCGTCCCAGGGCGGGCCGTCCCCTGGCTGGCGAACCCCAAGGATGTGATGTGAGAACCCGCCCGTTCCCGACCGCCGGAATCCTGTCCTCCCTGCTGCTCGTCGGCGGGCTGGGCTGTCATGGCCCCAGCTCGGATGCGACCAGCCGCTACCCGGTGGACACGACCGCCATCGCCCCCGGGCAGCAGATGGAGAACGCGCCCGGATGGTACCGGGATGCGGTGGTGTACCACATCTGGGTGAAGGCCTTCGCCGATGGCGTCTACCAGGACGGCATCGGCGACCTCCCCGGCATCCAGGGGAAGCTGGACTATCTCCAGTCCCTCGGCGTCAACGCCCTGTGGCTCTCGCCCATCTTCGAGTGCGGGTACAAGGGCGACAACATGCACGGCTACGACACGACGGACTACTACGCCGTGAACGACCGCTTCGGCACCCGCGCCGAGCTGAAGAGCCTCATCGATGCGGCCCACGCCCACGGCATGCGGCTCCTCTTCGACTTCGTCCCGAACCACACCTCCACGCTGCATCCCTGGTTCACGAACAGCGCCACGCGGGATACCTGGTACGTCTGGAAGGCTGCCCCCGAGGCGGGCTGGGGCTACCCCTGGGGTGGCGGTACGCCCCAGGATGTCTGGAAGCCGGGGGCCAACGGCTACTTCTACACGGCCTTCGGCGTGAGCTCCCTGGCCGATCTCAACTGGTACAACCCCGCCGTGCAGGCGGAACTCCGGAAGGTGGAGGCCTACTGGCTGGACCGGGGCTTCGACGGCATGCGGGTGGACGCGGTGCGCTACCTCTGTGAATCCGGGCCCGGTCAGGGCGCGGATCAGCCGGACACCCACGCGCAACTCCAGGCCTTCCGCAGCCTCATGGACGAGTACGACTCCGGCGACCTGCATCCGCATCCGGGTGGCGACCCCGCGAAGCACAGCAGCAAGGCGATGATCGCCGAGGCCTGGACGAACGACGCCTCGGGCGTGGCGCCCTACTATGGGAACGGGTCAAACGAGTTCCACATGTGCCTCGACTTCAGCGCACCCTGGGCCATCTTCAACGCCATAAGCAAGGGCGACGCCACCCAGGTGACCTCCCTCTGGGACTTCGAGCAGCGCACCTATCCGGCGGGCTACCAGTCCGCCGCCTTCGACTCGAACCACGACAACCTGATCTCGCGCCCCGGCACCCAGTACGGGGGCGACCGGGCGGAGATCATCCTGGCCGAGGCCCTGAACCTGCTGTCCCCGGGGACGCCCATCCTCTACTACGGAAACGAAGTCGGCATGACCGGCCAGTCGGGTTCGGACATCAACCTGCGGCGGCCCATGGACTGGAACCAGGTGGCCGCGCAGTCCCAGCAGGCGGACTCCATCTTGAGCTGGTGCAAGTACCTCATCCAGGCCCGGAAGGCCTATCCGGCCCTGCGGGGCGGCTATGCCACGCTGGCCACCGACGTGGGCACCGGCAAGGCCCTGGCCTACCTGCGCTCGGCGGGGACCGAGCGGGTGCTGGTGGTGGCGAACCTCACGGCGGTTCCCCAGACCATCACCGTCTCCGGGCTGTCGGCCCTCGGCGTGCCCGCGGACGGGCCGGTCCAGGCCATCCTCGGCGACCTGCAGGGCGTCACGGCGCTGTCCGGCGACAGCTACACCGCCACGGCGATTCCGGCCCACGGCCTCCGCGTGCTCTACCTGGCGGGAGCCGGGTTCCAGGGCACCCTCCACGGCGACCTCCACTGACTTGCCTCCCGGGCCCTCAGGGCCTATCCATCAGGCTCCACCCCGCCTCGACTCCGGATCCCCCATGGCCAACCTCCAGTTCAACGCGCTGCGCAAATCCTTCGGAGAGACGGAGATCCTCCACGGGATCGACCTGGAGATCCAGGACGGCGAATTCGTCGTCTTCGTGGGGCCCTCGGGATGCGGCAAGTCCACCCTCCTGCGCTGCATCGCGGGCCTCGAGGAGATCAGCAGCGGGGAGCTGTTCATCGGAGGGCAGCGGATGAACGAGGTTCCGCCCTCCAAGCGCGGCATCGCCATGGTGTTCCAGAGCTACGCGCTCTACCCCCACATGACCGTGGCCGAGAACATGGCCTTCGGTCTCAAGCTGGCCGGCCTGCCGAAGGCCGAGATCCAGGCGGCCGTCCTCCGGGCCGCGAAGATCCTCCAGATCGAGCCCCTGCTGGATCGCCGCCCCAAGGCCCTGTCGGGGGGCCAGCGCCAGCGGGTGGCCATCGGGCGGGCCATCGTCCGGAAGCCGGGCGTGTTCCTCTTCGACGAACCCCTCTCCAACCTCGACGCCGGGCTGCGCGTCCAGATGCGGGTGGAACTCGCCCGACTCCACAGGGACCTGGCCACCACCATGGTCTACGTCACCCACGACCAGGTGGAGGCCATGACGCTTGCCAACCGGATCGTGGTGATCAACCAGGGCCGCATCGAGCAGGTCGGTTCCCCCCTGGAGCTCTACCACCGTCCCGCGAACCGCTTCGTGGCGGGCTTCATCGGCTCGCCCAAGATGAACTTCCTGGCCTGCACCCTCGTCTCGGCCGCCGAGGCCGGCGCCACCGTGAGGCTCGAGGACGGCACCCTGCTGCCCGCCGGCGCGGACGCCCGCGGCCTCGCGGAGGGCACGCCGCTCACCCTCGGCATCCGCCCGGAACGCCTCATCGCCGGCACGGCCGCGGAAGAGGGCACGGCCCGCACCTCGGTGCTCGTGGCCGAGCACCTGGGGGATACGGTCTTCCTCTACGTCCAGTTGCCGGGCAGCGCCGGGCAGCTGACCGTCAAATCCCAGCCTGAAACCCCCCTCCGGACCGGCGACGAGACCCACCTCCGCTTCCCGGCCAAGCATTGCCTGCTCTTCGGTCCGGACGACCGGACCCTTCCCCGGATCCCCTGATCCGATCCTTCCGCTCAACCGGGCCTTCGGGCCAACCAAAGGAGACAGACGTGAGCATTCCATCCAACCTCCGCAAGCTTGCGACGGTCACGACCATGGCCCTCCTCGCCGGAGTCTGCATCCAGGCCCGGGCCGCCGAGAAGGGCAAGCTGCTCGTGTGGATCAACGGCGACAAGGGCTACCGCGGCCTCCAGAAGGTGGGGGACGACTTCGCGAAGAAGACCGGCGTGCAGGTCATCGTCGAGCACCCCGAGGACGCCCCCGGGAAGTTCCAGGAGGCCGCCGAGGAGGGCAAGGGTCCCGACATCTGGATCTGGGCCCATGACCGCGTGGGCGAATGGGCCGAGAGCGGCGTCATCAACGCCGTGACGCCGGGCAAGAAGATCAAGGACGACATCGATCCGGCCGCCTGGCAGGCCTTCACCATCAAGGGGAAGGTCTGGGCGTACCCCATCGCCATCGAGGCCGTGTCGCTCATCTACAACAAGGCCCTCATCAAGACGCCGCCGAAGAGCTTCGAGGAGATCTTCGCCCTGGACAAGGCCATGATGGCCAAGGGCAAGAAGGCCATCCTGTGGGACTACACCAACACCTACTTCACCATGCCCATGCTGGCCGCCAACGGGGGCTACGCCTTCAAGATGAAGGCCGATGGCACCTATGATCCCAAGGACACGGGCGTGAACAACGCCGGGGCCCTCAAGGGCGCCGAACTGCTGACGAAGATGGTCTCCACCGGGGTGATGCCCAAGGGCGCCACCTACGCGGACATGGAAGCCGGCGTGGCCCAGGGCAAGATCGCGATGATGATCAGCGGCCCCTGGGCCTGGGACAACCTCCGCAAGGCCAAGATCAACTTCGGCATCGCGAAGATCCCCAGCGTGGCCGGCAAGCCGTCCAGGCCCTTCGTGGGCTACATGGGCGCCATGATCACCAAGGCCGCCTCCGGCGCCGGCAACGTGGACGTGGCCCGCGAGTTCATCGAGAACTACATGCTGAGCCCGAAGGGCATCGAGACCATCAACGCCGACGTGCCCATCGGCGCTCCCGCCAGCAAGGCGGCCTACGCGAAGATGAAGAACGATCCCTTCATCCAGACCTCCATGGCCAGCGCACGCGACGGCGTGGTGATGCCCAACAACCCGCAGATGGGCCGGTTCTGGGCCGCCATGGTCTCCGCCCTGAACAACATGACCGAGGGCCGGCAGACCCCCAAGGAAGCCCTGGACGCCGCCGCCAAGCGCATCCTGAAGTAGCCATCCACCCGGAGGGGGGGCGGGCCGCAAGGTCCGCTCCCTCCCGGCTCCCGACCCGCCTTCCGGAACGAGCCTGCCCATGCCCAAGGCCCTCAAGCGATTCCTCCTGCCCGCGGTGATCCTCGCACTGGGGCTGGCCGGGCTGTACGTCACCACCCTGGTCTACGCCATGGGCGAGACCCTGCTCGCCGCCGTGATGCTGGCGACGCTGGCCTGTTTCGTCTGGATCTACACCACCCAGAAGGCCTACGCCTACCGGTATCTCTTCCCGGGCATCGGGGCGGCGCTCATCTTCGTCGTGTTCCCCATGCTCTACACCGTGCGCATCGGGTTCACCAACTACAGCTCGAAGAATCTCCTCAATTTCAAGCGGGCCACCCAGTACCTCCTCGAGGAGACCTACCGGGCGGACGGATCCACGTTCAATTCGGAGGTGATCCCCGATGGGGGCCGGTGGCGGATCCGCCTCGAGGATGCCGACAGCGGGGCCGCCTACCTCACGGGGCCCGTGCCGCTGGAACCGGCGGAACCGGCGGAGCAGGCGACGGCGACCCTGCCGGCGCTTCCCACCAAGGAGCCCGTCCCGGAGGGGGTGATGACGCTCCGGGAGATCATCGAGCGCCAGGAAGCCCTCAAGCGCCTCGTGGTGGTGCTGCCCAGCGGCGTCCATGTCCGCATGACCGGCCTGCACGAGTTCGCGCCCCAGCGGCTCCAGTACACCCGGAATCCGGATGGGAGCCTGACCAACAACCAGGACCAGAGCGTCCTCCGGCCCAACTTGAAGACCGGCTTCTACGAAACGGCGGACGGCGAGCAGGTCCAGCCGGGCTTCCAGGTGGACATCGGCTGGCGGAACTACACGCAGATCTTCACCGATGCCTCCCTGCGCGAACCCTTCGGCCATATCTTCGTCTGGACGGTCCTCTTCTCCGCCCTCTCCGTGCTCTTCTGCACCTCGCTGGGCATGGTGCTGGCCGTGCTGCTCAACTGGGATTCGCTGCGGTTCAAGGGCGCCTACCGCCTGCTGCTGTTCCTGCCCTACGCGATTCCCAGCTTCATCTCGATCCTGGTGTTCAAGGGACTGTTCAACCAGAACACGGGGGAGATCAACCTGGTGCTCCATGGCCTCTTCGGCCTCAGCCCCACCTGGTTCTCGGATCCCTTCCTCGCCCGGTCCATGCTGCTGATCGTGAACACCTGGCTGGGCTTCCCCTACATGATGGTGGTCTGCATGGGCCTCATCAAGGCGATCCCGAACGACCTCTACGAGGCGTCCTCCGTGGCAGGGGCCGGGCCCATCACCAACTTCTTCAAGATCACCGTGCCCCTCATCATCCGGCCCCTGACGCCCCTGCTGATCGCCTCCTTCGCGTTCAACTTCAACAACCTGGTGCTCGTCAACCTGCTGACGGGAGGTCTGCCGGACTACCTCAACACTTCGGTTCCGGCCGGCACCACCGACCTCCTGGCCACCTACACCTACCGGATCGCCTTCCAGGATTCAGGCCAGAAATTCGGCCTCGCCGCAGCCATCTCCACCGTGGTCTTCCTGATGGTCGCGGCGATCGCGCTGATCCAGATCCGCGCCACGAAGATCTCCCAGCAGGACAAGGGCTGAGAGGAGGACGCCATGGCCATCGTCATCGACAAATCCCAGCGTTGGCGGATCTTCGCCGCCCATGCCTTCCTGATCTTCCTCTGTGCGCTGGTCACCTTCCCGCTGCTCATGGTGGTGTCCATCTCCCTCCGGCCGGGCAATTTCGCGGGAGGCAGCCTCGTTCCGAAGACCATCAGCCTCGAGCATTGGCGCTTCGCCCTGGGCCTGCCGGTCACGACCGTGGACGGCCGGGTGATCCAGCCCGACCTGCCGGTGCTGCACTGGCTCTGGAACTCGGTGAAGGTCGCGACGCTCTCGGCCACGGTGGCCGTGCTCCTTTCCACGACTGCGGCCTACGCCTTCGCGCGCCTGAAGTTCGCACGGAAGAAGGCGGCGCTGACGGGGCTGATGCTCATGCAGATGTTCCCCACGGTGCTGGCCCTGGTGGCCATCCACTCCATCTTCTCGCGGATCGGCCATGCCTTCCCGGCCATCGGCGTGAACAGCCATTGGGCCCTCGTGCTGGCCTACTCCGGCGGGATCGCCCTGCACATCTGGATCATCAAGGGGTTCTACGAAAGCATCCCGCCTGAGATCGAAGAGGCCGCGACGGTGGACGGCGCCACGCCCTGGCAGGCCTTCTGGCGCGTGCTGCTGCCCATGGCCCTGCCCATCCTCATGGTGGTCTTCCTCCTGGCCTTCATCGGCGCGGTCAACGAGTACCCCGTGGCCTCGGTCCTCCTCCACAGCCAGGACCGCCTCACCATGGCCGTGGGCGCCAAGCAGTTCCTCTATGCCCAGCACTACCTCTGGGGGGACTTCGCCGCCGCCGCGATCCTCTCCGGCCTGCCCGTCTCGGTCGTCTTCATCCTCGCCCAGCGCTGGATGATCTCGGGCCTCACCTCCGG
>Ga0079306_1000477_pt1 | contig 36704 bp, 37 predicted proteins | sample Methanotroph_Enr_FD_79181 | JGI IMG/M metagenome (GOLD analysis project Ga0079306, IMG submission 79181) | Enriched soil microbial communities from Old Woman Creek wetland in Ohio, USA - Methanotroph_Enrichment_5 | ecosystem: Environmental > Terrestrial > Soil > Wetlands | place: USA: Ohio... | reverse complement strand
GACCGCTGGGGCCGCCCGGGTCCGGAACCTGGCCCCCTGTACGCCCTGGAGATGGCGAAGGACGGGAAGCCCCGGCTCACCTTCTACTGGCCGCGGGTGCCCGCGGACCGGCGGAAGGAGACGGATGGAGAGGCCCGCGCCTACTGGCGGAGCCCCGACCCGCACCTCGAGTCCTGCCTGGCCTGCCACGCCGACGGACTGGCCGATCCCGGGAAGCGGAGCCGGTGGAAGGCGCTGCGGCCGCCCAGGGGCGGGGCCGCTCCGACGCCTTCCACCCTCCCCTCGGTCCCTCCCGCGAGCGGTGGGCGGCCCTGAGAATGCAGGTTCCAGGGGCGCCCCCCTGGATCAGTCGAGGATGAATTCGCCGGTGTCGATGATGGTGATCTCGGCGTTCAGGTAGGCGGCGTTGAAGCCCTTGCCCTTGAGCATCCGGTAGGCCGATTCGGCTCGGGTGCCCATGCCGCAGTGGATGAGGATCCGCCGGTCCTTCGGGAGTTCGGACATCCGGGCTTCAAGTTCCTCGAGAGGCAGATTGAGGGCGCCCTTGATCATGCCGTCCTTGGCTTCGAGGCGGTTGCGCACGTCGAGGATGAGGATGTCCTTCCGGGCCTCCGGCGCCAGGCTCGCGATGCGGGCGAATTCCTCGTTCGGGATGGAGCCGGTCCGGAGCCTCGGGGCGTAGGCCACCTTCGTGGCCGTGGGGCCGGTCTCCGCAGAGAGCGAGGCCGCCTGCCAGGCGCTGAATCCGCCGGTGAGGACGTTCACGTGCGTGTAGCCTGCCCGGACGAGTTCCAGTGCGGTCGTCTTGGCGGTTTCGCCACCCTCGCCATCCACCACGAGGATGGGCGGCCGGAGGCGGGCGGCGGGGAATTCGCGCGCGAGGAGATCCTTCACGCCCCCGGGCGCCACGGAGACCGCGCCACGGATGAAGCCCTTCCCAGCCTCGCCGGCCGGTCGCAGATCGAGGATGACCGTGGGGACATCCTTGTCGAGGAAGGCCTTCTTGAACGAGGCCGGCGAGACGACGCCGTAGCTCTTCGCGTACCAGGCGGGCATGCCGTCCTGGTAGACCTTGACGTTGGTGTAGCCCAGGCTGCGGGTCTTCGCGAGGGCGCAGGGGCTCATGTTGCAGGTCTTCCCGTGGCAGAAGAAGATCACCAGCGCGCCCTTGTCGGCCGGAAGCTTGTCCGCCTGCTGGTCGAACTCGGTGAAGGGCAGGTTCACGGCAGTGGGGATGCTCCCTTCGTTGAAGCGGGCGGGAGGCCGCGCGTCGAACAGGAAGGGGGTCCCCGTTCCGGGGCTCAGGGCCACAAGCCTCTGGAGGTCCTCGGTGGAGACCAGATCGGCGGCGGCGAGCCTGGCCGGGGGCTTCGCGGAGACGAGGGTGGCGGTCTTCACGTCCTGCTTCTCCGTGTATTCCACGCGCACCGCCTGGCCCCGCTTGAGGGCATCGAGCCCCGTCCCGGTAGTGTCGACCTTCCCGTCCGCGAGCACCTTCAGGGCCTTGCTGTCGTAATGCAGCACCTGGATGTCGCCGTCCAGCTTCACATGGAGAAGGCGCGCCTTCGGGGCCACGTCGTCCAGGTAGCCGCGGAGGTTTCCCGGAGCCGTGGTGTGGCAGGCTGTGCAGATCTGAGCCGAGGCCGCCTTGGGCGGATCGGCGGCGAGGGCGGGGAGCGCGGCGAGGGCCAGGAAAGCGAGTGAGCGGGGGTGCATGATGCCTCCTCGGGGCAGTGGGGTGAAGGAAGTTTCGGTTTTATTACCATCGAGTCAATAAATGTTCGGCATCAATCCAATAAGGATGTGTGGGTAGATTTTTGGCGTGCCACTCCCCTCCCTGCGCGGCCAGGGGGTTATCCGCGCCGGGGGAGATTGCGGTTCAGGAGGAATGTCCCTGCACACGGGCTTGCGGAGCCGGAGCCTCCCATCCGGGACCGGATGGAGGTTCACTCCGCGGGTGCGAAGACTTCCCGGGGCTTGCCGGCGCCCCGATCGGGTCCGACGATCCCCTCCTCCTCCAGCTATCGCACCCTCCCCCGGAGGGTGCTCCCGCGCGCTGCGCTTGCGGAGCCGTAGCCTCCCATCCGGCGGATGGAGGATTCACTCGGCCTGGGCGAAGACTTCCCTGGGCTTGCCGGCCCCCCGGTCGGGACCGACGATCCCCTCCTCCTCCATCCGGTCGATGAGGCGGGCGGCGCGGCCGTAGCCGAGGTTGAGCTTGCGCTGGAGGAGGCTGGTGCTGGCCTTGCGCTCGCGCTTGACTACGGCCACCGCGCGGACGTAGATGTCGTCGCCGCCTCCGGGGGCGTCCTCCTCGTCGAGCAGGGCCGTCTCCTCCTCGGTTTCCATGGCGCTGATGAGGGCCTGGTTGTAGTCCGGCCGGCCCCGCTCCCGCAGCCAGGTGACGAGGCGCAGGGTCTCCTCCTCCGTGAGGAAGGGCGCGTGGATGCGCTTCGGATGGCTGGCGCCGTTGGGCAGGAAGAGGGCGTCGCCCGCGCCCAGCAGCTGCTCGCCCCCGCCGGCATCCAGGATGGTGCGGCTGTCGATCTTGGTGCGGACGCGGTAGCTGAGGCGGCTGGGCAGGTTCGCCTTGATGACGCCCGTGACCACGTCCACGCTGGGCCGCTGGGTGGCCAGGATGAGGTGGATGCCCACGGCCCGCGCCTTCTGGGCGATGCGGGCGATGCTGTCCTCGACTTCGCTGCGGGCGACCATCATCAGGTCCGCCAGCTCGTCGATGACCACCAGGACATGGGGCAGGGGTTCCAGCACGGCAGGGCGGTCTGGCCAACGGGGATTGGGTGTGCGCTCCGAGATGTCGAGGTGGCCGCCGGCCTCGGCGATCTTGGCGTTGAATCCTTTCAGGTCCCTCACCGAGAGCAGGGCCAGGCGTCGGTAGCGGTCCTCCATCTGGGCCACCACCCACTTGAGGACCCGGCCTGCCTCCTTCATGTCCGTCACGACCGGGGCCCATAGGTGCGGGATGTCCTCGTAGACGCCCAGCTCCACCATCTTGGGATCCACGAGGATCAGCTTCACCTCGTCGGGCATGGCGCGCACGAGGATGGAACAGATCATGGCGTTCACGCCCACGCTCTTGCCGCTGCCTGTGCTGCCGCCGATAAGGAGGTGGGGCATCTTGTTGAGGTCGGCCACCACGGGGTTCCCCGCGATGTCCTTGCCGAGCGCCAGGGCCAGGAGGCCCGGGGCGTCCCTGAATGCGGTACTGTCGATGACCTCGCGGAAGGTGATGATCTCGCGCACGGGATTCGGCACCTCGATGCCCACGAGGTTCTTCCCGGGGATGCGGTCCATGCGGACGGCCTCGGCCTGGAGCGCCAGGGCGAGGTCCTCCTCCATGCCCAGGATGCGGGAGAGCGGGATGCCCGCGTCCGGCTGGAATTCGAAGACGGTGACCACGGGGCCGGGCTGGAGGCCGGTGACAGAGCCCTTGATCTTGAACTCCGACAATTTTTGTCCAATCCGCTCGCGGATGCCGGCCAGCAGGGCCGGGTCCACCCGCGCGTGCTGGCCGGGGGGATCGAAGAGCCGCCTGGGGGGGAGTGTCTCCCGCTCGACGGGGGCCTTCGCCTCGGGCCGGGGCTCCGGCGGGGGTGGCAAGGGCCGTGAGGGCGTGGGCTCCGTAAGCGGTAGGGGCGGCTGGACGATCTCGCGGCCGAAGCGGTCCCGGGCCACCTGGGCCTTGGCCACCGTGGGTCTGGGCGGCGCCGGGAGCGGGGCCTGGGCCAGCAGCTTGGTGCGGAAACCCCCGCCGGCAGGCTGCGCCGGCGGAGGAGGCTCCGGCGACCGGCCCTCGATCACCATTGGCGCATCGAGGTTGATGGAGGTGATGGGCGGAAGGAGATCCTCGGTGCGGACGACCGGCTGTTTCCGTCGCATCTCCGCAGTCTCCAGCTCGGCCCGGAGCAAGGATTCCCGCTGATCCTCCAGGCTCTGCTGGCGGATCGCCAGTGCCTGGAGGGCGATCGCGTCGCTGGCGTCGATCTCGGGCTGGTCAGGGTTCTGCCACCGGAGGAAGGGGCGCCGCACCATGGCGAGGACGCCCTGGACCCCCTTGGCGGGCATGGGACGGAGCCAGGGCCAGGCCTTCTCCCCCATCCAGCGGGCCAGAAGCCGCCCCAGGGCGTGGGTGAGGGACGGGGCGAGCACCAGGGCACAGACGACGAAGACCAGCGCGATCAGCAGGGGCAGGCCCACGGGCCCGAGAATGCGGCGGTGCACAGGCCAGAGCATGCTGCCCAGCCATCCCCCCCAGCGCAGCTGGAGGGTGCCACCGGCGCCGTCCTGCCACACGCGGGCACCGAACCCGCCCAGGGCGGTCCACAGGCCCAGGGACAGGCCCAGCCAGGCCAGGCGTCCTGGCCAGCGCCGGCCCTCGTGGGGCCAGGCCTCCCAGAACAGGTAGGGCGGAACGACCCAGGCGCCCACACCCGCGAAGGTCTGGAGCAGGCCGGCCAGCATGGCACCGAAGGTCCCGCAGAGGTTGTGTACGGGGGCTACGGCGCCCCCCTGCGTGAAGGGATGGGGATCCAGCGGGTAGTAGCTGGCGAGGGAGAGGATGAGCACCAGGGCCACAAAGGCCCCCAGCGCTCGAAGCACCCAACGGCCCACTCCCTCCAACATGCCTCCGCGATGACCTGGGACCAGTGTACCTCAGCGCGTTCCAGCCACGGTGTGCGGAGGCGGAGAGGACAGGAGGGCCAGGCGCTGGCGCGGGTCCCAGGCTGGCTTGCCGAGAACATGAAGAAAAGTGCCGGCGTTGACGAAGCTCCAGCCCTCGGCGCGGGCCCGATCCATGAAGGCTCCCAGGCCAACGGTGGGGCGGTCCTTCTCGGCCCGCTCGGAACCGAGGTGCATGAGGACGATGAGGCCGTCACCGTCGTGCTCCATCCGCTGGTGGAGGCGCTGAAGGATGGCAGTGCCGCTGCGGTAGAGGCGCCGCTCTTTGGCCGTGGCCCAGTCCAGGGTGTCGGCCCCCTCGCTCCAACCGACGTGCCGATAGCCCAGTTCCTCGGCCCAGCGGCGGATCTCCGGGGTCTGCTCACCATAGGGGGCGCGCCAGTAGGGATCCATGGGCCGGCCCAGGAGGCGGACCAGCTCGGCGTCCGCGTCCAGCAGCTCCTTCTGCACACGGGCCTTGGTCCAGGCGGGATCGCGCCGCATGCCGGGCGCGAAGTGGGGGTGGTCCAGGGTGTGGTTGCCGATCTCGTGGCCCTCGGCCGCCATGCGTCGGACGATCTCCGGATAGCGCTGAATGAAGGTTCCGGTGAGGAAGAAAGTGGTGTGCACCCCGCGGGCCTTCAGGATGTCCAGAACCTCCGCGGCCACCTCGGCGCTGGAGCCGCCGTCGAAGCTGAGGAGCATCTGCTTGTGGCCGCCGGGGCCCCGGGTGAGGTTCAGGGCCTCGCCCATGCCCGGCCAATGGAGGCTCCCGACGGGCGGGACGGGGAGCAGGGGCGCCGTCCAGCTGGGCAGGGCCAGGGGCGGGGCGGGGGTGGGCTCGATCGGCGCCAGCAGAGGGGCTGCAAGACGGCCGGGCAGGGCCCGGGGGGACGGGACGGGTGCCATCCGGGTCCTGGCCGTGGGGGCGGGCGGGATCGGAGCCGGGAGCGGCTTGGCCGCCGTCGTCCCCGGGGGGGTGGCCGGCGGGGGTGGCACGGGGCGGGCCGGAGGGACGCGGGGCGCGACGGGACGGGGCGGTGTGGGCAGGGGGATGGGAGCGGCGGCCCTCTCCGCCGGGGGCGGCACGGGTTTGCGGGTGCTGAAGTCGAAGCGGGCCAGCCGCTGTCCCGCCGCCGTACGCAGCTCCGCGACCTCGCCATCGGGGGGGCGGTAGAGCTCCCAGCGGACGGGGCCGGCCTCCGCGTAGCGGGTGGCACGCACCGAGCGTCCCTCCAGCACCAGCTCCGTGGGTTCCGCCACCTCGCCCTCGATGACCGCCAGGTCCCCCAGGGGATGCCAGGTCCAGGGCGTGGCCTTGGGTGCCACCAGCTCGGGGGGCGGCGCACCCGCGGGTGCCGGGGCGTCCTTCCGCCCGCAGCCCCCCAGGAGGGCCAGCAGTGCGGCGGCAAGGGCGCCCCAGCGCCTCACCGTGTGGCCCCGGTCCGGCACAGGGCCCAGTAGTTGGCCTTCTCCCTCACCTTCACGGACCGCGCCTCAAGGCCCCGTTCCCGCAGGTACTGCAGGGCCCACTGGGCCAGCAGTTCCGCGGTGGGGTTGCGCCCGGCCAGGGGAGCCAGGTCATTCAACAGGCGGTAGTCCACCCCTTCGATCCACGCGTCCAGGGTCGTGCCGAAGGCCGGTTCCTCGGATTCCGTGGCCAGGACCACGGTGGCCTCAAGCTCCCAGTTGTGCCCGTGGCGCGCCTCGACGAAGCCCGGCAGGTCGTGGAAGTGGTCGGCCACGAAATGGCGGTGGAGGGAGAGGGTGAAGGCCATGGCTGAGTATAACGATCGCCTGCAGGCTATTGGCTATCAGGGTCGAGCTCACTTCGGAGGTCGTCGAGGTACCGGAGGAGGGTGGCCTGGCGGGCTTCGGCGAGGCGGCGTCCGGCCCCCGTCCGCATCCCCGCGGCGAGCTTCAGCAGCTTCCGCTCGAAGTGGTCCAGGCTCCAGGCCTTGTCGTCCAGGTCCCGGCCCTCGCCCCAGGGATCCTCCGGATGCCAGAGGCCGGCGCCGAAGCTGGCTCCTGTGGCGAAGACCCGGGCGATGCCGATGGCGCCGAGGGCCTCCAGGCGGTCGGCGTCCTGCACCACCTCGGCCTCCAGGCTCGTCGGCTTCTCGCCGCCGCTCCAGCTGTGGCTGGCCACGGCGGCGGCCACGGCGTCCGCACGGGATTCCAGGCCCGGCGTCTCCCGGCACCAGAGGGGCACCAGCTCCGCCGCCATGCGGGCCGTGAGGGGGGACTCCGGGTGGTTCTTGGGGCGGTAGACCAGGTCGTGCAGGAGGGCTCCGGCCACGCAGACGTCGGCATCCGCGCCCTCCTCTGCGGCGATGCGCTCCGCCAGTCGCGCCACGCGCAGGATGTGGGCCAGGTCGTGGGCCGCATCCCGGGGGAAGGGTTCCTCCGCCAGGTGAGCCTTGAGGCGGGCCAGGAGGGCGGGGAGCCAGGGGCGGGGGACCAGCTGCAGCATCCCCCCAGGCTAGGAGATAAGCGGTCGCCCACGCAAAGCCATCCAGACGACCGGGCCCCATGCCGTATCCTGGTCCTCCCCGGGGGACCCATGCGGATCTTGACCACCTTCCTACTCAGCCTGCTGGTGGCGGCCGGCGCCTGGGGCCAGCGGGCGATCGTGGGCTTCGATCCGGTGAAGGACGTGACCCTGGCCTTCGACAAGGGGGCCGTGGTGGCGACGGTGCCTGCGGGCGCCCACCTGAAGGTGGCCTTCATGTCCGTGGAGAAGAAGGCCGGGCCCGGCTCCGTGACGGTGGGAAAGCTGCCGCCCGGCGACGGCAAGGACGAGCTGGGCGATCCCGTGTGGCATGGCGCCGTGCGCATCCCGATCACGGGCACCGGCCTCTCGGGCACCGTGGCGCTGGAGGTGACCTACCAGCCCTGCACGGAGGGCGAGGGCGGCGTGTGCTATCCCCCCACCACGCGGACGCTCTCCGTGAAGGCGGCGGACATCCCTGCGGGGAAACCAGCGAAAGTGCCGCCGGTTTCCCCGGTAGACAAGGCGAAGGGGGGTGCCGCGACCGCCCCGGACACGACGCTCGAACCGAAGGTCGAACCAGCGCCCGTGAATCCACCGGTCCCGGCTGCGATCGCCTCGACTCCCGTTCCGCCCGCCCCCTCATCCACCCCGGGGACTGGCCTGCTCTGGTCCTTCCTCCTCATGTTCCTGGCGGGGCTCGGGGCCTCGCTGACGCCCTGCGTCTATCCTATGATCCCCATCACCATGGCCATCATCGGGGCCAAAGGCGGCGGGCGGGCCAAGGGGTTCGTACTGTCCCTCGCCCTGGTGCTGGGCATGGCCGTGACCTACACGACCCTGGGCGTGGTGGCCGCGAAGAGCGGCGCGGCCTTTGGGGCCTTCGCGCAGAAGCCCGGCTTCCTCATCCCCGTATCGCTGATCTTCGCCGTGTTCTCGCTCTCCCTCTTCGGGGCCTTCGAGATCCGCCTGCCCGCTGGACTGGCGGCGAAGCTTCAGGGCGACGGCTCCCGCTCGGGCCTGGGTGGCGCCTTCGCCATGGGCCTGGTCCTGGGGCCGCTCTCCGCGCCTTGCGTGGGACCCATCGTGGGCTCCGTGCTCGTGGGCATCGCCCAGCATGGTCAAGTGTGGCTCGGTGCCGCCCAGCTCTTCGTGTTCTCGCTGGGCATGGGTGTCCTTTTCCTGGCCGTGGGCACGTTCAGTGCGGGCCTGCCGAAGAGCGGCGACTGGCTCACCCGCTTCAAGCAGTTCCTGGGCCTGGTGGTGCTGGGCTTTGCCGTCTGGAACGTGCGCCTGCTGGTGCCTGAGTGGGCCAACGCGGCCATGTGGTCCCTGGTGATGCTGGTGGGCGCGGGCGTTCTGGGGGCCTTCGAACCTGCGGCCGGGCTGGTCTCCTCCCTTCGGCGCGCCGCTGGTCTGTTGGCCCTGGCGCTCGGTCTCCTGCTGGGGGTGAAGGCGGTGGAAGCGGGTCTGGATGTGCACCTGCTGCCCCAGAGTGGCGCTGCCTCTTCCCTATCACCGACGACCAGTCTTTGGCTGGACAACGACTTCGAGGGCGCCCTGGCGAAGGCCAAGGCGGAACGCAGGCTGGTGCTGGTGGATACCTATGCCCAATGGTGCGCCCAGTGCAAGGAGCTGGACGAGCAGACCTGGCCCGATCCTGCCGTGCAGGCCTGGATCCGCGACCATGCCGTGGCGGTGCGCATCGACACCGACAAGGTGCGGCCCGACCTCGCCACGAAGCTGAGGATCCAGAGCTACCCCACGGTCCTCCTGCTGGATGCCGAGGGCCGTGAAGTCCGCCGCAACCTGGGCTTCCAGAAGCCACCGGCCATGCTGGCCTGGCTGGAAGGGAAATGAAAATGGCCCGCGGATGCGGGCCCTTTCGCCATTCGTGCGGCGTCACTTCCCCAGGAACTTCGCCAGGGTCTTCTCTAGTTCCTCGCCGCGGAGCTGGCTGCCGGAGGCCACGATGACGCCCTCGGGGCTGATCAGCAGGGGCTTGGGGATGCCCTTCACGCCGTAGGCCTGGGCCACGGGGGCATTGAACCCGCCCTCCACGAAGGCGTGGTCCCAGGGCATGGGGGTGGCCGGCTGCTGGCGGTAGGGTGCGATGTGCTCGACCTTGCGGTCGAAGGACAAGGACAGGATCTGGAAGTTCCGGCCCTTGAACCGTGCCCAGGCCTTGTGCAGGTTCGGCATCTCGGCCCGGCAGGGAGGGCACCAGGTGGCCCAGAAGTCGATGAGCAGGTACTGGCCCTTGAAGGAGGCGAGGGTGTAGACGGTCTTCGGATCGCCCAGGGCCGGGAGGCTGAAGGCGGGGGCGGGCCGGCCGATGCCAGTCTTCATCTCGCCCTCCCGGATCTCGGTGGCCTGTCTGGCCTCGCGACTGTTCGGAAACTCCATCTGGAGGGTGTCGTAGGCGGGCTTCCAGGCGGTCTCGTCCTTGGCGTCCAGGCGGTCCCAGAAGTAGTCGAAGAGGAGGCCGCGCCGCACGGCGGGATCCGGATGCTTGGCGCGGGCCTCGGCCAGGTAAGGGCCCCAGCCCGGTGCCTGCTCGTCGGCGAGGGCCTCGATCAGGCCCGGGTCCAGGCTCCAGGCGACAGCGGTGGGGGGCACTTCTTGGCGGAGCTGGCCCAGGACCGCGGCGTCGGGTGTGACGCGCATCAACTGCAGGTGAAGCAGGCGGCTTACCAGGAGGGCCTGCCGGACCTCGGGGCGGGTCTCCGTCTTCAGGCGCGCGTCCAGATTCGCCAGCTCCTTCGCGCAGTCCCCGTGGAAGTCCTTGCTGTTACCCCCGGCCTTCATGAAGGCGGCGCGGGCCTCCATCACGGACTTGGCCTTGGCGCGGGCCGCGTCGAGGATGGCCTGGACGTCCGAGGCCGGCGAGGGCGCGGGGGACTGGAGGGCGGGCAGGGCGAGGAGGAGAGGCAGGGCAAGGGGCATGGGGTCACTCCTGGAGGACCCGGGAAGGATACCTCGACAGGTGAGGTGAGGGGTGGAACGGTTCAGGCGTTCATTGGCCCGATCCGGCCTGGGCCGCTGGAGACGTTGGAGCGGGCTGAGAGGCCGGGAGGGGGGCGGGCAGGGGCCGCTCCACCAGGGCCTGCTTCAGGGCCTTCCCCACGAAGCCGTTCTTGTATCCGATGTGAAGCTGGGCGAGTCTCCCCTCCCGATCCACCACGAAGAGCACAGGCAGGGAGTAGACCATGTCCATGAAGTTGGAGGCACCTTCCTTGCCGAAACCGGGGGTGTAGACGGGCATGTGGCTGACGTCGAAGAACTTGCGATTCTGGATCATGAACCGGCGGATGGCGAGCCATCCACCCTCGGCACCTCCATTACCCTGCTGGTTCTCGTCGAAGTTCACGGCCAGGATCTCGAAGCCGTACTGGGCCCGCTTGGCATAGATGCTGGCGAACTCCATCAACATCTGGGCCGAGGGCTCACAGTGGGTACCCCACAGGCCTACGAGAACCACCTTGCCGTTGAGACCGCTGATGGAAGTGCTCTTGCTGTGTTCGTCGTAGGCCGCGAAGGCGGAGACATCCTTGCGCTGGCCCAGGGGGAAGAACCTCTCTCCGGCTTGATAATAGCGAACGCCACTCAAGTCGGCTCCTTGGCCCTTGCTGCCCCCCCACGCAGTCTTGTAGTTCAATTCAGTCTTATCGACCATCACTCTAGAGCAGGTCGGGGCATCTGGTTTGTCTGCGTTAATGAAGACGCCCTGGGCGTAGAGGGCACTAGAAGTTGTTACCAGCAAGAAAAAAAAGAAGAAAGGTTGTTGCATAGATTGCCTCTGGGGAGATTATGTTTCATCATATCGCCAAGCTCTCCAGCAGGTCCAGTCCCTCTTCCGTCCGGCTCAAGTACCAGGTCAGGGCCTGGCCATCCACGACCTGCACCGCCGCGTCGGGGAAGCGGCGCTGGAGCTCGGCGGCGTGGCGGCGGTTGAAGCGGTAGGGCTCCGTGGGGAGGAGGAGCAGTTGGGGCGCCAGGGCGCTGAGCTCCTCCTCGGTGAGAGACGGATAGCCCTCGGGTCCGATGGGCGTGAGGCCCGCGTAGCGGAGCAGGTCGCCCAGGTAGGTGTCGGGCCCAGCGCCCATCCAGGGGTCCTTCCAGATGAGGACGAGGGCCCGGGGGCCCTTCCTGCGGCGGCCCTTCAGCCGCGCTTCGAGGGCGGCGGCGCGGGCCTCGCCGGCCTCCGCTGCGCCTACGGCCGCCCCCAGGCGCCGCAGCTCGGCGGCGGCGGCCTTCAGCGTGCGGACCTCCAGGGCCAGCCAGGGGATGCCCAGGGCCGTGAGGGCGTCCGCGGCGGATTTCGGGTTCTCGTCCTTCTCCAGGATCACCAGGTCCGGTGCCAGGTCGCGGATGCGGTCCAGGTCGGGGTCCTTGGTTCCGCCCACCATGGGCACGGTGGCGCGGATCCACTTCGGCTCGATGCAATACCGCGTCCGCCCCACCAGCCGGGCCGCCAGCCCCCACTGCACGAGGAGTTCCGTCACCGAGGGCACGAGGCTGACGATGCGTTTCGGGCCATTCAGCGCCTGAGGGCTGAGGCCTGAAGCCTGAGGGCTGAATCCGGAGGGGTGAGATCTATCCACCACGAGCTTCACGCCCAGGTGCGGATCCTTCACTTTTCCCTGGCCTGTGGGGCAGAGGTCCAGCAGGGGGCAGACCGCGCAGTCGGGGCGCCGCGCGTCGCAGACCCGCCGGCCGTGGAAGATGAGCTGGTGATGCAGCTCGATCCAGTCCTCGCGGGGGAATAGGCGGCAGAGGTCGGCCTCCACCTTCTCGGGCGTCGCGGCTTTCGAGAGGCCCAGGCGGCGGGCCACGCGGAAGATGTGGGTGTCCACGGCCAGGGCCGGCACGCCGAAGGCGTTGGCCAGCACGACATTCGCGGTCTTCTGGCCCACGCCGGGCAGGGCGGCCAGCTCCGGGGGATCGGCGGGCACCCGGCCGCCGTGACGGGCCACCAGGGCCTGGCCCAGGCCGATGAGGTTCTTCGCCTTGTTCCGGAAAAAGCCCGTGGACTTGACGAGGACCTCCACGTCCTCCTGCCGCGCGGCCGCGAGGGATGCCGCGTCGGGAAATCGGGCGAAGAGGGCGGGTGTCGTGAGGTTCACCCGGGCGTCCGTGCACTGGGCGCTGAGGATGGTGGCCACCACGAGCTGGAAGGGGTCGGCGTGATCGAGGGCGCACTTGGCATCGGGATAGGCGGCGCGGAGCCGGCGCTGGAGTTCGGCGGAGGACGCGGGGGCGGATTTCGGCGGGCGCATGAAGCCAGGATAGGACGGCTGCCTGGGGACAGCGTCCCGGAGCCGGTAGAATGAGGACCGAGGTGCCCCATGCCTTCCACGCTCACCGGGAAGCTCGATTGCCAGGAGACCGCCCAGCACTACCTGCGGCTGGTGAGGTCCAACGTCCAGAAGCTGGGCTTCGCCCCGGGCCTGGGCGTGATCCTGGGCACCGACGATCCCGGCAGCGTCACCTACCAGCGCTGGCTCATGAAGGATTGCGAGGACCTGGGCATCGCCGCGGCGGACCTGCGGGTGCAGAACGGCATGCAGCTGGTAAAGCTGCTCGCCCGGCTCAACCAGGACGAGAAGACGCACGGGATCTTCATCTTCTATCCCCTGCGCTACTCCGAGATCAAGGACGATGAGGTGATGGACCTGGTGGATCCCGGCAAGGACATCGAGGGCCTCCACGCCATCAACATCGGCTTCCTGAACAAGTACCGGAAGCGGCTGGACGACGGCTCCCAGCACCGCTGCATGACGCCATGCACGGCCCGGGCCATCGTGAAGACCCTCAAACGCGGTTTCGGTGACGCTTGGCTCACGGGCAAGACCGTGCTGGTCATCAACGACAGCCTTCGCATCGGGCGCCCGCTCACCGCCATGGTGGCCAACCTCAAGGCCACGCCCATTCTCTGCCACGCAAACACGAACAAGGACCACCTGGAGGGCTTCATCAAGATGGCCGATGTCATCGTGAGCGCCGTGCCCGCCCCGGGGTACCGGATCCGCACGGACTGGATCAAGGACGGCGCCCTCTGCTTCGACCTGAGCGGCGACGGTAACTTCGACTACGAGGCCCTGGACCGCCGCGGGATCCTCTACACCGACACCACCAAGAACAGCGTGGGCAAGGTGACGCGGGCCATGGCCCTGCTGAACCTCACCTACGCGGCTGGCGTCGAATAGCGATCAGCCATCGGCGTCAGAAGCGGACGCTGAGGACCAGGCCAAGGCTGCTGCGGCGCTTGACGCCCCAGCCGTCGCCGAAGGGCCGCTCCAGATGCTCCCCCTCCAGACTCAGGGCCCAGCGCGGGTGGAAGGCCCAGCCGACCCGCAGGCGGGGCCCCAGAAAGGGCTTTTCCCCCGGAGGCACCTCGCCCACCACCCCGAAGCCGGTGAAGAGCTCGTTGAAACTGGCGTTGGCGTCGGCCACGAGGCGCACGGACGTGTCGCCATCGTCCCAGTGCCGCAGGCCGAGGCCCGCGCCCAGGTGGAAGACCGCATGGTCGGGCCCTTGCCTGAACTGGAACTCCGTCCAGGGGGCGGTGAATTCCACGGCCGTGGCCCGGGGCTGGCGCACCAGGGAGACCATGGGAGCCTGGGCCAGGAGGACCGGGGCGCTGGCGGAGAGGCAGAGAAGGAGCGGGGCGATTCTGCGCATGGCCTGGATACTGGCCGGTGGCCGATGGCGTTTAGCGGCTCGACCACTCCTCGGCCAGCAGGCCGTACACGGCGTGGTCCACGTAGCGGCCGTTCACCCACTCGGCCTGGCGCAGGGTGCCCTCGCGGCGGAAGCCGAGGCGCTCGGGGATGGCGCGGCTGCGCAGGTTCCTGATCCCCGCGCGGATCTCGATGCGATTCAGGTCCAGGCGACGAAAGCCGTGCCGGAGCAGGGCGGATACGGCGGCGGTCATGAGGCCGTGACCCTCGGCCTCCCTGGCCAGCCAGTAGCCGATGGCCGCGCTGTGGTTGGCAGTGTCGATCCAGTTGAAGCCCGCCACGCCCACCAGGCGGCCCTTCCACCACAGGCCGTAGGATAGGCCCAGCCCGGTCCGCGCCTGCGCGCGCATCCGGAGAATGTAGGCCCGGGAATCGGCGGGGGACCGGTTCTCATCCAGCCAGGGCAGCCACCGCCGAAGGCGGAGGCGGTTGGCGTCCACCTGCTCGAAGACAGCCCGCGCATCGGCGAGGCGCAGGGGGCGCAGCTCCAGGCCCCGCCCGGCTTTGAGAACGTCCATCAGCGCCCCGCGGGATCCTGCTGGGCGGCGGCCCGACCGGCCCGCCAGAGGACCAGCAGCTGGTCCAGCAGGTCGCCGAACTGCTCGAGCCGCATGGCGTTGGGACCGTCGCTGAGGGCCTTCTCGGGACAGTCGTGGACCTCGAAGAAGAAGCCGTCCACAGCCGTGGCCGCAGCGCGGGCCAGGGTGGGGATCATCTCCCGCGCCCCGCCGGTGCGGTCGCCCAGGGCGCCCGGCTTCTGCACGCTGTGGGTGGCGTCGAAGACCACCGGGCAGCCCGTCTTGCGGAGGTGCGGGAAGGACTGGAAGTCCACCACCAGGTTGCCGTAGCCGAAGCTGGAGCCGCGCTCCGTCACCCATACGGAGCCATGGCCGGGCACGGACTGGAGCTTCTCCACGCCGTGCTTCAGGTCCCAGGGCGCGAGGAACTGGCCCTTCTTCAGGTTCACCGTCCGGCCCGTGGCCGCGGCGGCTACCAGGAGATCCGTCTGCCGGCAGAGGAAGGCGGGGATCTGGAGCACGTCCACCGCCTGGGCCACGGGGGCGCACTGCTGGCTCTCGTGCACGTCCGTGAGCACGGGCACGCCGAAGCGGCGCCGCACCTCGGCCAGGATGTCCAGGCCCTCGTCCATGCCCGGCCCCCGGGCGCTTCCGCCGCTCGTGCGGTTGGCCTTGTCGAAGCTGGACTTGTAGACGAAGGGGATGCCCCGGGCTTCCGCCAGGTCGCGGAGCTGTCCCGCCATCAGGTGGGCGTGCTCCCGGCTCTCGATTACGCAGGGCCCCGCGATCAGGAAGAAGCTCTGGTCGGTATGGGGACGGGTGAAGTCCATGGACACCTCGGGCCCCATCTTACCCGTATCCCACGGGGCGACGGCCCGCGGGTGGAGCCGACTCCGGGAATCCGGAAGCAGGCTGTCTTTACGAATTGTCTCATCTATTGAATAGATCTCTTTCACAGTGTTGAATGAAGGTCTTCCCGGAGGCAGGCATGGTCAAGCCCCTGATGGACGACGATCTCAACCGGCGCCTGGTGGCGCTGCTGCAACTGGACGGCCGCATGAGCCACGCGGAGCTGGCCGAGCGGCTGGGCGTGAGCCGGCCCACCATCATCGACCGGGTGAAGCGCCTGGAGGCGGAGGGCGTGCTGGCGGGCTACGCGGCCCGCGTGAGTCCCGCCTCCGTGAACAAGCCCACGGTGGCCTTCGTGGCCGTGCGCTACAAGGACAACAACGAGGCCCTGGAACAGCGCTTCATCAAGGCCCTGGAGCAGGATCCCGACATCCTGGAGGCCCACACCATCGCCGGCGAGGACGCGCTGCTCCTCAAGATCGTGGCCGACACCCCGGCGGGCATCGCCGAGCGCCTGCGCCGGATCCGCGCCCTGGGTCCCATGGTCACCACGCGTACGACCATGGTTCTGGAGACGCACTGGGAGAAGTCGGGACCCAGCCCCTTCCCCCAGGACGCCCAGGCCAGGAAGGGCAAGAAGTGATCGCCAGGACGCCCGAGCCGCCCTACCTCGCCGTGATCTTCAGCAGCCAGCGCACCGAGGGTGATGCGGGGTACGCCGCCATGTCCGAGCGCATGGTGGAACTGGCCTGCCGGCAGCCGGGCTTCCTCGGCGTGGAGAGCGTCCGGGATGCCGAGGGCTTCGGCATCACCGTGTCCTACTGGCGGGACGAGGCCAGCATCGCTGCCTGGAAGGCCCATGCGGAGCACACCGTAGCTCAGCGGCTCGGGCGGGAGCGCTGGTACGGTGCCTTCCGCCTGCGGGTCTGCCGCGTGGAGCGGGAATCCGGCCTGGGGGACCTCCCATGATGGGCTGGCTGGCCTACCTCACGGTGGCCCTGGTCTGGGGCTCCACCTACTTCGCCATCGCCGTGGGCCTGGAGTCCTTCACGCCCTACGGCATGGTGGCGGCCCGCTTCACGGTGGCGTCGATCCTGGCCCTGGGCCTGGGCAGGCTGCGCCGGGAGGCCTGGCCGCCGGCTCGGGAGGTGGGGCACCTCATCCTCGTGGGCGCGCTGCTGCTGGGCTGCTCCAACGCCCTGGTGTCCTGGGCGGAGCTGACCGTGCCTTCTGGCGTCACGGCCGTGCTGGCGGCGCTCGTGCCCCTCTGGCTGGCGGTCTTCACCCTGGCGAAGGAGCCCCTCGGTCCCAAGGGCTGGGCGGGCCTGACCCTGGGGCTGGCGGGCGTCGTCGTGCTGGTCTGGCCGGCCGGGAGTCTGCGGTTCGATCGGGGCGGCCTCGTCGCCATGATCCTGGCGCCGATCATCTGGTCCTGGGGCACCCTCCACGGCAAGCGCTTCGTCCACGGGGGCGGCCTGCTCACCAATGTGGGGATCCAGATGGCCACGGCCGCCGTCATCGGCTGGGCGGTGGCGCCGCTCACGGGGGGCTACCTGCGCGGGCCCCTGCACACCAAGGCCGTGCTGGCCGTGGGCTACCTGGCCCTCTTCGGCTCGGTGCTGGCCTTCTCCGCCTACATCTACCTGGCCAAGGCCTGGACCCCGGCGAAGATGGGGACCTACGCCTACCTGAACCCCCTGGTGGCCGTACTCCTGGGCACCCTGGTCCTGAGGGAGCCCTTCGGCTGGCGGGGCCTGGCGGGCATGCTGGTCATCCTCTCCGCCGTCGCCCTGGTGCAGCTGCGGCCGAAGGCCCTCCTGCCGAAGGCCTGACCCTCCGATCCAGCACGCCCCCCCCCACGGACGGGGCCCTTGGACGACGCTAGGGCGCGGGAGCCTCCCCGTCCCGCAGCAGACGCCAGGCGGCCAGTCCCAGCAGCAGCACCGCCGCGCCCGCCACCCAGGGCATCCATGGGCGGGCCCGCTCGCCGGAGCTGACCCGGCGGGGGAGGCCCTGGGGATCCGGGGCCTCGGGCCCCAGGATCAGGGGGGCGGTGGCGAAGAGGGCGCGGCTGGAGGGCAGGGCGCCCAGGTCGCCGGGGGCCGGGTGGGCCTCGCCACCCAGGTGAAGGGCGTAGGCCTGGCCGGCCTCCGCCGGGAAGAGCAGGGTCTGGCGGCGGACGAGCACCCGGGCCGAGATGGGCGTGGCGCCCTCCGGCAGCCGCAGGCGCAGCGTCCGCGCGAGGGTGGGCGCCAGGGCGACCCGCATGGAACGCGAGCCCAGGGCCGGCAGGTTCCAGAGAGGTTCGGAGACGAAGGCGAAGCTGCCTTCCTCGCCGAGGGCCACCTCCGCCCGCAGGGGCGCGGCCGGGGGCGCCAGGCCCAGCTCCAGGCCCACGATCCGGTCTTCCTGGGGTAGGGCGATGCGCCATTCGCGGGGCTTGCCTGGTTCCGCTGCCAGGGGGGCATCCAGGGCCAGCTCTGCCTCCAGGGCCTCGGGCCGGGTCTCGGCGAAGACGCGCAGACCCTTGATCCGTGGGGCCGCGCCCTGGTCCATGCGGAGGGTGATCCGGTAGCGCTCCCCATCCCAGGGCAGGGTGAGGCTCGCACGGCTGCCCGAGGGGGACAGGTCGTAGAGGTGGGCCGGGGCAGGGAAGGTGTAGGCCAGGAAGGCGCCGCCCTGGCGCTGCCGCTCGGCGGCCACGGTGGCCACCCAGGGTGCGGTGCCCGCAAGGTCGAAATCGAGACGGAGCTGCTCCCGCTCGCCGACCTGCCAACCCTCGGGCAGCTTCAGGCCGAATTCCGCGGCCGGATGGCCTTCGCGGTCCGCGCCCAGCAGCAGGTTCGCCAGGACCAGGGGCTGGGACGTCCAGAGGCCCTCACGGGCCACCAGGTAGGGAACGCTGCGCCCCGTGGCGTCAGAGATCCAGAGGCCCTTCGTGTCCCGCTGGGCGGCGGCGTCCAGGGGCAGGCGCGCCCAGCCGCTGGTGGCGGGCGGCGCGATGCTCCGCCGGCGCAGGCCGGTGGTGTCCTCCTGCGAACAGGCGAACGCGAGGAGGGCGAGGCCGGTGAGGACGAGGGAACGGGCGCGTCTCATGGCCGCTCCTCCGGGTGGTGCCGCCGGGCCAGGATGGCTGCGGTCATGCCGATGGCGCCTACGCCCAGGAAGGCGAGAGCCCGCAGGGGGGTGTCGGCCGAGGCCAGGTCCGCAAGGAGGAGCTTCAGGGCGGCGATGCCCATCCAGGCGTAGCCCGCGGCGAGGAGGGCCCGGCGGGCGTCGCCCTCGTGACCGAGGCCGCGCATCCACTGCCAGGCGCCGGAGAGGGCCCAGACGAGGGTCAGGGTGATGGACGCGGCCCGGCTGCTGCCCCAGGGGACGAGACGCGCATCCGGCGCCTGCAGCCACTGGACGAGGCGGGCCGCCTCCACGGCAAGGGTCACGTTCGCCGTCACCTGGAGGGCCAGGAAGGCGAGCAGGCCCTGGCGACCGCCGCGGCAGGTGAGGAGGAACCAGGCGAGGGCGGCCAGGAGGCCCTCTGCGAAGGCAGCGCGGAGGAACGGCAGACCCGCGTGCGCGGGATCGAAGGCGCCGTCGAGGCCGTGGAAGGCCCATCGCGCCGAGGCCAGGAGGGCCATGCCCAGGGCCAGCCAGCGCAGGCCCGCGGCCTCCTCAGAGACCTCCTCCCCGGTCCGCTGCGCGGCCCAGGCCAGGGCCAGGGCGAAGGTGCCCCAGAGCGGGCCGACCCAGCGCCAGGCCAGGGCCACGGGCACGGCCAGGGCCAGGTGACCCGCGGCCAGGGCCAGCAGGCCCAGGTCCGCCTGCCGTCCCCCGAGGCGGAGCCGGAGGGGCTTCACCAGGGTCAGGTTCCAGGCGGCCGCCGCCAGCACCGGCACGGCGTAGAGTTCCGGTGTCCAGGCCAGCCGCTTCCAGACCAGCCAGCCATAGGCGGTGGCGAGGATGGAGGCCGCCAGCCACAGCAACGTGGGCGTGGCGGGCCGTTCCTCCGTGCCCGGCAGCCAGGCCAGGAGGCCGGCGAGGACGAGATGGAGCAGCAGCAGGAGACCGAGGGCGGGGGCATCGGTCCGCAGCACGTCGGCGGCGGCGGAGAACAGGAGCAGCCAGGTCCCGAGGAGGGCCGTCCAGCGGGCCCCGTGCCAGCGCCCCCCGATCCCGGCGAGGTAGGGAACGGTCAGCGTGGCGGCCATGAGGACGGCCAGGTAGAGGGCCAGGGCCACCTCGTGGTGGCCGCCCTGGCTGAAGGCGAGGGGGGCCGCCAGGCCGGAGGCCAGGGCCACGGTCAGGGCCCCGCCGCTGCGGGCGCGGGCCGCCAGCAGGCCCGCCACAAGCGTGACCGCCGCCACGCCGGCCAGGCCCAGGGCCGGGTCGAAGAAGTGGAAGCCGAAGGCCCCGGCCCGGAAGCTGAACTGCAGGGTGCCCAGGCCCGCCAGCAGGAGCGCCACGCCCAGACTCCGCTTCCCCCCGAGGAGCAGGCGCGCCGCGAAGGCCGCGAGGCCCCCGCCCGCCAGGAGGCCGAGGATGAAGCGGAACTCGGGGCCCATCCAGCCCTGCTGGACCGCCCACCGGAAGAAGAACACGGTGCCGAACAGGAAGAGCGCGGCGCCGATGCCGGCGATCCACACCACCGGAGAGATCTCCCGGGAGGGGGGCCGGGGAGGGGTGCCGGCCGCGGCCGCCGGACGGGGCCGGGGGACGGCGGGCTGGGGGCGTTGGCCCTGCTGGAGGAGCCAGGCCACCTGGGCCTCCAGGCGCGCTACGCGATCAGCCAGGTCCTGGGGGGACGAGGATTCGGGATCCATGGGAACTCCATACGGAAGCGTATGGCATCATGCGATCCTGGCCGCAAAGCTGTCAAGGATTTGCTGGTCGCGGGAGGCGCGGAATCATGCGGAGGGCGCGGAAGAGGCGGTCCTGTCCCGCGTCTTCCGCGACCAGCCTCTTTCCTGGATTCCCGGAGGGTCAGCCCACGACCCGGTTCCGCCCTTCGGCCTTGGCCTTGTAGAGATTGCGGTCGGCGCGGGCCAAGAGGGCCTCGGCGCTGTCCTCCGCCCCGTTCCAGGCGGCGAGTCCGATGCTCAGGGTGACCCGGCCCGATTCCGGCAGGCCCGGGATGGCCGATTCCGAGACCTGTTCCCGGAGGCGGTCCGCCATGGCCCGGGTGCCTTCCAGATCCGTCTGGGGGCAGTAGACAAGGAACTCCTCGCCACCCACCCGGCCCAGCTGGTCCACCTTGCGCAGCCCGAAGGCCATGCGCTGGGCCACGACGCTGAGCACCTGGTCGCCCGTGGCGTGGCCGAAGCGGTCGTTCACAGTCTTGAAGTGGTCGAGGTCGACGACCATCAGGGAGAGGGGCTGGCCGAAGCGGGCGCACTGGTCCAGCTCCACGCCGAGCATGTCCAGGATGTGGCGCCGGTTGTAGAGGCCCGTGAGGGGATCCCGGATGGCCTGGTGGTAGAGCCGCAGACGCGAATCCTCGAGGCTCAACAGGCGCCCCAGCTCTTCGGCGGCGATCTCGAAGAGCCGCTCGTACTCCTCCGCGGCCCGCCGTTCGGCCAGCACGCCCACCGCGCCCACGGCAGGCTGTCCAGCCATGCCGGTGGAGAGCACGAGACGGACCGGGTCCCTCAGGCTGCGGCGGCGCTCCTCGGCATCGCTGGCGGGGTGCCAGTGGCAGTCCAGCGGAGTCGGCAGGGAGAGCCGCTCGGAGAGTTCCGTCTGGAGGGTGAGCCGCTCCTGCTCGCTGGTGGAGGCGCCGTGGACCCCGGAGGACCAGGCGCCATCCTCGCCCAGGTAGGTCACTGCCAGGGCGCCGGGCAGCACCAGCTCCTGCAGGATCTCGATGAAGCCCTGGATGAGCTTGGTCGTGTCGTGCTCCACGGTGTAGAGCCGGCCGATGGAGTCGCGCATGGCGGTCTCCACCAGCCGCTGTTCCAGGGCCTGCGCCAGACGGCGCTGGATGGCGTCCACGCCGAAGTTCTCCTGGGCCAGGCGGGGCACCTGGTGGCCGTGCCGCGGCCGCCCCGTCTGGTGGGCCAGGGCGGCGGCCACTTCGACCACATGATCCAGGTCCCGGCCCTTCACGAGGAAGCGGTCCGCACCGCAGGTCTTCGCCCAGAATCGGGCCAGGCCGCCCCCCTGGGCGGTGAGGAGGAGGACCGGAAGGTGGCGGGTGGCGCGGTCGTCCTTGAGGAGCCGGCAGAGCTGGTAGCCGTCCAGCAGCGGCATGACGCAGTCGCTGACCACGACATCGGGGAATTCCGTGGCCAGCACCAGCAGGGCTTCGGCCCCGTTCCGGGCCTCGATGGTGTGGTGGCCGTGCCGCTGGAACAGGTGCCGGAGCAGGCTCAGCTGGATGGGATTGTCGTCGACCAGCAGGACCTGGAGCGGACGGGTGTTGGCGGCGGGCGAAGCAGTCATAGGAGCCACTTATCGAAGCGGGTGGATCGAGACCTGAGTTTTTGAGCGCGCCCGTGGGATCCTGAGGCGGAAGCACGACGACGGGATGATGATCGGCTGATGGGAATATAGCGGCTCGCCATGGATGGACCACTCCTAATTTCACTCGCCCGGGCCTGGCAGGCCGAGCGTTCCGACCTGCCCGTGGATGCCGTCTGGGCCTCGGGCCGGGCCCTGGGGCTCCGCTGGGCTGGACGCCGGGCCTCGGAGGGCTGGGTGCTCCTGCTCCAACCGCGCCCCGAGCTCTGGTTGCTGGGGACGGGAGACGAGGCCTGGCTGCGCCTCCAGTCCGAAGCGGGCAAGGACAGCTCCCGACTCTGGGGACCCTGGTTCAGCGGCGCGCGGCTGAAGGCCGTGGAGGGGGATCCCCGCGAACGCTGGCTGGGCCTCGTGTTCCAGCGCCGGGCCATCACCGGCCGCTTCGAGACCCTGCGGCTGGCCTTCCAGGCCATTCCGGGCCGGGCCGGCCTCCGGGTGGACGGACTGGACGTGCAGGCGCCGCGCCTGGGCCTGGGCTCGCCCTTTCCTGCCGCTCCCCCTGAGCCCTTGGAGGACCCGCCGCCCCTCCGGCGCTGGCGGGAGCGGTGGGGGCTGGACCTGGAGGCGGCCCTCCGGGGCGAGATCCCCGAGGTGCTGGAGGGCGAGGGGAGCCTGCTGGAGCGCCACCTGGCCTGGTCGCGGACCCGGGCCGAGTCCCTGGTGCTCCTGCCGGCCCGGGCGGCAGTGGAACGGAAGCTCCAGGCCGAGTCCGCGCGACTGGAGCGGCTCGGCGAGGCTCTGGCTCGCGACCGCGCCCGCCACGAGGCCTCCCTGCCCCTGAAGACCCAGGCCCAGCGGATCTCCGCCGAGCTGTACCGGTTCAAGGGCGCCACCCAGGAGGTCCTGCTGCTGGACGGCACCCGGATGACCCTGCCGGAGGGGAGGACCGCGGAGGAGGCCGCCCAGGGCTGGTTCACGGCCGCCAAGAAGGCAGAGCGGGGGCTGCGGCGCGTATCGGAGCTGGAGGCCGAACTGGCCCGGGAACGGGAGGCCTGGATCCGGCGCCGCGAGGCGGGAGAGGCCGGCGCCCTTGCATCGAAGGCCTCGCCTGCGCGACAACCGAAGGGGACGGCGGAACGGACGAGGAAGGAGCCCCGGCGCATGAACGAGCAGGCCTCGAAGCGGAAGGACGGAAAGGGCATGGCGTTTCGCAGCGTCGGGGTGGAGGGCTTCGAGGTCCTCATCGGCAAGGGCGATGCGGAGAACGACCAGCTCACCTTCAAGGTGGCCGAGAATACGGACTTCTGGCTGCACGTGGCCAACCTGCCCGGCAGTCACGTGGTGATCCGGAACCCTGACAAGCTGAGCGAACTGCCGAGGCAGGTCCTGGAGCGGGCCGCCGAACTGGCCGCCTACCATTCCAAGGCCCGGGATGGCGGCAAGGTGGAGGTGCATCTGGCCCGCGTGGCTGATATCAGCAAGCCCCGCGGCTTCGCCCCCGGCAAAGTGATCCTGAAAAAGTGGACAGCGCTCCGCGTCTATCCCAAGCCGTAAACCGACCGGAGCCGAGGCGAGGGAGCGCGAGCGATGTCTCGCGTATCGCAGCATGCGATACCGAGAGGAAGTGGACAGCGCTCCGCGTCTATCCCAAGCCTTAGCCGTCCGCCTTCACCGCGAATGGCTTGAATCCGGCCTTCTTCAGCTTCTCGGCGGTCTTGTCGGTCGTGGCGCGGTCCGCGGTTTTGGCGAGGCGCACCTTCACCTGGCCCTTCTCCTTCAGGGTGGTGGTGGCGAAGCCGGCGGCCTTGGCCCGGTCGGCCACCTTCCGGGCCTCGGCCGCATCAGGGGTGGCCACGAGCTGGAGGGTCCAGCGGTCGCCCGCAACCGCGACGGGGGCCGCCGGATCGGCCTTGAGCTCGGACTTCGGGGCGGTGGGATCCACCCGTGGCGTGGGCACCAGCTTGTCGGGGCCGTCGCCCTCGAAGACCTTCAGCTGGTCCACCAGGGGTTCGGGCAGATCGCGGAGGTCCTCCTCGCCGCTGCGGACGGCGGGGCGGCGGAGGGCGGCGCTCTGCTTGCCGACCTGGACCCCCATGACAAAGGCCAGGGTGAGGAGGCCTACGCCCACGCCGGCCACCCACAGGATGGACTGGCTGCCGATGCTGATCTGGTCGCGGGAGTTCATGCGTTCACAGCCTAACGCCTTCTAGGACGGCCGCGTACTGGGGCCCGGCGCTGCCGGGGCAGGTGATCATCACCCGCCCGGCGGGCTCCAGCAGGGCCGCCGCGAGGAGCGGGCCCCCGGCGCCGGCGAACTCGCCCCAGATCGCCTTGGGATGGACGGGTGCGGGCCAAGCCGGGTGGGCTCGCGAGAGTCCTCCTTCGGAGGGATCCAGGCGTGGGGACCCGCTGCTGCCGCCGATCCAGCGGTCCGGTCCGCGCTCCCCCATGACGCGATCCGCGGCCTCCGCCAGGGCGGCGGCGCGGGCGGCGGAGGCGTTCTCCATGGCGGGAGCGGCGGTCACTGCGGCCAGGGTGGCACGGATGCGGGCGCCCCTGGCCTCGGCATGCTCCCGGGTCTCCAGCAGGAAAGCCTGGGCGCCCTCGCCGGGCAGGAATCCGGTGCCGGATCCGATCACGGGATCCCCATGCCGGACCAGGAGCCGGGCGTCGCGGCAGGCGTCCAGCAGGAGGGGGAAGAGGCCGTCCGTGCCGAGCACCAGGGCGGCCTCCGCCATGCGGGTCCGGAGCCAGCGGGCCCCCTGTTCCAGGGCCGCGAAGGTGGCGCACTCCCGCTCCAGGAAGGTGGCGCTGGGGCCCTTCAGGCCGAAGGCCAGGGCCAGATGCCCGCTGGCGGCATTGGCTACGCTGTTGGGGAAGACCATGGGCGAGGCGCCCTCGGGGCCCCGCTGGAGATAGGGGCGCAGGAACGCCTCCGAGGCCTCGCTGCCCCCCGTGATCGTGCCCACGGCCACGGCGATGCGGTCGCCCATGGGCTTCGGATCCAGGCCGGCATCCGCGAAGGCCTGGTGGGCGGCCACCCAGGCGAAGCGCGAGGGCCGGTCGAGGCGGCGCAGCTGCATGGGGGGGATGATTCCGGTGGGGCTGAAATCCGTGCAGGCCGCGCCCCGGCCGCGCCCCAGGGCCTCCGGTAGTTCGGCGAAGCACGGGGTTCCACACCGCAGGCTCGTCCGTGCGGCCTCGATCCCGTCCCCGCAGGGCAGCACCAGGCCCAGGCCCGTGAGGACGATATCGGAGGGATGCGTCATGCGCCGCTCCAGCGCTTCAGGATCAGGGACACGTTGTTGCCGCCGAAGGCGAAGGCATTGACCAGTGCCGCCCGGATCGGCCGCTCCCTGGCTTCTCGGGGGGTGCAATCCAGGTCGCAGTCGGGATCGGGATCCTCCAGGCGCAGGGTGGGGCTCACCACCTGGTCCCGCAGGGCCAGCAGGGCCGTGGCTGCGCCGAAGGCTCCGGAGGCGCCCAGGGTGTGGCCGAACTGGCTCTTGGAACTGGTGACGGACACCCGGTCCGCGGCACTTCCCAGGGCCCGGCGGATGGCTCGGCATTCGGCCCCGTCGTTGGCGGGGGTGGCGGTGCCGTGCGCGCTGATCAGATCCACCTCCTCTCCAGGCAGGCCCCCGGTGCGCAGGGCCATGGTCAGGGCCCGGGCGGCCCCCTCGCCCTCGGGGTGGGGCGCCGTGGGATGGTGGGCGTCCATGCTGGCGCCGTAGCCGAGCACCTCGCCGAGGATGACGGCGCCCCGGGATCTGGCGCGGTCCAGGGGCTCCAGCAGGATCTGCACGGCCCCTTCGCCCAGGTTGAGGCCGGCGCGATCGCGGCTGAACGGGCGGCACTTGGCCGTGTCCACGGCCTTCAGGCAGGAGAATCCGGCGAAGGTGGTGATGCAGAGGCCCTCCGCGCCGCCGGCCAGGGCCATGTCCAGTTCGCCCGCGGCGATGCGCTCCCAGGCCTGGCCCAGGGCCAGCAGGCTGGAAGAGCATGCGTTCATCACGGTCCCCCGGGGGCCGAGGGCGCCCAGCCGGCGGCCCAGGGCATCGGTGACGGTGCAGGCGCTCTGCTGGACCACCTCCGCGGCCGGGGCGCGACGCCCCTGGAGCAGGGCGGCGAGGTAGGCCTCGGCCACCGGCAGGCCCGAGGTTCCGGCCCCCTGGAAGATGCCGATGCGGCGGGGGTCGCAGGCAGGCTCCAGGCCGTCAAGCGCCTCCTCCAGTGCCCGCAGGGCCATGGCTTCGCAGTGGGTCTGGTGCCGTCCGCAGGCGATGGGGACCTCTCCGGCGAGGCGGGCGGGTTCCAGCGGAAGGTGCAGGCGGGTGAGGGGACCCAGGCCGTCCCGGCCGGCCAGCATGGCGGACCAGGTGCCTTCGCGATCCGGGGCGAGGGATGACACCATGCCCAGGCCGGTGACGGCCACGCGGATCCGGGAGCCGGGGCCCCCCGTCACGGCCGCTTGACCATCAGGCTGGCAGCGCAGACCTCGCGGCCCTCGCACGTGACGGTGCCCCGGACCTTCATGACTCCCCCGAAGGCGCCTTCGAGTGCCACTTCCATGCGCAGCCGATCGCCGGGGAGGGCCGGCGCCTTGAACCGGGCGTCCTGGACGCCGGCCAGGAACACCGCCCGGCCGTGCAGGGCGTCCGCCTCCAGGAAGCCTGCGGCCTGGGCCAGCATCTCCAGCAGCAGCACGCCCGGCACCAGGGGGCGGTCCGGGAAGTGGCCCTGAAGGTGGGGTTCACCGGCGGTCACCAGCTTCTCGGCCACGACGCGCAGCCCGGGCTCCCGCTCGATGATCCGGTCCACCAGCAGGAAGGGGTAGCGATGGGGCAGGTGGCCGGGGATGTCGGTCATGGGGGGTCAGGCCTTGGCGTGCTCGGCGATGAAGGCCGTGAGCGCCTCGACGGAGCGGAAGGCCTTCGTGCCGGAGGCCTCGTCCTCGATCTTCACGCCGAAGACCTGCTCGATGCCCAGCACCAGCTCCAGGGCGTCGATGGAATCCAGCCCCAGCCCCTCGCCGAAGAGGGGGGCCTGGTCTTCGATCTGGTCCGGGGTCATCCCCTCCAGCTTGAGACGGTCGATGATCATCTCTTTGACGCGCTGTTTCAGGTCGGTCATGGGGGTTCCCAGCAGAAGGATGGAAGGCTCAATTCTATCCGGAAGCGGGTGACCCCTGGATCTTGTGATCTTGACACGACCCTCGGAAAGCCAAAGGACGCTAAGCTGATCCCTCGCGGATTCCTCCGCCCGAGTGCGCCATGGCCAACCCCGCATCGCCCTTCCTGTCGGTTCTGATCCTCTTCCTGGTCGCCGCCGTGACCGCGGCGGCCATCCTGGTCCTGTCGGGCAAGGCGCTGTCGTTCCTCAAACCCAGGAATCCCCAGCCTGCGAAGCTCCGGCCCTACGAGTGCGGGGTGCCGCCCCTCCAGGTCGGGGCCCGGCACAAGTACTCCGTGAAGTTCTACCTCACGGCCATGCTCTTCATCCTGTTCGACGTGGAAGCGGCCTTCCTGCTTCCCTGGGCGGTGAACTACAAGCACGCCCTCTGGACCTTCGCGGCCATGCTCAGCTTCATGGCCACCCTGCTCGTGGGCTTCATCTACGCCTGGGGCAAGGGCGCCTTCGAGTGGGAGCGCTGAGATGTCCGAAACGAACCTCAACGATGCCGTGCTGACCACCCGCCTGGATGCGGTGGTCAACTGGGGCCGCAAGAACAGCCTCTGGCCGCTGCCCTTCGGCACCGCCTGCTGCGCCATCGAGTTCATGAGCATGATGGCGTCCAAGTACGACTTGAGCCGCTTCGGCGCCGAGGCCATGCGCTTCAGCCCCCGCCAGAGCGACATGCTGCTCATCCTGGGCACCGTCACCAACAAGATGGCCCCGGTGCTGCGCACCATCTACGCCCAGATGGCCGAGCCCAAGTGGGTGATCTCCGTGGGCGTCTGCGCCAGCTCGGGCGGTATGTACCGCACCTACGCCACCCTCCAGGGCGTGGACCGCATCATCCCCGTGGATGTCTACGTGCCCGGCTGTCCTCCGCGGCCCGAGAGCATGATCTACGGCGTGATGAAGCTGCAGGAGAAGATCGAGAAGGAATCCCTCTCCATGCGCAAGGACCACATCGCCCGCTTCTACGAGAGCCTGGCCCGCCAGGAGGCCTGGCAGGCGGAGAAGGGGCTCACGGGCCAGCAGGCCATCCGCGAAATGCTGATGGACGCCGCCGGACACGGCGCGGGCACGATCTTCTAAGCGGGGGCTACGGACATGGTGATCGAGCACATTGATGCGCAGATGCCGGGCGTGATCATGGACCGCCACGCGTTCCGCGGCGACCAGACCATCGTGGTGCCCAAGGCGGAGTTCCTGGCCGTGGTGGAGCTCCTGCACAGGGAGGGGTTCCAGTTCCTCGTGGACATCACTGCTGTGGACTGGCCGGAGCGGGAGATCGAAGGCAAGGCGGTGCGCTTCGACGTGGTCTACCACTGGCTCAATCTGGCCAGCCAGGAGCGGCTGCGCCTCAAGGTGACCGTGTCCGACGGCGAGGCCATGCCCACCCTGGCGGACCGTTTCAAGACGGCGGACTGGTTCGAACGCGAGGTCTTCGACCTCTTCGGCATCCGCTTCGACGGGCATCCCAACCTGGAGCGGCTGCTCACCTGGGAGGACTTCCCGGGCCATCCCCTGCGCAAGGACTTCCCCCTGGATGGCGGGGATCCCTTCTGCATGGAAGGTTGTACCGCCCCCTACAACAATGGCGAACGGGCCTGAGGATATGACCATGGAATCCATCGCCATGACCCGCCAGCAGCTCGACGGCGATCGCATGATCGTCAACATGGGGCCCTCCCATCCCACCACCCACGGCACGCTCCACATCGTCCTGGAGCTCGAGGGCGAGACCATCGTCAAGGCCACTCCCCGGATGGGTTATCTCCACCGTGGCGTGGAGAAGCTGGGCGAGAGCCTCAGCTACCAGCAGTTCATCCCGCTCACGGACCGCCTGAACTACTGCAGCTCCATCATGAACAACGTGGGCTACGCCTGTGCCGTCGAGAAGCTGCTGGGCATCGAGATTCCGAAGCGGGCCCAGCAGATCCGCGTGCTGGTCTCCGAGATCGCCCGCATCGCCGACCACATCGTGTGCGTAGGGGTGAACGCCGTGGACATCGGCGCCTTCACGGCCTTCCTCTACCTCTTCAGGCAGCGCGAGACGGCCTACGACCTCTTCGAGATGGCCGCAGGTCAGCGCCTGCACACCAGCTTCACCCGCATCGGCGGCCTCTTCCGCGACATTCCCGAGGGCTTTGTGCCCCTGGCGGAGCGCTTCCTGGTGGAGTGCGAGGCTGCGGTGGACGAGTGTGAGCGGCTGCTCACCCACAATCCCATCTGGTACGACCGCACCAAGGGGGTGGGAACCATCACGGCTGAGGAGGCCATCAACTGGGGCTACACGGGGCCCTGCCTGCGTGCCGCCGGCGTCCCCCAGGATCTGCGCAAGGCCCAGCCCTACCTGGGCTACGAGACCTACGAGTTCGACGTGCCTGTGGGCACCACCGGGGACGTGTTCGACCGCTACCTGGTCCGCGTGGAGGAGATGCGCCAGAGCCTGCGCATCATCCGCCAGGTGCTGGACCGCCTTGAGCCGGGCCCCGTCATCGTGGACGACTACAAGGTCGCTCTGCCGCCCAAGGAGAAGGTCTACACGCGGATGGAGAGCCTCATCCATCACTTCAAGCTCATCATGCACGGCATGGAGATGCCGGTGGGCGAGGTCTACAGCGCCACCGAGGCCGCCAACGGCGAACTGGGCTTCTACATCGTCAGCGACGGCGGCAAGAACCCCTACCGCATCCGGGTCCGTCCCCCCTGTCTTCCCATCTACAGCAGCTTCGAGACCCAGGTGAAGGGCGGCCTGATCGCCGACGCCGTCGCCGTCCTCGGCGCCATGAACGTCATCGCAGGCGAGCTCGATCGCTGAGGCGCCGAGGACGGCGTGCGGCGCAGCCCGCGGCCGGACTGGGGCCATGAGGCCGGAGCAGGGAGGCTCCAGCTCCGCGAGGCCACGGCCGAGCGGGAGCACGCAAAGCGTGCGATAGCTGGAGGGAGGCCGACCATGCGCGGAGCGCATGACCCCGCAGGGGCGAGGCCCAGGATGGGCCGAGTCAGCGTCATCGCAGGCGAGCTCGACAGCTGAGACGTCCTCAGCCCTCCAGCTCCGCCAGCTGGGCACGATGGTCGTTCCGAAGGCGTTCGAGCAGGCCGAGGAACTGCTCCCGCTCGGCGGGGGAGAGGACGCGGTCCACCCGCGCCCCCAAGGCCTGGTGGCGCACCCGGAGGCGGGCCTCCAGGGCCAGGCCCTTGGCGGTGATCTGCACCCGGCTGCCCCGGCGGTCGGCGGGGTTCTCGCAACGCTTGGCCAGACCCCGGGCCTCGAGCCGGTTCACCAGGCGGGGCACGTCCGCGAACTTGAAGATCATCCGGCAGCGCAGGTCCTTCACCAGATAGCCATCTTTCGGCCCCCCCTTGAGGATGCGCAGCACGTTGAACTGCTGGTCCGAGATGCCCTCGGGCTCGAACAGGCCCTTGTCGAACAGTCGCGTGAGGTACTCCCGGCCCAGCAGCAGGGCGAGCGCCACTTCCTGACCCGGCTCGAAGGGCTTGACGATCTGCAGTTCCTCGCGAAGATGCATGGCACCGACTCCGTGGATCCAGGATGACAGATTTTTCCGAAAAAAGGTGTTGCAACTTATTAAAATCAGCCTAGACTCAATTGCATGGTGAAACACCTATTCCATGGAGGTTCCATGCGCCACCCCTTCCGCATCCTGCTGGCCGCCCTCGCGCTGGCGGCTCTTCCCGCCGCCGCCCAGGACGTCTACAAGATCGACCCGGTCCACAGCGAGGTCAGTTTCAAGATCCGCCACCTGCTGGCCAAGGTGAACGGCCGGTTCGCCAAGTTTTCCGGCGAGATCAAGGTCGACACCAAGGACATCACCAAGTCCTCGGTGGAGGTCAGCATCGACGCCACCAGCATCAATACGGACAACGAGATGCGGGACAAGCACCTCCGTAGCGACGCGTTCTTCGACGTGGCGAAGTATCCCGTCATGACCTTCAAGAGCACGGCCGTGAAGGAAGTCGCCAAGGGCAAGCTGGAGGTCACCGGCGACTTCACCCTGCACGGCGTCACCAAGCGCATCACCTTCCCCATCACCAACGCTGGCACGGGCCCCGGCATGCAGCCCGGCACCGTGGTGGCTGGGTTCGTGGATGGCGCCCTGACGATCAACCGCAACGAGTTCGGCATCAAGACCTTCCCCGGCGCCCTGGGGGACGATGTGGCGATCACCCTGAATGTCGAGGCGGACAAGGTATCCAAGTAAGAGGAGGCTGCCATGAGCGAAGGCTATCCGAAGGTGGCGGCGAAGGCCCCGGCCGTGCTGGACCTGGAGCCAGGCACCTACTGGTGGTGCTCCTGCGGTCTGAGCGCCAAGCAGCCGTTCTGCGACGGCTCCCACAAGGTCTGCGACCTCCGCCCCATGAAGCTGGAGATCAGCGAGACCGCCAAGAAGGCCCTCTGCCAGTGCAAGCACACCAAAACGGCCCCCTTCTGCGACGGGAGCCACTGCGACCTCTGAGGCGAAATCCGCCGGCCCGGAGCCGCCAGCTCAGTGCCGGCCGGACAGGATCGTGATGGGGGGCACGGGGTTTACCCGGGCCCCCCACCTGCGTTTCTGGCTAAACTGGCCCCTCATGCGAGCGCGCCCATGAACCATCCCCAGCCCCCCGAGACCTCCCCGGAGCCCCTGGCCCCGGGACAGCGCCTGCCGGAGAGCGAGCGCAAGGAATTCAGTCCCGAGGCCCTGGCGGAGATCCAGGCCATCATGGCCAAGTATCCAGACAAGCTGGCAGCCACGCTGCCCGCCCTGCACATCGCCCAGCGGGAGTTCGGATTCGTGAGCCTCTCGGCCATGAAGGCCGTGGCGCGGGCCATCGGCATCCCCGAGGGGCATGTCTTCGGCGTGGCCACCTTCTACACGATGTACCAGAAGGCGCCCGTCGGTAAGTTCCACCTGCAGGTCTGCACGAACATCAGCTGCGCCTTGCGCGGCGCGGCGCAGCTGCTGGAGAAGGTCTGCGAGAAGACCGGCGTGCAGCCCGGCCATGGCCCCAGCGCCGACGGCCTGTGGAGCGTGGAGGAGGTGGAGTGCCTCGCCGGCTGCGGCGTCGGCCCCTGCGTCCAGGTGAACCACGACGTCTACGACGAGCTGGTGGACGAGAAGAAGCTCATCGAGGTGATGGAAGCCTGCAAGCGCGGCGACTATCGCCCCTGGGCGCAGTGAGGGGAAGGACATGGCCGCCATCCGCACCAAGCACGACCCTCAGCTCTACACCTTCCCCGGCTTCGGCTCGGACAAGTATCCGAACCTGATGCTCCGGGGCGCCGGCGACCTGGACAACTGGCACCTCAAGGTCTACGAGCAGAAGCACGAAGGCTACACGGCCATGAAGAAGGCCCTGAAGATGGAGCCCGTGGCCGTGACGGAGGAGGTCAAGGCCTCCGGCATCCGCGGCCGGGGCGGCGCCGGTTTCCCGGCGGGCCTCAAGTGGTCCTTCATGCCCAAGGACACGCCGGAGCGGAAGTTCACCCGCTACCTGGTCTGCAACGGCGACGAGGGCGAGCCCGGCACCTTCAAGGACCGCGCCATCCTCGAGTACAACCCCCACCAGCTCATCGAGGGCATGATCATCGGCGGCTGGGCCATGCAGTGCGCCATGGGCTACATCTACATCCGCGGCGAGTTCCTCTGGCTCATCGAGAAGCTGGAGGCTGCCATCCAGCAGGCCCGCGATGCGGGCTACCTGGGAAAGAACATCCAGGGCACCGGCTGGGACTACGACCTGCTGGTCTACCGCGGCGCCGGGGCCTACATCTGCGGCGAGGAGACCGCCCTCCTCAACTCGCTGGAGGGCCGCCGCGGCGAGCCCCGCGTGAAGCCGCCCTTCCCGGCGGCCAAGGGCGCCTTCGGCCAGCCCACCACCGTCAACAACGTGGAGACCCTCGCGGCCGTGCCGCCCATCCTCCGCATGGGCGGCGCCGAGTACGGCAAGCTGGGCACCCCGAAGAACACGGGCACCCGCATCTTCGGCGTCAGCGGCCACGTCAAGCGCCCCGGTCTCTTTGAGCTGCCCCTGGGCACGCCCATGGATTTCGTGGTGAACGAGCTGGCCGGGGGCTCCAGCACCGGTCGGAAGATCAAGGCCATCATCCCCGGTGGCGCCAGCGCCCCCATGTTCGATGAGAGGGACTTCGACTGCCCCCTGGACTTCGACACCGTCAAGGCCCGGGGCTCCATGGCGGGTTCCGGCGGCCTCATCGTCATGGATGAGGACACCTGCATGGTGCAGGCCACCTTGCGTCTCATCCGGTTCTACGCCCATGAGAGCTGCGGCCAGTGCACCCCCTGCCGCGAGGGCTGCAACTGGATGGAGATGATCCTGTACCGCATCGAGCACGGCGAGGGCCGCATGGAGGACCTGGACCTGCTCGCCGGCCTCACGCCCCGCATCGGCCTGCGCACCCTCTGCCCCCTGGGCGACGCCGCCTGCGGCCCCATGGACTCGGCGCTGCAGAAGTTCCGCCACGAGTTCGAGCATCACATCAAGCACAAGGCTTGCTACACCACGGGCATGCGGCTCCTGTCCAAGGCTGGCGCCCACTAGGGCCTTCCGCCGTTCCTGTCACCAATAGGGGGTGCCATCCGCGCCCGCTTCGGGTGGCGAGGATCTGGATCCGCAGGTCCGACGCCTCAAGGCGCGGCCAGGACCGGGTGCGAAGGGGACTGCTTGAAGAAGGCCCGGTCGGGCCATCCGGATTCGACGATGTGCAGGCAGGCCTGGGCGATGCTCTCCATCTGCTGACGTCCGTTGTTGAACACGGCGTCGTACCACTGGGTGGAAGTGACGTCCGCGTGGAGGTGTTCGCTGATGAACTTCTCCCGGAGCCTGGATTGCCGCCGGACGAGTTCCTCGGCTTCCCGCTGGGGGAGTTCGAGGCGGCGGGCGAGGGTCGCGACTCGGAACTCGAAGCTGCCCACCAGGCGGAAATGGAAGCAGTTCTTGAGATCCTGGCAGACGACGGCCCCGCCACGGCCGACGATGATCGCGCAGCCGGCCATCGCGATCTGAACGAGGTGCTTCACCAGCTTCGCATAGGCTTCGTCGTGCGTGAGGAAGCCGAAGTGCATCCGGAGGACGTCCTGGGCGTGGCTCTCGTTCCCCAGGTGGGACAGGATCTCCCGGGACAGCCGCTCGTCGGAGGCCACCTTGTCCACCAGGGCCTTGTCGAAGACATTCCAGGGCCAGTCCGAGGCTTCCTCCAGCAGCTCCTTCAGGCGAAGGGCCAGCGGGTAGCCCTCACACCCGAACTCCCTGGAGATGGTGATGGAGGGAAGGATCGGCGTCTTGTGCGTGTGCGCGAGGCGCTCCTGGAGCTCGGTCCACGTGCATTCGCGCTGCTCGATGCTCGGGACAAGCGAGGTCAGGGGCTTCGACATGCGGCCTCCAGCTTCCAGACAGCCAAGCCCGGACGGCTGATGCTTGGAAAATAGGGTCTTTCCGGCCGCTGGCAAGGTCCACTCCGCATGGGGACCTTCACGGCCTCTATCCTCGCCTTCGCCGCCAACGCGAGGTGCGGCCCTGGGGCGCTCGCGCCACGGTTCCTGGGGGCTCGCCCGGGGCTGTTTTCCCGGAGCTAAAAGAGGAAGGAAGGAGGTCCAGGTCCTACCCTGGGAGCATGCGCATCCTCGTGGCCGTCCTCTTGGCCTCGGGCCTCCAGGCCCAGGCTCCCTTCCTGGTGAAGCCCTACCTGCAGCTGGGCGATGCGCCCCTGCCGGTGGCGGAGGAGCGCCTGGACCTCCTGTGGCAGGCGGAGGACAGGGACGCGGCCTGGTCCGTGGAGATCCGGCGCCCGAAGGGCTGGGTCCCCCAGGCGGCCCCCACCTTCCGCCGCATGGCCGCGCCGCCCCTGCCCCCCCACCGGATCTACCGCGCTACCCTGCGGGACCTCGCGCCAGGGGCACGAGTGCCCTACCGGGTGAAGCGCGACGGCACCGTGGTCTTCGAGGCGGAGGCCCAGGCCCGCAAGGCCGGCACGCATCGCTTCCTGGTCACCGGGGACGCGGCGGAGGGCACCTCGGAGCAGGCCGCCATCGCCCGGGCCATGGCGGCCGAGCATCCTGACTTCGTGTTCTTCGCAGGGGACCTGGTCTACGGCCGGGGCCGGGCTGCGGAGTACCGGGCCCGGTTCTTCCCCGTCTACAACGCCGATGACCTGCCGCTCATGCGCAGCATGCCCTTCCTCGGGGTGCCGGGCAATCACGACGTGCCGTGGGATCTCCAGCGCTGGCCGGACACCCTGGCCTATTTCGCGTACTGGTCCCTGCCCCTGAATGGACCGGCCCTGCGGCCTGGCGATCCCGGCGCGGCGCCCGCGGTGGCGGGGCTGCATGACGCGGTGCTCGCCGCGGCGGGTCCGGCGTTCCCGCGCATGGCCAGCTACAGCTTCGAGTACGGTGGCGTCCACTGGACCGTGCTGGATTCCAATGAGTACGCAGACTGGGAAAGTCCCGTCCTGAAGGCCTGGCTGGAGGCCGACCTGAAGGTCGCGCAGAAGGCCGCTTGGCGCGTAGTGGCCCTGCACCACCCCCTCTTCCAGAGCTCCCGCAGCCACTTCGAGGACCAGTGGATGCGGCCCCTCAGCCCGCTGCTGGAGCGCTACGGCGTGGATCTGGTCTTCGCCGGCCATGTCCACAACTATCAGCGCACGGCCCCCCTGCGCTTCGCGCCCACGAAGGTAGGCCGCCGGGGCGAGCCGGTGGAGGGCCGCTTCACCGTGGACACAGCCTTCGACGGGAAGACGGTGACCCGGGCCCACGGCATCATCCACCTCGTCACCGGGGCCGGCGGCGCCCACCTCTACGACTCGAAGCAGGGCGCGGACCGGACCTCCTGGCAGCCCTGGACCCGCGCCTTCGTCTCCGACCGGAACTCGTTCACCGAGGTGAATGTGGATGGCCGCACCCTGCACCTGCGTCAGCTCGACGCCGGGGGGCGCGAGCTGGATGCGATCACGCTGACGAAGTGAGTGCCCTCAGCGCCCGAAGGTCATGGTGTAGGTCAGGGGCTTGGGGATCCGGGGGCTGGTCACGGTCACGGAGAGGGTGAGGGTCTTCCCGTCGGGGCTCAGGCGCCAGACGTTCGTGCGGGCGCCCTCGTCGTTCCGGAAGGTCTGGGTGATCTGGCCCTGGCCCAGGTGCGCGGCCACCTGGAACTTGTCGCCGTCCTCGCGGGTCCAGGGCGCCTCCTGGCCGCTGGCGGGCATGAGGATGGGGTTCCGGTCATCCAGCTTCACCGACACCTGCTGGGGCGTGATGGTGAGGGTGACCTTCTGGTAGGCGGGGTTCACGTTGGCCAGCTTGTGCCGGGCGATGGGCCGCGTGATGAAGTTCATGCTGGCGGTGCAGGCCTGGATGGCCGCCTGGATGTCATCCACCCGCGTCCGATGCCACAGCCCGTCCATGCCGGGCTCCTGGGCGGAGAGGGAGAGGGCCACGAGGGCCGGGAGTACGAGGGACTTCGCCAGTCGCATGGATGCTCCAGTGGGAATGATGGTCCCAACCATAGCATCGGATGACGGAGAAAGGGCCCCGGACGGGGCCCTTTCTCCGGGTAGGTAACCCGGGCTACCCGATGGTCGCGACCATCACCGCCTTGATGGTGTGCATGCGGTTCTCGGCTTCGTCGAAAACGACGCTGTGCCGGCTCCGGAACACCTCGTCGGTGACCTCGCGGATGTCGTGGCCCTTCTCCTTCATCTCCTTGGCCAGCTTGGTCTCGAAGTCGTGGAAGGCGGGCAGGCAGTGGAGGAACTTCACGTCGGGGTTGCCGGTCTTC
>Ga0079306_1000476_pt1 | contig 36719 bp, 37 predicted proteins | sample Methanotroph_Enr_FD_79181 | JGI IMG/M metagenome (GOLD analysis project Ga0079306, IMG submission 79181) | Enriched soil microbial communities from Old Woman Creek wetland in Ohio, USA - Methanotroph_Enrichment_5 | ecosystem: Environmental > Terrestrial > Soil > Wetlands | place: USA: Ohio... | reverse complement strand
GTCGACAAGAAGAATATCTGTAATCCTGCCGTCATACCGCAGTTCATACGCGAACATATTTTTTGTCACGTTGCCGCTGCCGCCGATGGGGATAAATCGCAATGATTCCTTGCCTGACTGTTGTCCACGATATTCACTTCTTCCAACTCCTACGAATTGTTTTGTATTCCCTGGCTCATTTGTTTGTGGTTGAACGGGGGGTTTTCTAAACCATGATGGTCTACTACCACTATGCTTAAATTTATTTTGCATGTTTTTCTACTTTCTTTAATACGTTTCTATATATTCTTTGATGTTACTCTCTGTGATATGAAACGTTTTTCCTTTACCTTCTACTATTGCTCGTGCTACTTTTCGACAGACGCCGTTCATCGTTCTTTCTATAGAACGAATACCTGCATCATATCCTAACGGCCGGACGAGTTTCGGCCATACTGCATCATCAATTGTTAAATTTTCTTTTGTGAGCCCTGATGCCTTGAGGAGCTCCGGCAAGACATAATCTTTTGCGATCGTAATTTTCTCCTCATCAGAATACGACGGCATTTGGATAACTTCGAGACGATCGAGCACTGCTGTTGAAATATTTGTTGTATTATTTGCTGTTGCGATAAACAAAACATCGGACAAATCAAATGGGAAATCCAAATAATGATCCGTAAATGCTTTGTTTTGTTCCGGATCGAGCAGTTCGACAAGTACTCCCATGATGTCGCCACGTGCATGTTCTGCAACGCGATCAATTTCATCCAAGAGCATGACCGGATTTTTTGTCCCTGCATACCGCAAACCTTTTAAAATCAATCCGATTTCTGCATCAGGTCTGACACGTGATTGGCCACGAAGATCCAAAGAATCTGATAATCCTCCAAATGGAATACGGATAAATTTCCGTCCCATCGCTTCAGCAACAGACTTTGCGAGTGTCGTTTTCCCAGTTCCAACAAGTCCAATAAGACACAGAATTGGAGCTCGCCTCGCAAGCATGCCATGAACGAGTCCGGCATCCCCGACTTTGAGTTCATTTTCTTCAATTCCTTTTTCCTGCTGTAATTTGAGTACCGCCAAATATTCAATAATCTTATCTTTTACGGATTGCATACCGTAATGATTCCTATTGAGCATTTCCTGTGCTTTGACGATATCAATCGCATCCACTGACCGTTTGTCCCATGGGAGGTTCACGATCCAATCAATATAATTCAACAGTTGTTCAAGATGAACCTGTGCTGCGATATCATTTTGAAGGCGTTCTATTTCTTCAAAATATCCAGTGATACGAAGTCCTAACTCTGGAGGAACTTGAATATCAGATACGGTTCTTCGAAGTAAACTCACTCGATCAGACAGGGATGACATACATTCATGATACCATGAATGTTTAATATCGTCGTGGTCCGCGATTAAATGATCGTTGTGGACGATCTCCGCCTTCTCTTCGTTCTCGAGGTGGTGCTTTTGCAGCATCATCACCAAAAAGCATAGAGAGATTGACTCGTCCTTGATCATCGATTTCGATAACCCGTACTTTTACTTTTTGTCCAATTTCAACAACAGTTGATGGATCTTGTACAAAGTCTGTCGACATTTGTGATACATGGACTAATCCTTCTTTTCCAGGTAATATTTCCACAAATGCACCAAATGCCATCAAGCGTTTGACTTCTCCTTCATATTCTTCGCCCGCCTTAACTTCATGTGTCAATCCTTCGATCCATGCAGCTGCTTTTTTCACTGCTTCATCCTTAACAGATGTAATAAACACTGATCCATCATCTTTCACATCAAGAATTGCGCCGGTCACTGTTTGGATTTGGCGAATCATTTTTCCGCCCGGTCCAATGACAGATCCAATGCTCTCAACAGGAATCTTCACCATCTGCACTTTTGGTGCATATTGAGAAAGATTTGGCCTGGATGTCGCAATGAGTGCATGCATTTTTTCCAGAATCATCGCACGTGCGATTTTTGTCCGTTCCAATGCACCTTTCACTATTTCATCTGTGATACCATCAATTTTCATATCCAATTGAATAGCAGTGATACCATTTTTGGTACCAGCCACTTTGAAATCCATGTCGCCGCCGAAATCTTCGACACCAACGATGTCAGTCAAAAGCACAAATTCTTTTTTGTTTTTTGGATTGGTCATCAACCCGACTGAAATACCTGCGACTGGTTCTTTGATAGGAACTCCAGCATCCATCAATGCGAGTGTTGATCCGCATGTTGATGCCATGGATGTAGAACCATTGGATGACATAATTTCTGATACCAAACGAATGGTATATGGAAATTCTGTTTCATCAGGGATCACTGCAATAAGGGCTCGTTCTGCAAGTGCTCCGTGTCCGATTTCCCGGCGTGATGGTGTTCCCACACGTCCCGTTTCACCAACGGAATATGGAGGCATGCTGTAGTGATGAATATATCGTCTGGATTCTTCTCCTGTTGGACTCTCGATAAGTTGTGCCATATCTGGAGATCCAAGCGTTGCGACAGTTAACACCTGTGTTTGTCCTCGTTTGAACATTGCGCTTCCGTGTGTTCGTGGAAGCAAACTCAAATCCATCGTGATTTCGCGTACTTCATCAATTTTTCGTCCATCGACGCGTTTGCTGTGCACGAGCACATCTTCACGAATCCGATTTTTGAAAATATGATCAATTGCTGCCATGATTTGTGGAATCGTATGTGCTTGTTCATACTTTTCAGCAATTGCCTTGGCAAGCTCACCCATTCCGGTGTCTCCACCTTCTTTTTGGGTTGTCTTTGTAAATTGGTCATCCAATTCTTTTTTGTAATCAGTTTTCAATTTTTCTTCCAACTCTTCGGTTGAAACCGGTTCAGCAATAACTGCTTTTGTTTTTCCCACTTCTTTTGCGAGGTCATTGATACAATCAATGATTGCTTTATTTGCAATTTTTGCTTGTTCGACTGCTTCAAACACCACATCCTCCGGTGTTTCACAAAATCCTCCTTCAAGCATCATGACGCGATCTGCATTTGAGGAAACGATAAAATCAAATTCACTTGATTCCTGTTGTGGTGCTGTTGGATTAATGAGAATTGTTCCTTTGTCTGATCCATCTTCTTTGATGTATCCGACACGAACGCCTCCAACTGGTCCGTTCCATGGAACTTCAGAGATCGCAATTGCAGCAGATGCTGCAACAAGTCCCAACACATCTGGATCATTTTCACCATCAACAGACAATGTCGTGATAATCACTTGGACATCATGTTTGTATGTTTTTGGAAACAATGGACGAATAGAACGGTCAATAACACGACCTGCAAGCACTGCATCGTCTGTCGGTCGACCTTCCCGTTTTACCCAACGTGATCCTTTGATGCGTCCACCGGCATAGAGCCGTTCGACGTATTCAACGGACAATGGAAAATAATCGAGCGTTGTTTCTTTGCTTGATGCAGTCACTGCGGCAAGCACCATGGTTTCTCCATATTGTGCAACCACTGCAGCACCTGCTTGTTCTGCGAAACGGCCAACTTCGAGTGATAACGTGCGTCCACCGACTTCAACGGATTTTTTTACTATCTTCATAGAATCTTCTCGCCTACTAAAAGGGAGGATGGAGAAAGGGGGAAGTGAGACAATTCGAATCTTCGATACTCTAGCGTAGTCGAAGTATCAAAAATTCAAGACATCGCACTTCCTATCTGTTCTCCTCTCACATTAGCATGCGGAGGGAAAAATTATTTTGTTAACCCCAACTTTTTTGATATTTCTTTAAATCGTGTTTTTTCCTTAGTTTCAAGGTAATTTAACAATCTTCGGCGTTTTGAAATGATTCCCAAAAGTCCTCGACGGGAATGATTATCTTTGTTGTTTGTCTTCAAATGAGAAGCAAGCTTTTCGATACGGGCTGTCAAAAGGGCAATCTGCACTTCTGGGCTTCCGGTATCACCTGCTTTTACTTGGTATTCAGCGATGATCTGTGCTTTTTCTTCGCTAGGAACTGGGGCTTCTTCAACTTTTGAAGCTGCTTTAACAGTCTTTACTGCCTTCTTTACTTCTTTTTTAACGGGTTTTACCGCTTTCTTTTCAACTTTACTTTCTGTTTTTTCTGTCTTTTTAGCTTTGGTTGCCATAAATATTTAATAAAAAGGGAGCGGCTCTTTCTCGGCTCCAGTAATGGGTATTTTACACTAAATGAGGCAAGATTACAAGGAAGAGGTTAATGGCGAACAAACAACTAAAAATTGCCATTTTAGACTGATGGAGCTATGCTTATTTGCATGGGAGAAATGAATGCCGATGTTATGCCTTCGCTTGCACAACTTCTAAAAGCACAACATGAAATACCACCACAACAGACAGGACTACCTCCGTTCAAATCACGTCTGTACCAAGAAGATCTGCCACCAAGCCTTGAACCTCATGAGTCACTTGCCTATGGCAATAACAAATTTTTCGATCATTTTGGTGACATAAATGGATGGTTTGGAGAACACAGCGGTGAACCTTTATTATTAGGCGAACATACAATGCAACTTGGTGATCATTATCTCGACTTAAACATTGGATCACCCACTGATTTCTCTTTAGAAAAACAGATTGACGCGCTTCAACAAATTGCCGACTATTTACGTAAATATCCGCACATTGAATGGCTTACAGGTGCGTCGTGGCTTGCATCGGTTGGAAACGGAAAACTTCTTGAAAAAAATGGCTTCATTGTTTCTGACATTCCTGTCCCTGAAGCGGTGGCCAAACAGTCAATTAGAGAAGGATACCACAAAAAATCTGCAAACCCACGATATATGGAGCGACTTAAAAACGCCGACGTCAAATTCTTTTATGCGCCACGGGAAACATTTCTTACTCGGTGGAAAAAATAATTATTTAGACAGTTAAACTTTCTTCACAGCCAAAAATTCATGACTCCAGATGAGGGTGGCAATAAATAACTTTTGTTTGCTGATTTTATACAGTCCTTCTCTCCCGGAAATTGTTGTCGAAAATGGGTCGCTGACCAGATAGTCATCCCCTTCTTTACCGTACACGACGACGAAATGTCCTCGCGTGTGCCCTTTAATGTCATCATATTCTGCTTTCCCTTCCAGTTTACGTTTCTCCCAGAGCCATGATTCCTCAAGTGAAGCAAGCAATATATATCCTTTATCAAGATAGCTATCAAGCACCGTTGTCGACAAATCAACAATATCTAAACTTCCGCCCGCTTCCAGATAAAAAAGTAAAAAGAGTGTTTCTTTCATCCACGTGTCACCTGAATTCTGTGTCACCCACATTTTAAGAAGCGAGATGATTTCTTCTTTTGATTTCCCTTTCCAATTCGGAGCAACGGAAAATGCGTTGGAAGAAAGTATCACTGTGTTCAGTCCATGAACAATACAATTTTTGGCAAGCTGTGGCGTATAGGTAGAATCATTATCTGTCACATTAAGTTCCTGCAAAATCTGCGGAAGCGGAACTGATTTCCCAAAATGGTCATAGATATTTACGAGACATACAGGTCCGCACGTCTTTGATCCGGTCACTTGCCTCGTGTTTGGGAAGTCATTCATATATGCCGTATTTTACCATGCGGGCACAACTTTTTAGGATACGAGGAAGGAAATAACCTGGTTTGAAAATAGCGTCAGTGCAGAGAGAATACCTGAGGAATGAAACAGTATTGGGATTTGTACATTGGTTGCTCCTTGGATGAGAAGCGTATCGTCAGGCACGAGTTCATCAAACAATGGACGGATTGTCATTATCTTTGCGCGGTCTTTCGCAGTGAATGTTTTTTCTGCCTCCTCCAACATTGTTATCGACTGAGCAAATGCGATGCTCGTGTGCGTTCTGTTTTCAAACGACTGAAATCCTTTCGTCGTCCCCGTCCGCAGTCTCCCACAGATATTAACGACCCGATAAATGGCATTTTTCCGTGCAGCGAAAACATTGAGCACTGCACTTCCGCCTGCGCTGTTACCAATGAGTGATACGGTATGCCCATCTTTTGTAAACCCATCGACGAGTTTAAGCAAACGATTAAGTTTCAGCGTGAATGCTTCCCCATCACGCCACCCGACAGGACAGACAATCACATCCAGTCCGAATTTTTTCCACTGCTTTGTGATAAACCGCAGATGTAGCGATTGATCACCAAGTCCCGGAATAAGTAGTATTTTATGCATGTCAGTTCATTGCAGGCTCATCGTTTGGTATGGCGCGTTTTAAAATTGCATCATACTCCCCGACCTTTGACCAAAGTGATGACACAGGCAATTTCTCAACTTCCAAAAGATACGTAACCATCGTTCGTGCACGCGTATAATATTTTTCGCTTTTGTTTTCCGGTGTATGAAGATATTTGTCTAATGCTGTTTCATACGATTGCGATCCATGCGCGACATATTCACAATATCCCTCAAGCGCCCAATTTGTTTTGAACGGATACTTGTATCGCGGCATCGATTGCCACTCGAGTGTATGCGTCATTTCATGCGCCATATAATAATCGAGCGTTCTGTCCCCTCCTGATACTTTCCCTGACGGGCCATATAACCTGCTGTTTTTTATATCCACTTTTCGAAGAAAAATCGTGCGATTAAAAATCACGTAATTTAATCCCCCATTTTTATAATTGATGTTCGTAAAATACCGCCACCTGATGGGATTATTTGCGATAAAAATTCTCTGGTGAGTAGTTGGTTTATACAATACTGATTTTTGCACCCGACGTTCCGCTGACTCCAAAATTGCGGTCATTTCGACAGCAGGAATTTCTTCATCTGAATACACCGTGACGAACCCGACGGTATATTTGTTTTTAAATGCAAACTGCGGGAAACAAAGAGTAAGAATATATACCAAACCGATTCCCAAAATCCCAAGAATTATTTTTCCAATTATTTCGCTGATCCGTCGAATCATATTTTTAATTTAAAGGATCTTTTTAATAAATTCCCCAACGACCGGAAAATCCTTATTGGTGATACCTTTCATCGTTGGATGCGTAACTATAATATACAGAGTTGTATCATTTTGAAGCCATCCATATTTCATAACTCGGCTTATTTGTACCCACTGCCAAATACCTTCACCGGCGATTTCCTGCCATTTTTCAATATAATCTTTCTGCATACTGTAAAAAACCACAAGTTTAGGAACGTTCTGCGCTATCATCTCCTTCAATCGATGAATTCTTCGTGGAACAACAGATGAAAAATATTCCTGCCTGTTGTTTAAATGATAATAATCCTGAAATAACTGTTCCCACAGCCATAAGCCGGTACTTCGTGATGGCATCGGCATAAGCTCTATACAACAATTATTTCCTTTCAATCTTCCCAATCTATTCCTTTGATAATATCGACGCTCTTCCTTCGTTCCTTCTTTATCTTCCATCGTCAACAATATCTGAGTCAGTTTCGTCCAGGTTGACTGAATATGATTAATTTCTTTATCCGGAAAACCCAATTGAAAATGGTAGTCGATCAAATCGACAGTCGTTGGTCTCCCTAAATCCTCCCAAGCAAAAATCCGTTTATAGTTATCTACCAGATTCCTGTCTCCACCTTCTTCTTTACCGATAAACCAATACGGACTTTCTAAATTCCCATACCCAAAAAAGTTATCAATGAATGATGTAAGCAATTCTTTATTGACCAAATGTTTATCCATGATCATTTGAAGAGAATCCAACGGGGAACACGCTTGGTATATGCAGCGTATGATGCACCAAATTTTTTCTTCAGCTCAGGTTCTTCCACAAACACAATAAGGATATGTGTTGCAAGGAAAAACAGAAACGTATAGCCGAGAAGCAATATGTGACCAAACAAACATGCAATACCAATAAAGAATACTGTTTCCACTAGATACATCGGATTACGGGTATTATTGTAAAACCCCTGAGCAATAAGCTTCTTTGGCTTCTCGACAACAGGCAACCATGTAGACCGCCCCGTTTGGATATGCTGCGCGGCAAGCGTCGTCACAATACCCGTACTGAAAAAACACAAAATCATCCCGATACTTTGGATATAGATATTTTGAACGACAGGAAGATTGAGATACCCGTTGAAGTAAATAGCGACTATCGGAAAACCGACAAAAATGAACCCAAGAAAGACACACTGCCAAAAACTTGTGATGATTTTTTGCATATCTTTCCCCTAACATTTATTATACTCACTTTCTGACTCCTTTGAACACTCCGCCCGTCGTCTTATCATCCATGAATTTGCCTGTTTCCGTATCTGATTTCACCCACATCGTGCTTTTTGGATTGTGATACTGCTTGCGACCTTTGACTTCACCTTCACGACCTTTCCCTTTTGGTCCATTTGTTGCCATAGACCATCACCTCCACTTCTAAATTTTAGTATACGCCAATCTGCAAAAACTCAAAAAAATCAACTATTTTTTCTTCTTTATCCACCAATTTCATATTTGAGAAAGTCGTGATCACAGGATTCGATATGTGTCCGCGTCACAAATTGAAAACCCATCTTTTCGTAAAAGCCCCGTGCTTTTCTGGTATATACCCAAAGCACTTTCGCATGTTTCTTTTTCATTTCCCCAAATAATTTTTCCATCAAGATTTTCCCTATCCCCTTCCCTCTGTATTCTTCAATAACGGCAAAATAACTCACCCAATAAATATCGTTCCCATACGGAAATAATTTCCCGAGCGACTTTCCCGCCCAATGCCCGTCATCAATATACCAACCGATGATGCCAACAATATGATCGTCAACCATTGCAAGAAAAATATTGTTGTGCTGTTGCCGAAGGGATTTATTAAAAAATTTAATCACGCGCAGTGAGGGGCCAATATCTGCTTTCACTACCAGATCGCGCGCTTCATATTTTGTTTTTTCCGTGAGCGATTCGATCTGCACGTTCATATATCTAGTGTAAACCAAAATACTATTTCCTACATAGTATAATCAAATCAATGCAGGTCACAATCAAACAACACACGCTCACAGAAAACGAAATCACTGAGCTTATCTCTTCCATCAAAACTGCGCCGGACCTCGCGTTTGTCGACCGGAAAAACTGGCACCGATATCCGAATCCGTATTGCGTGTTTGCAGATGATGAATTTGCAGGGGTGTGCTGCACCAGTGAAACCAAACACTGGATGAAAATCGGACCGCTTGTCACACTACCACGATTTCAAGGAAAGGGACTCGGGAAACTACTATTTAACACCGTTGTATCCAAACAGAAAACAAAATCACTGTGCGTCATTTCGTCTTGCCCAATTCTCCAACATCTAACGAACAGCGCGGGATTTACGGAAGTACCCAACGTATTTGCATTACCAAGTGAAGTACAACGACTGCTCCTCAAACAACTTGGAAATTATCTGAGTCTTCCCTATCTTCTCGAAGCCCTCAGGAAAAAACTGATTTTAAAAAGAGGGAAAGTGAGATTGTTTATGAAATAAAATTAAGCAGTTTTTTAAAAAACATATTTCAGGAATTTATTTTGTCTTTACTCTTTCTTATTGCTAATAGCAAAAAAAGACCCATAGCCCAAAAAATCAAACCAACAGGCAAAATCGGTAAACCACCAATAAATAAAATAATTGCAATTACTTTTATCGGTAAATAGTTAGATTTAATATTTGAATGTATTGTATTTGACGTATTAAGTTGAACGATTATATCTGAATTACTTGTATTAATTTCATTATCATACTTACTAATAAACTCAAACGTGCATCTACACTCCTTATTTGTACAATTGTGTATTGGTAATGGCACTTCTTTATAAGCATCATTCAAAAGAAAGACTTGATTGTTGTATTTTTTGCATTCAGAGCAAACAAATGCATCCTGATAGTTTTGAATTTTTACGGACTTATCCCAACCATGCTCCATGGAACTCATTATTCGCATTTTAAAAACTTGTCGCATCATTTCCTTAGCTTGTTCAATTTTGCCTTCATATTTCAAAAATTGAGACATGTTCTGATAAATAATTGATAAATCATCTGGTTTTTTTAAATGAAGTAGTACGTAATTAAACATTCCCCAAATCAAATCTCTTACAGAAGGTTCTGAATGAAATCTTTGAGTTAAATTTTTTTCAACAACTTGCCGAATTTCCTCTATATCTGGCACCAAAAAATCCATGTATTTTTGCCAATCGAATATTTCTTTTTCTCTCTCAGTAATAGCTTTATTTTGTCTAACATAAATAGTTTTTTTACAAAAAATACAATTAATTTTTCTTGTTATTTGTTTACCTATATCTTTTTGACAGTAGGGACAAGCGCTATTCATACAATATCTCCCTTAAAAAGGGCTCATTTATTTTCTTTACGTTGTAGTACTAATTCTGTAATTGCTTTTGCAACCGCTTCACAATGATGTTCTATTATGATATTTGGAATATGAAATGTATCGAAGTCATCGCCATCAGAAAAATGATTCCGTTTAAAATCTGCCTGTATTTGTTTTGGGTCAGTAAAATGATGAATACCATCAAGTTCTATGTACATTTTTGCTTTAAGGATAGCGATGTCAATATGTTTATATCCATCCCAATATTCTAATTCCGTATGAAGTCCATTCTTAATAAGCTCATCATTAAGAATGACTGCATATTTAGAGGGTATTACATTCATCATAGATATCTTTAGTATAACAGCAACATGCAATACTATAAAAATTAATAATGAAACATCCTCTACCCTTTTGCATCCCTCAGAAAAAAACTGAGTCTAAAACGAAAAAAAGTAAGAGTGTATAGAAAATAGTTTACAGTTTCTTCAAAAGGTATAAAATTACACATTATCATCGCTAGAATCCAATTGATTAATTGGTTTTAACGAAGATAATCTTTTTTTTGCTTTGGTAATATCATCACCCGCCAATAACTTTTCTGGCATGGTGCCTCCAAGTTCTTGTATAGTTTGCCGGACCTTTCTTCCAACATCAAAATGTGTTTGATTTGCTTTCGCTTCTCCTTTAATTTGTTCTCGACGGATCTTTGCATCTGTTTGCGTTGCACGAAATAAATTTGCCGCTAATTCTTCACTACCCATATGGTCAAGAATTTTTTGGGTTGGTTTCAATTTTTTTCTTGCATGAATTTGTTGCATGCTTAATCCGCCATACAACCCCATATACCCATAATTAGTAAATCGCCCATAATTTGTCACACCCGCCTGACTCGCTGCTTCTGCCAAATGTTTATTATGTGCAGTCATCTCTTCTCGAAGAAATATTCGTTTTTGATCTTCCACTAATTGATCTTGGACTTCCTGTCTACGGGTCTGTATAGCAAAATACGTTTGACCTAAAGCAACATTTTCTTTTGATGGATCTGCGTTTTGCATTATAAGATAACACGCATACCTAGATAAATGTGTATCTTTAATTCCGCGTGATGCGGTTTTACCTATTTCGATCATATCGGTGACATCAACGAAATGATCCTCTATCGGTTGGCCGCTATTTTTACATGATTCCTTTGCTTTTTTTATAACTGTTTCGAAATTTCGATAGTCAGCATACTCCAAGATTTTTGCGAGCTGACGCGCAGACCAGTACTCTGACTTATATTCATTAATATTTTTTACTTCTTCAAATATAGTTATGGGATTTGTCATATATCAATTCCTTTCATATATTATTTATAATTTTTATCCAGAAAATTCTCGAAGGCGGTTAAGGCTTCAGGCATATTTTCTCGTCCAAAACCCAATCGAAAATGCTTATCATCATAGTCATAGACCGTTGATGGTAAAAGCATAATATTGGCCTCTGTAACGACCTTTTGACAAAACGCTAATGCCGTTAGTTCGCCTTTTAGTTTTGGAAATCCTATGGTTCCAGCTTTTGGCTTCACCCATTCAAACAGCGCGTTATATTTTTCAAAAAAGGCATCAAGTAACGCTACATTCTTTTGGATTCTTGCCACATGTTTTGCAATGATTTTTTCTTTTGATCGAAGCGCAATAATGGAAAGTATTTCACTTGGTGCACTGCTACAAATCGTCGTGTAATCTTTGTATGCTGCCATTTGTTTAAACAGATCCTGATCCTTTGTGACTACCCAACCAATCCTCGCTCCCGCCATACCAAACGTTTTTGACATACCAAAAAGAGAAATTGCTTTGTCATATAGTTCGCATGCAGACGGCAATCTATCATGCGCGTCATGTTCCAAAAATCTATACATCTCATCAGAAAATACATAGAGATTATGTTTCTTCGCTATATCCACAATTCGCTGATATTCTTCTTTTGATGGCACATATCCTGTGGGATTATGAGGGAAATTGACAACAATACATTTTGTGTTTGGCTGTATATGTTGTTCAAGGAAATCCAGATTAAATCTCCATCTGTTATTTTCTTCCGGCTCCCATTTTGTCACCTCACACCCAATGTGTTCGGCAATTTCATATAAAGATTGATATCCTGGAAATGTATAAATGACATGATCCACTTTTTGTAACATGCTATTGAGAGCAATATAAATGCCCTCTTCCGGAACAACGACCAAACAATGGTCACTTGTTATTCCTTGATATAATTTTGCAATTTCCTGCCGCAGTAATGGATGTCCTAACGAATCGGTATATCCAAGTGTTAAATGATCCCAAAGATAACGAGTTTTTTCATCCGCCATTTGCAGAAGATCACTTTGTACTAAGCCATCGCAATCCGAACTAGAAAGAAGAAATTTGGAAGAAAATTCGTATTGAGCAAAATATCGTTCTAATTTAAATGGAGTTATTTGCATAGGTATATCTTACCATATGAAAAATTGTGGTCATTCACGATTACGCTATCGAGGAACTTTTGAAGATCTTTGGCTTGAGCCAATCTTCCGGGGGATTTTTAGGTTGTACAGGTTCCTTTTTCTGTTCAGACGCAGGCACAGGTGCAACAACTTCTGTGGACGCAGGTGTTTCTACTTCAGCCAAAGGCTGATCAGCCGCTGCTGCAGGCTGAGGTGCTGCAACTTCCTGTGGCTTTTCAACCTTTTCTTCTTCAATCTTTTTCACTTCGTCTTTAATAAACTCAGGTGCCAGTGGTAATTCTGTCGGGAACCGTTTTCCACCTGCTTTCACACACGCTGCCGCTACTTCAAACGTTCTCGCTGTTATTTCTTGGAAATTATTTGATGCGCTGTAGATTGCATTTAAAAGATTTGTTGCGATATCTTCTGTAAGCGGTGTCCCAATTTCTGACATCACCATCGCTACAAGTTCGGCGGTCGTTGCTGCGTGGTCGATGATATTTACTGCGCCATATTTGGCATTCTCAATGTGTTTATCAATGTTAATAATCGGCCGCGTTGCAAATAATTCTTTCTCCCCTTCATAGAGCTCGCCGAGCTCTCCAAGATGCATCGTATCGATGGTAAAAATAACATCCGCAGCAGTTCCTTTGTGATGAAAACTCACATGTTCTTCATTGAAATTTTCATATCCCGGACGCGGTTCAATGATGAGATTAAATTTCTGTCCTTCGATGTTGTATGTCACTTTGTCGATAGATCCGTCTTCGTAATCAAGAGAAATCACAAAATTTTTCTTGGAAAATTTTGTTTCGACTTTATTAGCGCCAACAAATGAAGAAAATTCCACAATCATCGGGGTCGGACAACCAACAACGACGTGCTTCCCTGCGTTCTTCATCGCAACATAAAGCGCGAGTGCGCTTCCGATGCTGTCTGCTGTAGGATTTGCGTGCGTGAGAATTAAAACATCTTTTGCCTGTGTCACGAGGTCTTTTGTTCGAAGAATATCTGTTTGTGTTGCTTCATCCATAACACTAATACTTTGGCAGTGTTTAGTGATTCGTAAACGCAATTATATCATCGCCGATCGCGAAATCAACGATTTTATCAAGCTGTAATCCACATTCATCGCCGACGTCCATACGTGTTGCTTCTTCTTTGCCGTGTCTCACCGATTTAATTTTTGCTCTTCCGATCTCTTCCTCTTTTCGCATGATTTTAATCTGATCCCCTTTTGCGATACGTCCTGTGATCACTTTAATGCCGGCGATTCTGACTCCTGAGAATGGGAATTCTGCAAGCACTCTAGCAGTGCCGAGTTCGCGCTCTTTGGTAATCACTTCCATGGCGCCTTCAATGACATCATGCAGTTCATCCAAAAGTTCATAAATGATGGTGTAGCTTCTGCAGATAACACCTTCAATTTGTGCGAGTTTTTCAATTTCCTGTTTCAGTTTCACATTAAATCCGATGACAAATGCACCTGTGGACTTGGCCATCAATACATCGGCATCACTGATCTCTCCGACGCCTGCCGTCACGATATCAACATCATCGCCCAGTGCTTCAAGAATTGCTTCAAGTGATCCGTAGACATCGGCTTTCACGATGATGGCAAGTTTTTTCTTGCCATTCATGTTTGCGAGGAAATCCGCAACACTTTGTGCAGCATCAACTGTTTTTTCAGTTTCAACAACTGCTTTTGGAATGGCAACGGTCGTAAGCACTGCGCCCACTTGTGGAAGAATAGTAAAACCTAACACTTCCACTGGTTTTGATGGGCCTGCTGCTGCAACACCGACGCCGTTTTCATCAAACATTGCGCGGACTTTCGCAACTTGTTTTTCTCCATCAAATAACTGATTGCCAAATTTGAGTGTTCCTTTTTTTACGACAATGGTTGCAACCATGCCTTTACCTTTATCAATCCGGTTTTCGATGACGACTGCTTCCATAGGTGCGTCCGGCTCGTTTTTCAATTCCTTCATTTCAGCAACCACTTTAATTGTGTCGAGTAGTTCTTTCACGCCAGTGCCAGCTTTTGCGGATACTGCGACACAAGGAATGTCTCCACCAAATCCTTCAACTTGTACACCGTTTCTTGCAAGATCTTGTTTCACTTTATCGACGTTTGCCGCTTCCATATCAATTTTGTTAATTGCAACGATCATGGAAACTTTTGCATCAGTAATCATGCGAATGGATTCTTTTGTTTGTGGCATCACACCGTCATCTGCAGCAACAACGAGAATTGCAATGTCAGAAACAGTTGCACCGCGAGCGCGCATTTTTGCAAATGCTTCGTGTCCTGGAGTATCGATAAATGTAATGCCTGGGATTTGATACGCTCCGATTGCCTGCGTAATACCACCATGTTCACCTGCAGCAACATGTGCTTTTCTGATGTAGTCTAATAGTGAAGTTTTTCCGTGATCAACGTGGCCTAAAACCGCAACGATCGGTGATCGAAATTGAGTACTCTCTGGTGCTGTTTTATCTTTTTTTGCCATACTTCACTTGTAACAATGTGTCCGCTCATACGTTTATTCAGTCGTATTTGCTGGATTTTCAACTTTTGGTTCTTCAGTTTTTTCTTCAACTACCGGTTCAGCTGGTGCTTCCGCAACAACTGCAGGTTCTTCCGCTTTTTTCTCCCCGCCTGCCGGCGAGGCAGGTTCAACAACCGGTGTTTCTGTCACTGCTGCCTCAGGTGTCACAACACCTTCAACTTCTGGCTTTGTACCGGCTTTTCCTTGGATATCAATTTTCCAACCTGTGAGTTTTGCGGCTAAGCGGACATTTTGTCCGTCCCGACCGATGGCAAGTGATAACTGGTCTTCTGGAACTTTAACTGTTGCTGTCTTTGTGGCTTCATCAAGAGAAACATCAATGTCTTTTGCTGGAGCAAGCGCTGCGATGATAAATGCTTTTGGCTCATCACTCCATTGAATGATGTCAACTTTTTCATTCCCGCCTAATTCATTGATAACTGCTGTGACTCTTACCCCTTTTTGTCCGACACAGGATCCTACCGGATCAACACCTGACTGTTTAGAAAATACAGCAACTTTCGTGCGTCCGCCCGCTTCTCTGACAACAATACGAAGTTCGACTGCACCTTGTGCAACTTCAGGCACTTCTCTGGCAAACAAGCCTTCAACTAAACCTTTGCTTGCACGAGAAACGATAATTTCATTCCCACGTGGTGTTTCACGGATCCCATCAATGTAAAAAGTAAGACGTTGATTTAAATGATAGCGTTCACCCTGATTTTGTTCAGAAACAGGCATGATTGCCTGCGTCCTACCGATATCAACAACGACATTTGGTCCGTGAAATCGCAAGATCATTCCTGGAACGATGCTACCGATTTTTGTCTGATAGTCAGAAAGTACCGCCTGTTTTTCTGCTTCCCGAATTCTCTGGAGAATCACTTGTTTGGCCGTTTGTGCTGCGATGCGTCCAAATCCTGGAGGGGTGACATCTTTGCCTTCTTTTAAAACTTTTGCTTCGCCTGTGTCTCCATCAACTTCAACTGTGAAAAGATCGAGTTCATCAGAACCATAATCTTTTCGAAATGCTGCAAGAATTGCGGCTTTAATCGTTTCGAGGACGATTTTTGGATCGAGTCCCCGTTCAGTTGCTACTTGGTTTAATGCTAATGAAAATTCGCTTCTGACTGTTGCTGGCATATGTTTTTTCCTTATTTATAAAAAAAGGCGGGATTCATTCCCACCTCGTGTAACTTCAACTAATTTGTATTATAGCACGCCTGCAAAAATAACGTCAATTATTCGTGCATGGTCTTATCCAGCTCGTCCAAAAGCTCTTTTTGCGTCCGCGTCAGATGTGTTGGCACTTTTAACACGATTTTGACGTATTCATCACCCTTTCCACCCCCTCGTACGTGCGGTACACCCTGCGAGCGAAGCCTGATAAGTGTCCCTGACTGCGTTCCTGCAGGAATCCTAATTTTGACCGGTTTATCGATGGTTTGGACCTCTTCAATGCCACCAAGTGCAGCTTTCGTAAATGGAATTTCATGACTCACAACGACGTCATCGCCTTCTCTTGCAAATTCATTGCTTTTGGCAACAGAGATGACGATATCAAACTCATCAAAGCGAATGCGGGAACCGGAATCGACACCTGCTGGAATTTTTATAGTCTTTTTTTGTGATCCTTCACCAGCACCACCCCGTGGAACCATCACTTCTTTTGTCACGCCGTGCACAGCTTCCATGAATGAAATCGAAATTTCATATGCATTTCTGCGTTGTCGTCCGCCACCTCGCCCGCCCCCACCAAATCCGCCGCCAAAAAACTGTTCGAAAATTTCGAATGGATCGACAAAATCACTGCCAAAGGGATTACCGCCTGAGGAAGAATACGAATATTGAAATGGCCCTTGCTGCCCGCCAAATCCACCAAATGGGCCCTGTCCTGCTCCCCCACCCATGCCGGATCCCGGTGCAAATGCATCATGACCAAACTGGTCATATGTTGTTCTTTTTTGCTTATCAGACAACACCGCGTATGCTTCGTTTATTTCTTTAAACTTTTCATTCGCATTTGCAGCCTTATTTCTGTCCGGATGCCACTCGAGCGCAAGCTTGCGGTATGCTTTTTTCAGCTCCTCGGGAGTTGCGGTTTTGGAAACTCCTAACACTTCGTAAAAATCTTTTTTGGCTGCCATAAGAGATACATTATATCTTAAACAGGAAACATCCCGCGAATTATGGTGCGGGATGCTTCCAAACTACATTTTTATTTTTTAGCTAACAACTTCGCCTTCTTCAACTTTTTTCTCGTCTTTTGCTGCACCCGCTTCTTCTGCTTTCGGCTCTTCACCAGGTGTTGGACCTGCCTCTGTTGTTCCTTCTGGTTTTTGGTACATGGATGCGCCTACTTTTTGCATCACTTCCGAAAGTTCATTGGTTTTTGCTTCCAAATCCTCTTTGCTGCCAGTCTCAAGAATATCCTTGAGTGCTTTGATTTTTTCTTCAACCGCAGTTTTATCTTCTGCTTTTGCTTTATCGCCCGCATCTTTCACTGTCTTTTCAGCAACATAGATCGTATTTTCTGCACGATTCTTCACTTCGATCTTTTCTTTCTTCTCCGTATCTTCTGATGCGTGTTCTTCTGCTTCTTTTTTCATCTTCTCTACTTCATCCTTTGAAAGACCAGTAGAACCCGTAATTTTAATCGTGCTCACTTTTCCTGTTGCTTTATCTTTTGCAGTAACGGCCAAGATTCCTGATGCATCGATATCAAATGTCACTTCTACTTGTGGCACACCGCGGGGAGCCGGTGGAATGCCGGACAAGATGAATCGACCCAGGGATTTATTGTCAGAAGCCATTGCGCGCTCTCCCTGCAACACATTGATTTCCACTGATGTCTGATTGTCAGCAGCAGTTGAGAAAATCTCCGTTTTGCTGGTTGGAACCGTTGTGTTTCTTGGAATAAGCGGTGTTGATACTGCGCCCAATGTCTCAAGTCCAAGGGTTAATGGTGTGACATCAAGAAGCACAACATCTTTGACATCTCCTGCTAACACTCCTGCCTGTACTGCGGCACCAACTGCCACCACTTCATCAGGATTGACGGACTGATTTGGTTGTTTTCCAAAGAAATCTTTGACGACTTCCACAACTTTTGGCATTCTCGTCATTCCTCCAACAAGGACGACTTCATCAATTGCTTTCACATCCACTTTTGCATCAGTCAAACATTTTTTGACTGGCTCAATGGTCTTTGCGATGAGATCAGCAACGAGTGATTCAAGTTTTGCTCTGGTAATTTTCGTCACCAAATGCACTGGTCCATCTTTGCCTTGGGTAATGAATGGCAAATTAATTTCTGCTTCCATGGATGTAGAAAGCTCAATCTTTGCTTTCTCAGCAGCATCGCGGAGTCGTTGGAGTGCCTGTGGATCTTTCCTGAGATCGACTCCATGTTCTTTCTTAAACTCATCTGCAAGATAGTCTAAGATATGTTTATCAAAGTCATCGCCACCAAGATGGGTATCTCCATTGGTTGCTTTTACTTCGTAGACGCCTTCACCTAACTCAAGGATGGAAATATCAAATGTTCCTCCACCAAGATCATAGACTGCGATGGTGTGCGCATTTTTCTTATCGAGACCGTAGGCAAGTGCTGCTGCTGTCGGTTCATTTAAAATTCGAAGAACTTCAAGTCCAGCAATTTCTCCTGCTTGTTTTGTTGCTTGTCTCTGGCTGTCATCAAAATATGCAGGCACGGTAATCACTGCCTGTGTGACAGATCCGCCAAGATAGCTTTCTGCATCTGTTTTTATTTTTGCCAAAATTTTTGCAGAAATCTCCTGCGGGGTAAATTGTTTTCCGCCTACTTCTACGACTGCCATATCATTTTTCCCGGCTTTAATCGTGTACGGTAGCCATTTCTTATCTGTCTCCACACTTTTATCACTGAACTTTCGTCCCATCAGCCGTTTCACAGAAAATACTGTAGATTCCGGATGAATGACAACTTGTCGTTTGGCAACATCGCCAACAATATTTTTGATTGGATCAACAACGGAAGGGATCGTGTTACGACCTTCCGCAGAATAAATCACTTTTGGTGCTCCGCCTTCCATGATGGCAACACATGAATTTGTGGTACCTAGATCAATTCCTATAATTTTAGCCATATAAAACCCTCCTTAAAAATTGTTTATACTTTTTCTTCCTTTGTGGTGACTCCTCCACCGACTTTTACTTTTGCTTCCCTTAAAAGCTTGCCGTGCATGACATACCCAGGACTCGTCACTTCGACAACTTTATTTTTTTCTCCTTCGACAAGCTCAATGCATTCCATTCTGTATGGATCGAATGTTTCTCCTATAACTTCTATCTTTTCTACGCCGAATTTTGAAAGCAAGGCATGCAGTTCTTTCATCGCGATACTGAGTCCCTCATCGTTAATATGCACATCAGCCATTTCTAAATTGTCGACAACGGGCAACAGTTTTTCCAAAAAAAGTTTTGTTGCATACATTCTGACTTCCTGTTTTTCTTCATCTGTTCGCTTTTCCAAATTCTGATAATCAGCCAAAGCCCTGATGTATTTATTTTTCCAAACTTCTGCTGTCTCGACTGCTTTTTGCAATGCACCATCAATTTCCTGTGTTTCTTCTTTTTTTACGTTTTCAGCCCTAGGCTGATCCGCCTTGGGCGGAGTTTGTGTTTGTTTCATAGCGTTAGTTACCAATTGGTTGATAATTCTTTTATAAGTCCTCCCATGTACCGGACGACTGGAACAAGCCGCGGATAGTTAAGTCGAGAAGGCCCCACAACGCCGATCATTCCTGATACATGTGGTGTTTCAAATTTGTTAAATACAAATCCGCATTCTCCGAGTGCGCCTCGTCCGCCAAATTCATCACCAAGCAAAATATCAACATTAGCTGGCTGTTTTTCAACGAGCTCCCACCAAAAATCAACTCGGTCAAGCGCGGAAAATAATGCGTGCGTCAAATCATAATCATAAAATTCCGGCATATCCAAAATATTGGCAGTTCCTGATATGTACATGTCACCATCTTTGGTGGCAGCAATTGCCAAGGTTTTTGTATACGCTGCAAGTGTGCGTGTTGCTTCCCGAAGCAGTTTATCCACTTCCTGCCGGTAATCCCAGATTTTCTCTTTGACGGAAATCTCTTCTGCAACAGACATGTCTTTTGCTTTCATCAAATGCTCCACATAAAACTTCAATGCGTCCGGTGTTGGGCTGCGCCCTGCTGATGTATGCGGCTGTTTTAACAGCTTCATGTCGGTAAGTCGCACCATCTCATTTCGGATGGTCGCAGGCGACACGCCAAGATTATATTTTTTATCGAGTGTTTCTGATCCGACTGCTTCAGCGGTCGTGATATATTCCTCAATAATTGCCTTCAAAATCAAAACCTGTCGTGGTGTAAGATCAAATGATGTTTCCATAATTAGCACTACTATATAACGAGTGCTAACCTCTGTCAATACCCTATTGTCTTCTCCTATTCTTTTACGTCATACTGAATATAGGATGAAAAAAATCGTCTTTCTTGTTGTTGGTTTACTCCTTCTTGTCACTATTCCTGCGATAGTCTATTTTGCAGGTCTCCAGCAAGATATCAGAAGCCGAGCGGCACCCGCATCTACCATCTCATTTAATCCAACCACGATCACAAAACCCGTTGATGAACAATTTACCGTCAACATCGACATCAACACAGGAACAAATAGCGTCACAGCAGTAAAAGTCGTCGTCCTCTTTGACTCGACAAAACTCGAAGCAACCAGCATCACCAATGGCGCATTCGCTCCAAAAATCACTGCTTCAGGCGTTGTCGCAGCAGGAAATGCATCCATTACAGTTGCCGCCAATAGTACGACCAGTCCGATGCAAGGAACAGGAACGGTAGCGATCATTCGATTTAAAGGAAAAGCTGCAACCACAACGCCAATCAAATTAGAATTTGATCCGACAACGTTTGCCTCGGGACTTACAGAATCAACCAATGTCATCACAACCAAAGGCACTGCTTCAGTAATAATTACTGGAACAACAGCTGCAGCAAATACAGCAATTTCCCCAACGGCAACACCAACCGCGTCAAACGCGGCTTCGCAAAAACTCACTTCAATCACTCCGACACCAACTACTGCAAGTGTTATCCCGCAAGACACTCCAACACCAACCGCGTCAAACGCGGCTAACGCAACAAATAGTGCAGCTCTTACTGCGGGTGACACAAGTGATCACGTGCCCGTAACGGGAGCTGTAGAAAACACCATCTCACTGCTTGTCGTAGGAATAAGCTGTATCCTTTTTAGTGGATTTTTGTATGCAAAAGCAAAACAAACCGTATGACACCATTTCTTGAACGCACCGCTCCATCAAAATTTTCTACCATCACATCAATACTCGCACTTCTTGTATTCATTCCCCTCCTTATCACGGTCATTTATAAAACGACACAACTCATTTCGAAAGCAACGGGAACAAAAGCAGCAATTGTCATTGATACCCAAACAAAACTGGAAGAAATTAATACCGATTATTTTCACGCTTTTGCACAAGGTGGCGAAGAAGCTAGCGATATGATCGCACCAATACTCCCTGAAACAAAAGCGTTGTCGCCAAAAGTCATTCGCATCGATCATATCTTTGATCACTATGATGTCGTTTCAAAAAACGGCAACACACTAACATTTAATTTTTCAAAACTCGACGCAGTCGTGGGTACTATTATCGCAACTGGCGCGAAACCATTTTTATCACTTTCGTTCATGCCAGCAGCAATTGCAAAAGACGGTGTCATTATCAATCCGCCAAATGATTGGAATGATTGGACAACGGTCGTACAAAAAACCATTGAACATTACAGTGGAAGAAACGAAAAAAATATCAGCGGCATGTACTATGAAGTATGGAATGAACCGGATTTAGATCAATTCGGCGCTTGGAAATTGAGCGGAGAAAAAAACTATCTGACGTTATATAAAACTGCAGCAGCGGGTGCGACAGGCTCTACAAACGTCAACACATTTATGTTTGGCGGACCTGCCACAACAGGTCTCTATAAAAATTGGATTCTCGGCGTTATCAATACGGGAGCACGGCTCGACTTTTTTTCCTGGCATTCATACCTCGCAAATCCGAAACAATTTACCACAGACCAGCACAATCTCAGCAATTGGCTCATGGCCTATCCAGCATATACGACAAAACCAACCATCATCACGGAATTTGGTTTTACCGGGGCGAAAAGTTCTGCGTATGGCACGTCATTTGGAACTGCACATACCGCAGCAGTTTTACGAGAACTCATATCTGGAGGACCAATGTATCTTTTTTCATTTGAACTGATTGATGGTCCAAATCAGGAAAATGGAACAGGCTGGGGACTTATCACCCATCCAACCAACGGCAAAAAATTAAAACCACGCTACTTCGTCTATTCATTCTTTGATTCAATGAAAGGAACGAGGCTGCAACTTTCTGGAGAAGGCTCATGGGTGACCGGATTTGCATCAACGAAAGATGCCATTATAAAAGTGCTCTTGGTAAACTTCGACGCGAATGGTACGCACACAGAACAAGTACCAGTCACATTTAAACAACTCACAAATGGCACGTATATATATAAGGAAACAGTACTCTCCGGAAAAACGATCCAAACACAAGAGACAGTTACCGACGGGACATTGAAAAAAATAGTTGTTGCAACTCCGCAAAGTGTCATCAAACTGGAGTTACAACGAACGAAATAATTGTTCGTTTACGTAAGCGGTGTATTTTGACTTCCATTCCCAATTACTTCGTTTGCCGGTTCTAAAATAATTTGTTTTGGTTGTCTGAATTTCGTAATCATCGCGATAAATGATTTCGCTTCCGTCACACCGAACATCCACACGAGAAACATATATACGCCAAGACCAATCACTGCACTCATCCCTGCAAGCAGGAATAATCCAAATGTTCTCGTTGTATCAAAAATCAATTGATCAAATAATTTAAGAGGAATATACAACGCGACCCCTGTCAACAGTGACGCAATGATAATTTTTGCTGGCGTTGCAAGAAGTGGCGCGAGTACTCGTTTTCCCAAACGCCGTTCTAAAAAAATCAAAAGAATTCCTACATTAAAAATGCTGGCAATGGTTGTGGAAAGACCAAGTGACCACACAGGATAATGTAAGACTTGTACAAAAATAATACTTAATATGGTATTCATCGCAATCGTGATAACACCGATGATCATTGGCGTCATCGTGTCAAACAGTGCATAGAATCCGCGCGTTATCAGTTGGGAAACTGCCTGCGCAGACAATGAAATGCTAAATGCCGACAATGTCATGCCGGTTAACACCGTTGCCTGCCAATCAAATCTGGATGCTCCAAACACAAGCCGAACAATTGGAATGCGGAGCACAATAAACAACACAGATATTGGCATAATGAAAAACATAATTTGATTGAGTGCTGAAGTAAGTGTTTTTAAATATTGGTCTTTATCATCCGTCGCCGATGCTTGCGACAATAGTGGAAATGCAGCTTGTGCGACGGTCGCACCAAACAGACCAATCGGCAATTGTTGCAGTTGTTGTGCAAAACTGAATACCGTCACCATACGGGCTCCCAAAAGCGATGACAACATCAAATCCACGGTCGTATCAATTTGCGATACGGCAAGTCCAGCAGTACGAGGTAACATCAATTTTCCAATTTCCCGCACTCCTTCATTTTTCACATCCATGGTGAATTTCTGTTTATAGCCAAGTTTCAGAAGTGGTGGAATTTGAATCAGCATAAAAAGAAATGCGCCAATGCCGACACCGATGACAGGTCCCCATAATCCGACACTGCCACTGAAAAAAATGATTCCTAATATGATGCCGAAATTATAGACAACAGGAGCAAGAGCTGGAAGGAAAAACATATTGTGCGACTGTAAAATTCCGGTAAAAAAGTTCCCAATAAGAAGTGGAAACACCTGTAACACGACCATGAATCTGGTAAATTGCACCATCCGGTCAATTTCGGCTGGCGTAAATCCTGGAGCAATCACCATGGATATTTGTTTCGTCCAAATGAGAAGTGGAATAGCAATAATAAGCAGAATGATAACTGAGACATTGATGAGTGTATTTGAAATACGCCATGCTTCATCCTGTTTTCCTTTGGCAATATATTTGGTATAGACAGGAATAAAGGCCGACGTTAATGCACCCATCACCAACAGTTCAAACAGGAAGTTTGGCATACGAAATGCCGCCAAATACACACCTAATTCATCAGGAGAAAATCTTGCCGCCAGCAGACGATCACGCACCAAACCCAATACCCGGGACGCAAACACCATAGACATCAAAACGATGGCAGCCGACCTGACTGAAGATTGTTTTTTTGTAAGCAGTTCCAAAAGCGATTTCATCTGTTGTTTATTATAGCGCACTCTATCCTTGACCGAATAGATGCCTCTCTGATATACTTTCACCTATGCCTATAACAGCACAAGCACTCAAAAAGCTCCGACACGACAAAAAACGCTCTGTTGAAACAGCAACAAAACGCGCATATGTACGTAGTGTCGTCAAAGAAATGCGTAAAACTCCATCAATAAAACAGCTATCTTCTGTTTTTAAAACACTGGATAAAGCAGTGAAGATGCACGTCATCCACGCAAACAAAGCCGCAAGACTCAAATCTCGTCTTTCTAAACTTACTGTTTCTAAGTAACGAGTACCACTCATTGAGGATTCTTGTTTTTCCCCCTATAATGGATGCATGCCTGCCACATCCGAAATTTCCATCAATCTTTTAGGCTCTGCAAAACAAGAACTCTCCCCTATCGGTCGCATGATTGGCTGGATTACGACGTATGGTAGATACATCATGATCACCACAGAAATGATTGTCCTTGTCGCATTCATTTCCAGGTTTAGTTTAGACAGACAACTCACAGACCTCAAAGATGAGATAGCGCAAAAACAGGATATCATCACCTACAACCAAGATTTGGAAATATCGTTCAAAAGAACGCAGGATGCCTTAAACAAAATTAAAATACTGCTCGATCAACAAAGGAAGCCAACGAATGCAATCCAAATACTCCACGCATTACTCCCATCAGGGACATACTTTCAAAGTCTTTCCATTACAAACGGGAAAATCACTTCACAGGTTACATCTCTGACAGTCCAAAGTTTTTCACAGTTTTTGTTAAATCTCAATACAACAAAGGCCCTCAAAAATATTGATATCGGCACTGTTGATAAAGCAACGAGTATCGGAATCCAATACACGGTAGATGCAGAACTCGCAGGTGCGAGTGCTGTCACGACAAAAAAATAAACGTATGCCAAATAAATTTAACTTACCAGAACAATATCGAAAATATTACCATTCATTGGAACCACTGTTGGTAAAACCAAAAACACGGATGTATTCGACGGTCATTTTCATTTTTTTAGTTGTCGCATTATTTGGGTGGTATGCGGTGAAACCAACAGTACAAACAATCCTCTACTTACGAAAAGAGATCATCGACAAAAAAGCGGTCAACCAAAAAATGGATGAAAAAATACAAGCGCTCATTGAAGCACAAGCCCTCATCGACTCCATTGGAAAACGCGTGTCATATATTGATGACGCAACACCATTAAATCCTGATGCGATCGACGTTGTTCGCCAACTTCGTGATATTGCCACAAGCGCTGGAGCATCCATATCTGCAATCCAAGTTTCATCCGTGCCACTTCTCCCTGGTGCAACGGCAAGTGCCACCAAATCCTATACGGTAAAACACATAGATTTTTCGATCACGATGTCTATCGAAGGAACGTACGAAAAACTGGCGACATTTTTAAAAAGCATTATTTCCATGCGAAGAATTATCACGATGGAAGCTATTTCATTCGCTCCAAATAGAAAACAAGCAGCAGCGATAACCTCTACTCCGTCAATCCAATTAGTATTAAAAATGAGTTCATACTATTCGCAATAATATATATGAAAACAGACCGCGATTTATTACTTATTTCATTATTTACATTTATAACCGTATTATCATGGATATTTTTTGAACTGGTAAAAACAACGAAGACCTCTACGGTATCATCCACAGTGAACCAAGTTATCATACCCTTAACACCGAAGCTTGATACTGATACACTGGATATATTGGAGCAAAAGATTAAGTTCTGATGTTTTACTATGCAAGGACCACAAAAAATACCCACGATCGTTGGCATTATTCTTGTTATTTTACTCATGACAGGTATTAGCTTCTTGTTTCAATTACTGTCAAAAACTCAAACCAGAGCAAGCACGTCTATCGAACCGCAACAAGTGACAGTGACCAATGTGACGGATTCCAGTTTCACTCTCGTTTGGCAAACAGAAGAATCAGCAAGTGGGACACTTCTTGCGGTGGACGCCAATGGGAAAAAATATTCAGGATTTGACGAACGGGATGCCACAGGAAAATTAGGAAAATATAAAACACATAGTGTGACGATACGATCAGTTACACCACAAACCACATTTGATGTCACTATTTTATCAAATGGGAAAAAATATCCGACTGATAAAAAAAGCTATCAAGTAACAACTTACACACAACTTATGATAACGCCTCCAAATATTGACCCTGCGTATGGAAAAGTTATCATGAGTGATACGACTCCTGCGGAAGGCGCACTTATCTTCCTTACATTGACTGACAGTCAAACACTTTCAACACTCGTTCGAAGTTCAGGTTCATGGATCATCCCTCTTTCAACCATCAGATCATTTGATGGTAGTTCGTATTTACCAGCAAGCGACAGATATACAGAAACGCTTGATATCCAAAAAGAAGGTGTGGAATCAAAAATACTGACCGACACACTGAATGATTCCCCTGTTCCTGATATCACACTTGGACAACCATATGATTTTAGAAATCGTGACGCAAAAAAACCGACCAACGCAACAATTGCGCAAGTTGTACCGCCAGAAAATAAACAAACTGCTGTATTAGGAGCTGCAACAGGATCAGTTGTGTTAACTGCTCCTGCAGAAGGAACCACTGTTTCTACATTCAGACCACAAGTAACGGGCTTAGGAGTTTCAGGAAAAACGGTGACAATTTCTCTGGGTCTTACCAACCCAACAACAGGCACGACAATTGTTGACAAGAATGGTTTATGGAAATACACACCAGTAAAATCGCTCACTCCAGGAAAACAACGTGTCACCATCAGTAGTGTTGATAAAAACAATAAACCAATCGTTATCACTCACACATTTATCGTGCTCAAAAGTGGTACACAAGTCCTTGGAGACGCAACAGGATCAGCAACCATCACAGAGACACCGACCCCAACCATTACGACTGCAACAAACGCGGCTACGCTCGCATCAGAACCGATGCCAACAAGTGGATCACTGCTTCCAACCATTTTACTTCTTCTTATTGGGTCAGCACTTTTTATTGGTGGTGGATCACTGCTCCTTATAAAATAATTTTATGCCAACGACAGATACTTTTATCATTCCTCCGATGCAGCCGGCTGAAGAGCAAAAAAAAGAAAATAAAACCAAAAAAAAATCCGGCTCAAATAAAACCATTTTACTGGTTGGTCTCGTTCTGCTCATCATCACCCTTCCCGTCGCCATTTATTTCATAACCCAGAGGCAACAGCTTGCAGACACAAGAAGCAAGGCTGCGGGATGTCAATGTTTTCCAAATGAAGTATCATGCGACTCGGCAGGAATGAATTCCACATCAGGAAGCTGTTCTTTGGGTACAAAAACAGGACATTGCTGTCTTTCAAAAATTACAGATCAAATCGTCGTCACTACGACAAAGCCAAAACCAACCTCTACACCAACAACAAAACCAGCTTCAGGGGGCGGAACGGGTGGAGGCACAAGTGGAGGTACGCCTGCAGGAAGAACTGCCACTAATTCCTTTGCTGGATGCGGATATTTAGAAAAGCCACCACTTTCCGGTCTTAAACCTTGTGATTCCAGCACCTGCGGCGGAGACTGCGGTGTATTTACCTATGACTGCGGACAATGGTGTTTTGATAAAGCCTGCGGAGGAAGTGGGTGTCAGGCAATCGCCGCAAAAGATGCAGCTGATGCTGCTGCAGCGGCTGCAGCCGCCACACCCGAACCAACAGCACCACCAAGTCCCACTGCTGTACCAACGGCAGCACCAACCAGTGCGCCAAACTCCAGTCTTTGCGACGCATCCTGTACTACTGACAGCAATTGTGCATCAGGACTGACGTGTTCATCCGTTGATGGAATAAACCGCTGCCGAAATGCGAGTTGTCCTGCAGAATCAACATGCACATGTCCGGGTGCAACAAATACACCTGCACCAACAACTGCTACTACAACAACAACGAGTAGTAACGACACAACTGGACAAGCAATGCCAACATCAGGAGTTGGTCCTGGAATAATTGGCTCGATTACCGTTATCGGAAGTGTGTTCCTTCTTCTTATTGGACTTGCATTATAAATCTTTAAATTTTAAGGAAATTTTTTTTGATTTGCGTTACACTATTATTAGGAAGTATTTTCCATGGCAGACGAACCAGCATCTCCTCAACAACTCATTGATGATGCGGCAAAAGCATTAGGTGAAACACCTATTTCTGACCTGCAAAATACAGATTTACCAACAACAATAGTCTCTACACAACAGGATTCTATTCCAGTTGATACCCTCCCTATTCCACCAACACCAACACCGGAACCGATGATCGTGCCAACAAAAGAAAAAGAAGAGCAAACGAATGAACAAACAATGAAACCTCCAAAACCAGAAAAGAAAAAGAGTGGAAAAGGTATTTTAATTGCCACACTTCTTTTCTTTATTTTAACACTCCCCATTGCAATTTATTATGTGACACAATCACCGCAGTTTGCAGAAATTAGAAGCAGAGCAGCAGGCGGTACTTGTACAAAAACAGCTATCGGTACAAATGCATGCAATAGTGTATCGTGTTCTGCAACTTCAGAAAGTGCGTGCAACAAAACATGTTGTTCATGGAAAGCAACAGTTGTACCAACTGCTACACCAAAACCGCAGGCTCCGTGCGGAGGATCGCAAGGCGAATCCTGTATAGGTACATCCTGTTCCAATGCAGGAATGGATTCTGTCGGTGGTGCATGCCCAAGTGGTCAAAGTTGTTGCAAACCGAAAATATATACACCTTCATGTAAAGCACCGGGAAGCAGTTGTGGTGTCAGTGGTGAGTGTTGTAATGGTGTATGTGCAGGTGCTATTTGCCAAGGATCAATTTCCACAACCCCAACACCAACATCAAGTGGCAGCACATGTCCTGCAAACATCGCTGCATGCAAACCGGGTGGAGTTTATTATTATGCATGGCTACCAAATCATGTTATCTGTGGCACTTGTAACAGAGCCGACAATTTTAATACCTGCGGAACATGGGAGGGAGAAGCGGGAGTTTGGAAAGATAAATGCTGCGGTACTTCCTGTTCAGGATCCTATCCTTGGACATTTGAAAATCAATGCTTAAGTTCCAATGCATCGAATCGGGAAGGGTGTTATCACATCGAAGCAGATTGTAATCGTGTCAAACCGTGTACAACAGCAATCGTCACTGAGCCAACAAGCCCTCCAGGACAAAATAATCCGACGCCAACAAATACGCCTGCTGCGACAAATACACCAGTTCCGACAAATACACCAGTTCCGACAAATACACCAACAGGACCAACAAATACGCCATCACCCGGAACATGTGATGCTTCCTGTGATACCGACAGTAATTGCGAATCAGGATTATCCTGTGTTACAACAACGGGTGTAAAACGCTGCAGAAAAGCATCTTGTCCAGACGCAACTAATTGTTCTTGCCCATCAGCAACTGCAACACCGACAACGTACTATGCAAATGCTACACCAACGCGAGCAAGTCTTATCGCAACTGCACCAACTGCGATACCTACAAATCAACCGACACCTAAAATTCCTGTAGCAGGCGTTGGTCCCGGAATCATCGGTGTGTTAAGTGTTGCAGGAAGCATTCTTTTGCTTCTGATTGGACTTGCATTATAAAAATTAATTTATATATTCTTTCTTCTTGATGTTCAAACAAAAATGCTTTACTCTGATAGATAGCACTAATTTTTATTGGTATTTTTCATGGCAGACGATCAGGTATCTCCACAGCAATTAATTGATGACGCAGCAAAAGCGTTAGGTGAAACACCAGAACAAATAGCACCAGTAGTAGAACCACCTCTCATTAAAGAAGCTATTTCATTACCAGAGCCCGTTATTCCAGAACCCCCAGCACCAGTTGTGCCTTCACAACCAACACCAAATATTCCACTCACAGACTTTACATCGCCACCGTTACCGCCGCCACCGTTACCGCCAATGCCTGAAACAACACCGGAACCAATGATTTTGCCAACAAAAGAAAAAGAGGATCAAAATAATGGAAAAGAAATGAAACCACCAAAACCAGAAAAGAAAAAGGGCGGCAAAGGTGTGTTAATTGCTACACTCCTTTTCTTTATTTTGACCTTACCAATTGCAATTTATTATGTGACACAATCACCGCAATTTGCTGAAATTCGAAGTCGTGCAGCACAGGCAAAATGCACAAAAGGTTCAACTATTTGTCAAAAAACAACTGCAGGGGTAAACAGTGGAATTCTTTGCACCTGCACATATCCAGGCCAAGCTGAACAATATGCGTGTAAAAAAGATGAAAGCAAATGCCCAACTAGCACAACAGGCACAGGCGGCACGGGTGGGACAGGCGGCACGGGTGGAACTGCACCAGACAACACAGGTTCATGTAATCCAATTGGAAGGGTTATGTACACCACTGGCGCATGTGCAAGCAAAGGTACATACACAGGCAGCTGGTGTCCACTGGACTGCGGCAATTTATGCTGTAATAGACTTGATTCCGTCTGTTGTTGTATGGGGTGTTATCCAAAAGGAACTGACTGCACAAAAGCGCCATATAATTGCGAAGCGGTTTCAGGAGGAAGTAGTGGTGGCACTGTAACGACCTCTGGATGTCCACAATCAACGTGTTATACAGGCTATCCAACAACAGCAGTCCCACATGAAAATTGTCTTATCTGTAGTCCTGATAGAAGCAAACTGAGTACCGTCACATTTGCAACTGACGGCACTGTGCGCATTCACATGGATGGTGTTGATGCAAATACCACTGTCACACTCACAAAAAACGGATCATCAGCTGCAATGACACGAATCAGCGATGGAAATTTTAACGCAGTTGTTACAGCTGGCACGTATACCATCACCGTTAAACTTGGCAACGAAACAGCAAATTCTATTGGCTTCATCAAACCTGACGCTAATAATAAATGCGGTCGATATCCAAGTGCAAACCGTGATATCAACTCATATATTACTTCATCTGCATTATCAAGCTATAACATTGCAACGATAACAGGAGTTGATATCCCATTTCAATGTTGGGCAGATGCAATTCAAGGAGAAGATACCGATCAACGCGGACAACTTGATGCAAACTGGGACTTTGATGATTTTGACATCGTGATTGGATATGTAGCCACTGCAACACCAACGCAAGGGCCTACATCAGCTCCAGGAACTTGTGATGCTTCCTGTAGTGTAGATAGTAACTGTGAATCTGGATTATCTTGTCAAACAGTGACAGGAGTAAAACGTTGCCGCAAAGCGACATGTCCAAATGAAACAAATTGTTCATGTCCAGAAGCTACAGCAACGCCGACGCCGAGACCAACATCACCACCTGTTGTATATAACTCACCAACACCAACTGTATATCGTACACCAACTCCAACAACAGTACGGTTAATTGCAGCTGCAACGGAAACACCGACACCAACGAATCAACCAACACCAAAGATACCTGTTGCAGGCGTTGGCCCAGGAGTTGTTGGTATGATCAGCGTAGCAGGAAGTATTCTTCTCTTACTCATTGGACTGGCACTTTAAAGAAAATACGTACTTACTTCAGAAGCTCTTGTTGAATGTATGCGTGTATCGCATCGAAGCTTGTCTCGGGAACAAGGACATACCTTCCATACATCCATGTTGGGGGAACAATTAACAACTGTTCTATAGATATTTTTTTCATTGCCCCCTTCAACTGCAATGCCATTTTCCCAACGGTCAATTGTTCTCCGAGTGTCATATCAGTATCTGTTGCCGTATCTGCTGCCTGCAAAAGTTTTGTTGCCAAGTTTGGATGAAACCATGGCTTCAGACTCATGATTTTTTCTTTCAGCGCTGAAATCACATCTTGTTGTCTTCGCCCGCGGGCAAAATCAGTTCCTTCATCCCCTTCCGCATGCCTGCTCCTCACATATTTGAGCGCTGTAGATCCATTCATATGTTGAATACCTGTTGCAAATTGAATGGTTTCATAGCGGCATAAAAATTTTGGATCACCACCACATTCATCATTTTCTTTCCCCGCAATTGGAAACTCTGTGTCAGTAAATGCGGTTGTTACATTCACATCAATGCCACCAATGACATCAATAAGATTTTCAAATTGTGTAAAATCAAGCGTGAGGACATAATGAATTGGGAGCCCAGCAACATCTTCCATCACTGCTCTTGCAAGAATCATACCTCCACCTTTTTTCTTTTCTTCCCCATAATGATACGCACTATTAATCTTATCTTTTAATGCGTCCGACCAAATATCTCGAGGAAGTGATAAGAGCGATACAGATTTATTTTTTGTATCAAATGAAGCAATAATAATCGTGTCTGTCAGATCAGGACCATCATGAATCCCCCCCGCCATACCCAATAACAATATATTTACTCTATTATCGCTTGTTTTTAATGGAGCTCCACCATCAATTACAAGTTTTACGATGGTTCCTAAACTTAATCCGGTACTTTTCGAAAATTCAGTATTAAATCGTATCAATTTTACAACACCGGATACAGCCAGAAACGCCAAAATAATGACGATAACAATACTCGCGATAGAAAAAGTTCTTCGTCTCATAGAGAGATTGTAGTGTATTTTTCACCGATTGCTGAAAACGCTTCAGGGTCTAAGCTTGCTCCCCCAACCAAAAGTCCGTCTATCGTGTTTGTTTTCACAATAGGTCCCAACGTTTCATCTGTGACGCTTCCACCATATATAACGGGTTTTCCTGATAATTTCCTGAAATTTGAGCATACGGAACGGATAGTTTCTGGATCTTCAGGGATACCTGTTCCAATTGCCTCAAGTGGCTCATATGCGACAATATCAATTGAATTCGGCAGTATTTCCGTTGCATCACTTGTGCAGTAAATCACGGAAAGCCCCGCTGTTTTTGCCTGCAATGACTGAAAAGCGAGTTCCTCTGCTGTTTCATTAAAGTATTGTCTTCTTTCAGAATGTCCAACTAACACATACGAGGCAAATTCGGAAATCATGTCTGCACTAATTTCTCCTGTATAGGGACCATTTCCAAATGGGGACACATCCTGTGCGCCTAAAAATAGGCGTAATTGTTTTTCCGCAATTACAACAGAGGCGGATGCAAGAAGCGTAAATGGAACACACAATACGGTCGTTATTTGAGGAGTAGGACGATACAATGAAAACCATTCATTCATCGCCACAACAGTCATATTACTTTTCCAATTTCCGATCAAAAACCGAGGAGTCATTATGATAAGATTATACTCTATGGGAACAGGTCTCCTCAATGAATTAAACATTGATCAACAGAAGGCAGTCAAGGCAACTGACGGACCAATTCTTATTTTGGCAGGTGCTGGCAGCGGAAAGACACGAGTACTCACGTATAAAGTTGCCTACCTTATCCAAGAAAAACATGTTGATCCAAACGCAATCCTCATGGTCACATTTACCAATAAAGCCGCGGGTGAGATGAAAGAGCGTATCAAAAAACTCCTTGGTACTGAAACCGATCTCCCATTTGCGGGTACATTCCATTCATTTTGTGCAAAAGTACTCAGAACCAAAGGTCAGGCAATGGGCATACCTATTAATTTCACTATTTATGACAGTCAAGATCAGCTCGATGCGGTAAAAGATGTGATGAAAGATGCAAATATTTCTGTCAAAGAAGTAAATCCGCATGCAGCGTTAACAACCATTTCACAAGCAAAAAATGAACTGATCGGGCCATTGGAATACCCGCAATATGCTCGGGGGTTTTTTCAAGAAACAGTTGCGCGCATCTATCTTCTCTATCAAAAAAAATTAATTGAAAATGTCGCACTCGATTTTGATGACCTGCTCATGAAGACAGTGGAACTATTCGATAAACATCCAGATATTTTAGGTGCCTATCAAGAACAATATCGATATATCCTGATAGATGAATATCAAGACACAAATCGCGCACAATATACCCTTACCAAACAACTGGCGAAACGATATCGGAATATCACCATTGTTGGAGACGCATCACAAAGTATCTATAAATTCAGAGGCGCTGATTTTACTAACATCACAAATTTTAAACGTGATTATCCGGACACGAAAGAATTTCATCTGGAACAAAATTACCGCTCCACACAAATTATTCTGGACGCTGCAACAAAAGTGATTTCAAAAAATACCTCGCATCCAATCCTCAAATTATGGACAGAAAAAGAAGGCGGAGAATCCATCATTCTCTATGAAGCAAGAACTGAACATGATGAAGCATTATTTCTTGTAACGACTATTCTCCAATCACATAGACCATTCACTGATTTTGCAGTTCTCTACCGGACAAACGCACAATCTCGAACCATTGAAGAAGCATTTCTTCACGGCGGGGTACCGTATACACTCGTTGGCGGCACCAGATTTTATGAACGAAAAGAAATAAAAGATGTTCTCGCATATGTAAAACTGCTTGCCAACCCAAAAGACAGTGTTGCGTATAAACGAGTGGAAAAATTAGGAAAAGGAAGACTTGCTAAATTTCTTACCTATGCAGAGGAAGTAGCAAAAGATACACGACTTATTAAAGATACGACGCTGCAACTCATGGATCAAATTTTGGAAAAGACAGATTATTTATCACTGTATGACCAAAACGTTGAAGAAGAAGCATCAAGGCTTGAGAACATCAAAGAGCTCCGGTCAGTCGCAGCAGAATATCCGACTATTCAGGATTTCCTGGAAGTTGTTTCACTTCTGGAAGATCAATTCGTAAAACGTCAGCCAAAGGCTAATCGGCCTTTGGCCGAAAAATCGAACGCAGTAACACTCATGACCATGCATGCTGCAAAGGGTTTGGAATTTTCTATCGTTTTTATTGTCGGCATGGAAGAAGGATTATTCCCACATAGCAGATCACTTATGGACCGGGAAGAACTGGAAGAAGAGAGACGACTTTGTTACGTTGGCGTCACACGGGCAAAAGAACGACTCTATCTCACCTACGCAGATCGCAGACTCTTTTTTGGCTCGCGTTCACAAAATATGATTTCCAGATTCATCGCTGATATTCCAGAACATCTGATAGAACGACATGTTTCAATTGATTCATCCTGGGGTTTTCATGAAGACGAAATGCTTCTTTAGCCGCCTATTGTCCGAAGAATGATGATAATACACGATCCGATGACAACGAGAAGTGCGAGTGCCATTTCTATCTGCAAGAAAAACCGAAATGGTCCTTTGACACATTTAAATGAAATAATATCAGGAAGAATTCGATGATCGATAAAAGGAACAAACGTATTGTTGTTCCGAGAAGCTTTTCGTCGTGGGAGCGAACGTTTTTGCATACTATATAACTATTGTAACACATACTAAAAAACGCGATAATACCAGTATGAGATCTCCAGTGCATCCACTACAAACAGCAGCTTGGGCAAATTTCCGCGAAGCCATGGGGATTGCAATTGAAAAAATTTCAACTGGCTATATCTCATTTCACAAAATTCCCCATACCGCTTGGACCATCGGCTATATGCCAAAAGGTCCGATAATAACAAATTCGATGATACAAGAAGCAACTGATGTCGGGAAAAAACATCATGCAATATATATTCAATTCGAACCAAATGTTCAAAAAATACCCAATACTCAATACACAATACACAAATCCTTACGTCCTTCTCATCATCCACTTTTTACCAAATACACGTTTGTAATGGATTTAAAAAAGTCGGAAAGTGAACTCCTTGCGGCAATGCATCCGAAAACCAGATATAACATTCGACTTGCCGAAAAACACGAAGTAAAAATCCAAGAAGATAATAGTGATACTGCTTTTGCCGAATATTTGCGGCTTGAAAAAGAAACAACCGAACGACAAAAATTCTATGCACATAGCCCTCTCTATCACAAGACAATGTGGCGCATCATGAAGGATGCTGGAATTGCGCATCTTTTTACGGCAACCTATCAGGGAGAAACCCTTGCCGCATGGATTCTCTTTGTGCACGATGGTGTGATGTATTATCCATACGGCGCTT